>JAEEGI010009140.1_pt1 | contig 21764 bp, 21 predicted proteins | sample 8958751 | NCBI WGS metagenome assembly JAEEGI01 (sample SAMN16246545, study PRJNA631951) | gut metagenome | biome: gut microbiome; feature: rumen; material: KS-attached | host: Bos | place: Iran: Karaj | collected 2018-10 | reverse complement strand
TGGAGAGCCACTTATCGACCTTCATCGAACGCAACAGGGCAAAGAAGCCCAGGCAATAGAGCAGAACGATGGCGATTACATTGCGATGTCCCCATAGGAGGACATCCTTGACCGGCTTCAGCCAGGTGTCCTTCAGGTACCTGCCGCCACCGATCTGGTAGTTGGGCATGCCCGAGAACATCGAACCCGTCCACCACGAGCGGTTTCCGGTCTGCTCGTAGTAGTCGATGGCCTCGTGCACGGCAGCACGTCCCTGCACACCATCGCTGGTGGCAATGATCCTGCCATCGAGCACCGGCGACATATAGACGCATGCCACCCCGGCAAAGATGAGAATGGCCAGAAGAGTGGGCCATAGTTTCTTGATCGTATCCATATCTTATAGTTTTTGTTCAAACAGAAGGCCTTTGGTGACGTTGAGCCGGAACTGAACCAGCTTCCACCCCTTCATCGGATGTCCCTGCAGCGTATAGCCGCCGAGCAGAACCAGGGTGCCGCCCCACTTGACAGCCTCGGCAAACAGGCGTCGGAGGTATTTGCCCGGAGAGAGCGCCTTAGTACGGGTGCGTTCGCTGGCTCCAATCTGAAGCGTCAACTTGTCGAAATAGGGCCTATCGAGCTTCGTCTGCGGAATGATGTGATGGAGCACCGGGCCCGGGAGATAGCGCACCGGCATTCCCAAGGAAGACATCTTGTCGAAGATATCCTTCTCTTCGGAAGCCATCAGACTTGTCCCCTTGCGTCCCAACGAGGTGTTGAAGAATCCCACCCGTTCGAACACCTCCCGGCGATAGGCAGCGTTGCCACCCCCGGGATAACGTCCCGATGGGAAAGGACGGACCTTGTCGCCATAGTTCAACCAGCCGCACAGCAAGGCCTTTGTATAGCGCGTCATCCAACTCGGTTCGGCCGTCTCATAGAGGGGCTCGATGGGGCCACCAGCTGCCATCACCTCGGGATGACTGGCAAAGAAGTCGGCATAATCGGACATATAGTGCTCATCGACCAGCGCATCATCGTCCACATAGAGCAGAATATCACCTTTTGCCTCGCGAATGCCCTTGTTGCGAGCCGCGGAAAGGCCCTGCTCATACTCCCGGACATAGCGGAAGGTCACGTCGGGATGCCTTGCTGCAAACTGCTCGCAGACCGATGATGTCGAATCGGTGCAGTTGTTATCGACGAGCAGTATTTCGTACTGATCTCTGGGGAAATCGTTTCGAGCAATACTCTCCAGCAGATTTCCGATATACTTGTCCCGGTTGTATGTACAAATGATTACAGTCAGCATCCTGAAAACCTGTTTTTTAATTTCCTGGGCCAACCGGCCACACGCTGTGGCACCTTGATGGTCCAACGGCATATTTCGTCGAACTGGAACCCGAGGCGCTGCACGAAGGAGAACAAAGGACGCGACAGGCCCCGACGGGCATACGCCTCGTCGATGATGGCATCGATGCGCTTCCGATGATTGACTTCCTTCACATCGTTCCCTTCGAAGAGACGAGTCAGCAGGCCGGGATTGTACTGACGGGCGAACCAGGTGTGCAGACAACAGTCGAGACGAGTGGTGAGGCCATCGGCATGACGCACATTGTCGAGATACAAGGTCCTGTCGGGGAAGGTGCGCACCAGCCAGCGGAAGAAGTTGTAATACGGCTCCTTGCCCTTGTAGCAGTCACGCCGGAGTTCGGGGACGAGACGATAGGCATTCCACGCCTTGCGAATCTCGTGCAGGTTGAAGATGTTAAAGAACGGATTGGTCACCTCGGGGGAACCTTTTCGGGGGACACCCTCGCCCGCATCGGAGCAGCCGATATTGACCCAGCCTTCGGCATGCGCCTTTCGGGCCAGAGCCAGCACAGCATCGAGATCGGTGATGAAGCAGTCCTCATCGACATTGATGGCGATGTCGCAGCTCTCGTCCTCCAGCATCGTATAGAAGTAGCCATCGGCCGTCTGGTCGGTGAGCCGAACACAAGGATAACCGGCCTGCTCGTAGAGTCCACGGCTGAGCAGGTAAAGCTCCTTGTTGAAGCTGCGGCAAAAGAACTTGATTCGAATGTCATTCCTCATACTCACATCGCCTTATAATGAACGGCCAGCCATCGGAAGAACGCGTCACTAGCGTTCCTTGGCAAAACCCGCTTGATGAGCCGGACCACCTGTTTTCGAAAAAGGAGCCACTCCTTGGCACCCCGACGATAACATCCGTTCAGCTTTACCACCTCAAAGCCCTCTTCCACACCCTGCTTCCAGTTGTCGCTGGTGGCTCCCCGATTGATAATCATGTCACTCACGATGATATCCTTCGAGGTCAGGAATGTATAGCCCTGGAGATATAGACTGGACAGTTGCCGGAAATCGCCTGCAATCTTGTACTTCAGTTCGAAAGGATTCTTTGCCAGGACACTGGCCTTGACAAAGGTGGCCTGATGATTCAGCACGAAGCGGCCGGGCAGCTTGGTCAAGTCGCCGGGGCACTGCAGATACCGTCCATGCTCGGGATGAATCATCCAGGCGCCACAGAAGACGTCGGGCAGTTGCGGCTGCTGTTCGAGGAAGGAGGCGACCTCGGCCAACGTGGTCTCCTGGTACAGCGTGTCGTCGGCATTGAGCATCAGGACGAAACGCTCCTGTCCATCGGTTTCGACCAGACGGGACGCAATGGCGATGCCCTTGTTCATGCCGTCGTAGATGCCTTTGTCCGGCTCGCTGATCCATCTTGTCAAACTACTGCTGTATCGTTCGATAATGGACAAGGTTCCATCCCTGCTGCCGCCATCGACGAGAACATAATCCACATGGGGATACGTCTGGCCGACGACCGACCGGATTGTTCGTTCCAAACAATCTTCCGCATTATAGGTGACAGTAACTATACAAAATCGAATCATATCAAACGCCTATTGCGACAAATCCTCCCGGATGGCCTCGAAATGCCTTTGGCAGGACAACCCGTCCCTGTATTTGTGATACTTTCGGATCTGGTCAGGCCTTGGGCGCATCGCTTCGGGATTCTCCCTGCATCGACGAATCAGGTCGAACAGTTCCTCCTCGTTGCTGCACTCATGTCCCGGGCAATCATCCTTCAGGCTGAACAGCAGTCCTTCGTCCTCCTCTTCGTAGTTGTCGTAATAATAGAAAAGGATCGGCCTGTCCAGCAGGAGGTAATCCATCCAGACGCTGGAATAGTCGGTGACCAGCACGTCGCTATGCCAGATGGCCACCTGCGGGTCGATCGACAGCCTGGAGATGTCGCGTATGACAGAGTTCTCCTGCACATCCGACAGAGCAGAAACCATGTTGGGATGGTTCTTCATCACAAAAACCACCTGGTTGTCTGCCATCCATTGCTGGATATCCGGTCGATTGATGAACGGTGTAGGAGTAGCCTTTCCCTTTCCATAAGCCCGATGGGTCGGCATGTAGGTCACCACGAATTTGCCGTCGGTATCAATCCATGGCTCCTCGTTCATGCGCCAGTCCTGGAACAGGGCATCGTTGCGGGGCATACCCAGGATGGGGTAATTCTTGCCGGAGCCGAAAAAATCAGGCATATACCGCTGATTGAACTCGGAACAGCAGGATACCATCTTCACATCGTCCATGGTGAATGCCAGTACAAGCCATTGGCGAAAAGCAGCGCCCAACCTTCGAAAAGCCGAGACCTTGCGGGCGTATTTCCTCCTGAAGGCATCCGGAACGGCGTTGAACGCACGCTTGTAGGGCATACCATGCACGAGGAAATAGTACTTGCGATGCGGCTTGCGATAGGCGAAATAGATATCGTCGCAATACTGCGTGAAGAACACCGCTTCGGCCCTTGCTATCGAACAAACACCCTTCCAAGAGAAATTCATGACACAGGGTATCCCCTTCTTCGACAGATTTTCCCTGACGACCGGGTTGCGTGTAACGAAGGTGCAATGATAATCCGAATGCTCGCGAAGCATATATTCCAGCAGGTACTTCGACCCTTCGCGGCACTGATTTCCATAGTCAGAGGCGAATACCCAATGCCCCTTCCGGACGGGGACAAGGACATTCACCACACGGGCCAACAGTCCCCATACCAACTCCTGGAATTGTGTCTTAGCATTCAGTTTCATGGACGTTCGTCACCTGTCATGTATGTTTCCGACCATTCTTCTTATACCAATAGGAACTGATGCCATACTGGTGCGGATTGTCCTGATAGCGCTGCAGCACGCCCTTGAACACCTCGTCGTACTGCGGGATGAAAAGCTGCTGACGCTGCACCGAACGCTCGACAATCTCACGAGCCAGGGCTGTGGTCTGGGCAGGATCGGACTGTCCGCCATTGAACGACGTGCCCTTGAGCGAACCGGGGGAAACCTCCATGATGCGGTTCTCGGAACCTTGTACCTCGAGCTCCACGTTGGCAGCCTCGATGAACATCCGAACGGCAGCCTTCGTAGCACTGTAATAGGCAAAGAGCGGGGACGAGAGATGGGCGGCAATGCTCACCATCACAGCGCTATAGAACGGCTTCGGCTCGAGCATCCGGGGATAGAAATGACGGAGGATGCGGATCGGGCCTTCGGCATTGACGGCAAAGATGGAACGGATATACTTGTCATCGAAGTCCTCGACCATGCCCAGATGACCATAGCCCGCCGTGATGTAGAGAGCATCCACATCGGCATAGTTATCCAGCACAGAATAATCCTCGCTGGTCACATCGAAGACTTCTGCCGAAATCTTATCGTGTTGGTATTGGGCATCAAATGGCTTCTTGTCGAGCACAAAGACATGTTCGACTTCGTCCTGATTTGCCAAATAAAGGGACAAAGACAGGCCAATGCCTGATGCCCCGCCTATAATAAGTACTCGTTTCATTTGTTTCAATATGCTTCAGGTTCTATTTTTGTGACAAAGTTCTACCTTTTTTGTGACAAAGTTCTACCATTTTTGTGACAAAGTTCTACCTTTTTTTGACGAAGTTCTACCATTCATAATGATGGAACATTCGCTCAGTCATCTGCCACTTCTCGTCACTCTTCGCATTGGGATCGCAGCCCTGATAGGCAGCCACGAAAGCCTCCCATTCGGCCTGGCGAGGCAATGTGGCCAGTTTGGCCATAGCCTTATCCCAATCAAAGTCGGCCACGGTCTCGACAATCATGACCAGATGATTATCCTTGCGATAGATCTCCATCTCGAGGATGCCCACCTGCTTCTGTCCTTCCTGAATCTCGGGCCAGAAGACCTCCTGGGAATGGCAGTGACAATACTTGCGGATGAGTTCAGCATCGTTGGTGACGTCGAGGATCTGAACGTAACGCTTGGTCGGCTGATCGAATTTCTTGACGGGTGTTCCTTGATTCATATCAGTTTACATTTATATGAAAATCACACACAAGCGAAGTAATCGATGATGCCGCAGAAACGATCGTTCTTATCCAGCACAATGAGGGCGTGGATCGAATTACTGAGCATCAGGTCGGCAGCCTGCGACAACTTGGCATCCAGATGAATCCGTTTGGGGTTACGCGTCATCACATCCCCCACCTTGAGGCTGAAGAACGCCTCGCGATGGCGCTGCATGGCGCGACGAACGTCACCATCGGTGATGATGCCCACCACATCCTGATTCGCATTCAACGCCACAACAAGACCCTTACGTCCTTGGCTAATCTTAGTAATGACATCCGAAAGCATATCGTCAGGACTAACCGTCCAGATATCAAGCGCATCGGTGGCCATAAAGTCACGCACTTTAGAGAGCAGGCGCTTGCCAAGGCTGCCACCCGGATGGAAGCGCGCGAAGTCGGCATCCTTGAAGTGACGCACCTTGACCAAGGCACAGGCCAAGGCATCTCCCATAGCAAGAGTAGCCGTTGTGGAGGATGTAGGTGCCAGATTGAGCGGGTCGGCCTCATGGCTCACAGCGATGTTCAGATGCACCGTACTGTATCGGGCCAGCAGGGAATCGGGATTGCCCGAAATGCCGATGATGGGAATCTCGCGCTCAAGAATCAGCGGGATGAAACGAAGCAGCTCGTCGGTATTGCCCGAATAGGAAATGGCCATCACCACATCACCAGGCGCTATCATACCTAGGTCGCCGTGATAGGCATCGAGGGGATTCAGGTAGAAAGATGGTGTGCCCGTAGAAGCCAGCGTGGCCGCAATCTTCGAGCCGACATGACCCGACTTTCCCACGCCAGTGACAATGACCTTGCCCCGGCAGTTCAATATCAGGTCAACCGACTGCTCGAACTCGGTTCCCATTCTGGGAATCAGATCGAGAATAGCCTGTGCCTCATCGGTCAGACACTGTATGCCTGTATCTATTATCTCACTCATTCGTCAAAGGAAGTAAAAAGTAGTAAAAGGGTAGTAAAAAAGTAGTAAAAGGGACAATACCACCTTTTGTAGAAACTACCCGAACTTAAAGCAAGGATGCCACCACCTGCTCAAGATCCTTCAGATAGAGCATGTTCGGCCCATCGCTCAAAGCACATTCCGGGTCGGGATGTGTCTCGAAGAAATAGCCCGTGGCGCCAAAAGCCTTTGCCGCCAATGCCATGGCTGGGACGAACTCGCGGTTGCCTCCCGTCTTGCCTCCTGCAGCACCCGGACGCTGTACCGAGTGGGTACAATCCATAATGACGCGAGGGACAATCTTGAGCATATCGGGGATGTTGCGGAAGTCAACAACCAGGTTGTTATAGCCGAAGCTGTTGCCGCGCTCCGTAAGCCATACCTCCTTGCCGCCCGATTCGAGCACCTTCTGCACGGGATACTGCATATCGATGCCCGACAGAAACTGTGCCTTCTTGATGTTGACACGCTTGCCTGTCTTGGCTGCAGCGACAAGCAGGTCGGTCTGACGACACAGGAACGCCGGAATCTGCAACACATCCACCACTTCAGCCACCGGTTCGGCCTGATATGCCTCGTGGATATCGGTCAGCAGCTGCAGCCCATATTTCGCCTTGATGTCGGCAAGCATCTGCAGGCCCTTCTCCATCCCTGGCCCGCGAAAGGACGAGAGGGACGTACGGTTCGCCTTGTCGAACGATGCCTTGAAGATGATCTCAAGGCCAAATTTTGCCTGAAGGCGAACCAGCTCAGCGGCCACGGTTTCCAGGCATTCCTGCGACTCAATCACACAGGGCCCGGCTATGAATATCGGCTTCATTTCTTCAATGTTTTAGGATCTTTACGCAAAATCTTGGTATGGAAGAACCAACTGATCTGCGGCGAGATTCTCAGTACATAAACCAGTATCCCCGCAAAGAAAGCTATGATTGACGTACGGACCAGAACATCGAGCAATGGGGAGACGTCGGATAGCGAAGGGATGAAAAGATTGACGACGAAGAGCGCAACCAGAAGCAGCAGGATACGGGCATGTGCCCAGCTGAACGGATTGGTCTTGATCTTGGTCTGAACAATATACTGCTGAAAGGCATAGCTCAACAGTACGGTGATCAAAGAGGCAAAAGCTGCTCCGCTCAGTCCCCAGATGGGAATGAAGTGGAGATTCGTGATGATCGAGACGGCAGCCAGGATCAGAGCGATGAAGAGCGTCCAGTAATAATACTTGGAAAAGGATATCAGCGTATTGCCGAAATTAAGTGTGCCGTAAGCCACCTTCGAAAGTCCCAGGAATAGCACAGCCCAACGGCCCTCGGCAAACTTTTCGCCATTCGGAATGATAGCGTAAATGTTGTCCAGGTTGATCCAGACAATCAGCAGCAGGGCTGACGAAGCAAGCATCTGGTGGACGCTGACCTGACGATAGAGCTGCTGGGCACGCGCAATGTTTCCATCCTTCATTGCCTGCGAAGCCAGAGGCGTGCTGATGGGTGTGATATTGCGCGAAGGCATATTCACAATCTCGGCCATATAGATGACGATGGTGTAGATACCCGCGCTATAGAGGCCCTTCACGCCAGCCAGCATGAAGGTGTCCATCTGCTGGATGATATTGCCGCTGATGGTAGCCAGCATCATGAAGCCCGCATACTTGAGCACCTTGCTCCGCAAATCCGGTGTAACAAAACTCCAGTCGTGCTTCAACGAACGACTCCCGATGCTCAGGGAATAGACTGCGGCAAAGACCATGCAGATGCCGTAGCAGATGATAAAGCCGACAATGAGCCCGGTCACCCCGATGTAGCCGAATCCGTAGGCAAGATAGATGAGCAGCATCATCAGTCGCATACCGATTTCACGAACCGCCTTCGGTGCGGCGATGCGCATGTTGATGTTGGCATAGTTTTCGGCCCAGACCCAGAAGGCCAGCACCACCATCATCGGCAGGACGTAGAAGAAATGCTGGTTGAAAAGCGGACTCTTGGCACTGAAATACGACTCTATCGGGCCTCGGAATGACAAGTAGAGCAGCGAGATGGTGATTACACCTGCAACCGGAAAGAGCAGATAGTAATAGAGGAAGCCATGATTGCCCGTCTTTTCGTCCCTGAAGTAAGGAAAGAACCTCATGCCCGTACTGCCTGAACCGAAAAGAGCCAGCGTACTGAGCAGGAACGCCACTTCATAAACCACCTTGCTGAGACCGATGACCTCAGGGTCAAGGAACTTCGCAACGATGTAGAACTGGACAAAGATGCCCAGCACCACGCCAATGTAATTGACAAAAGTCCCTTTCAGTGACTGACGAACGACTACACCCATTTATGCCTTCCCTTCTTCTCCCTTTAGTTGCCTCATACACTTCTCCAGCGAGCGGGTCCAATAGGGGATCCGGATGCCGAAGGTCTCCTTGATCTTGGTTTTGTCGAGCACCGAATAGGCCGGTCGCTTGACTGGAGAGGGGAACTCATCGGAATGGCAAGGCTGGATGTCGCAAGCCGTGTTGCCTGCCAGTTCGGCTATCTTCATCGTGAAATCGTACCACGAGCAGACACCCTCGTTCGAATAGTGATAGATGCCGGTCCTGCCCTCCCACTTACGATGCTCGACAATATCAAAGATGACGTCAGCGAGGTCACCGGCGAAGGTTGGCGTACCGACCTGATCGAAGACGACCTTCAAGGCGGGTTTGGTTGCCGTCAGATTCAGCATGGTCTTGACAAAATTCTTTCCAAAGGCCGAATAGAGCCATGCCGTACGGATGATGATATACTGGCATCCCGAAGCGAGGATATTCTGTTCGCCGTGCAGCTTGGTCAGCCCATAGACACCCGAAGGAGTGCCCTTCTGGTCTTCCTTGCAGGGCACATTATATGGATCAGCGCCAAAGACGTAATCAGTCGAAACATGGACCAGAAGACCATTGCGCTCCTTCATGACCTGGGCGAGATACTGGGGAGCCTTGGCATTCAACGTCTCGCAAAGCTCGGGGTCGGACTCCGCCTTATCGACATTCGTATAGGCCGCACAGTTCACGATGACATCCACCCGTTCGTCTTCACACAACGCGCGTACATTATTTATATTAGTAATGTCGAGAATCGTGGTCTCAACGCCTTCGGGTGCTACTACGTCCGTGTAGATATAATGATTGCTGGAAGTGGCGCCCAAAAGCCGCATCTGGTTGCCCAGTTGCCCATTGGCGCCTGTCACAAGAATATTCATCTTTGTAGTTTGTTTTACTTCGAGAATTCAGGATAAAGATCATCGCTATAGTCGAAATCCAATTCGCCGCACATCAGATTGGCATGGCGAAGGTCCTTCTCCGACAGGATGGCCTTCTCGGACGGAATACGCCAATCAATGCCGAATGATCCATCCAGAATATTGATGCCGGCATCAGCCTCGGGATGATAGAACTCATCACACTTGTACTGGAAGACTGCAGTCTCGGAAAGCACCGAGAAGCCATGAGCAAAACCACGTGGCACGAAGAACTGCAGATGATTGTCTTCGGTGAGTTCCACAGCCACATGCTGGCCAAAAGTGGGAGAACCCTTGCGGATATCGACTGCAACATCGAGCACCGCACCTTTCACGCAACGCACCAGTTTGGACTGGGTGTAAGGCATCCGCTGGTAATGGAGGCCTCGCATCACGCCATAGCTCGACATCGACTCGTTGTCCTGCACAAAACGAATGGGATGCCCCAGAATGGCACTGATCTTCTCGTCGAACTCACGCTGGGAATAGCTTTCGAAGAAATAGCCTCTTGCATCCTTGAAGACACGAGGCTCGACAATCAATACACCAGGGATTTTTGTTTCGATAAAATTCATAGAATAGTTGAAATAGTCAATTGTCAATGTTCCGCTTCACCTTCTTGCCACGAATGATATGATGCCACCAGAGGGAAGCTACAATCTGAATGGACTGGTTCGACGACTGTTCAAAGTCATCGGCCTTCGAATCAGGCCACAGGTTGGCAAGGCCGTAGTAATATCGTCCCTGCAACTGCAGGCTCACCTTCTGTCCGAACTTGAATTCGTAGCCAAGACCAGCCTGGATGCCATAATCAAATTTCCTGCTCACCGGCAAAGTGTGATGAGCCGTGATGCTGACGTAATATTCCGAACCCTCCTCTCCAAAATCGGACGGGAGGTTGCTGCTGCTCGTGTCGGTCAGGAACCAACCTATCTTGGGGCCGGCGTCCAGCGCAATCTCATTGTGCCTGCCCATCTTGAAATAAACATGAGCCATCACTGGAACCTCGATATAGGTCAGCGTACGAGAGAATTGGAGTTCCGGAAACTGTTCATAATAGTCCTTGAAGCCGCGCTGCGTCAGCAGGAGTTCTGCCTGCAGCCCGAAGAACGTCTCCTCGATATAGCGGACAGCCACACCCCCGGTAAAGCCTTGCGTCATCTTCTGGGAGATAGAGGGCAGAAACGAGTATTGGCTCAAGTTAGCACCACCGATAATGCCGAGGTGTACCTCACGAGGAATGCGGGTCTGCGCAGTAATCTGCTGCTGAAGATACGACAACGTCATCAGGAAGCAGATTACCGTCCATCGGCAAACAGTATGTGAAACATGCAGGTTCATCCCGTGATGTCCTTTCTTCATTGCGCAAAAAACGGACTACTGGACCACAATCTTCTCGACGGTTGATTCAGGCGTGAAGTGAACCAGATAGAAGCCCTGGTTGGAGAATCCCTTGCCCGAAGGACGATCAAAACAGAAGGCCGTCTGAAGTCCATCTGACAACTGGCCCTCCAGTCGCGTCTTGATGTGTTCGCCATGTCGGGACAAAGCCTGGAGGAAGAACTTGGCGACATCGTACCCCAGCAGTCCATACTTCGGGACAAGCGACATAGGCTCCTTGCCATACCATTTCTTGAAGGTGGCATAGAAGTTCTTCAGTTCCGGATCGAAAGGATTGGCATAGACCTTGGAGAACATATAGACGTTCAGGTCGTAGTAATAGCCAATGAAGTCGCTCGTATTGAGCACCCATTCGGGATAACCAAGCATGGCGAGCTTCGGAGGTCCTGCCATATCAGCCTTGCCCAGCTTCAGTGCTTCCTGATAGCGTGCATCGCGCAAGATCTTGACATGCTGTAAGCCACTGAACATACGGCGCATGGCCTCGGCCTGTGGGGTAACGGGGACAAAAACCAACGGCTCCTCCTTGAGTCCAAGGATAGAGTCACAAGCCATCAAACGAGATGGATGAAGGTAGGACAGTTCGCGGAAGGGCATGCCATGCTCGACGAGGGCCTCCTTTAGCTGCGCCGGATATGGATCGACCTTGCTATTGCCCACACTATCGGCAATGAAGACAAAGGTATATCCCTCGAAACGCTCCAGCAGTTCATCGGTCAGCTGCGGATAGAGCATGGACTTCGACACATTCACCTGGAAGACGTGCTCGTAGGTATCAACAAGACCGGTAGAGACGCTAAACGGGCTGATGACAGGAGTGCCCGACCGTTCGCCCCAGTCGGCCACCTGGCGCACTTCATTCTCATCCATGGGAGCTATGACAACATCGGCCATCATCAGCTGAGGATTGGCCAGAATGCTGTAGAGCGACTCCGTGCCCGTATCGTAAGCCTGAATGGTCACGCGACGTCCCATCGACTGTATCTCGTCCACAGCCATCAGAACACCTTCGTAGAACTCCACGCTGCGCATCTGCGTCTTGTTCTCCTCGGTTGTCCCGGCACCAAGATTGAATGGCATGATGACCGCCATATTCAAGGTGCCGTCGGTCCAATGGTCAACGTCCGACAGATCCCACAACGACCGCACATTGCCATTATCCTGCATCTGTCTGGGTGCAGATACGGCTGTCGAATCGTTTGAATTCACATTAACAGCTTGCCCGCCAACGACCTCCGGCACCAGGGGCATATTGATGGGTTCGGTAGTCGAATCGGGGATGACAAGCTTCACTCCAGTCGGGATGCTATTGCCCTCGATCTGCGGATTGGCAGCCTTGATGGCCTCGACAGTGACACCGTATGCACGAGAAATGCTATAGAGTGTCTGACCTGGCTGCACGGTATGATGTCGAACTTCAGCAGTGAGGCTCTGCAGGCTACAAAGCCCCAGGGACAACATCACTGCAAAGCAGAACTTGCGTACTATCTTCATGTTTTTTAATAATTGACTTCGACAAAAAGCCTCGCATACGCGTATGCGGGTGCATATGCACAAAAAATGCGACGCAAAGGTACGACTTCTTCATGAGATTTCCAAACAATTCCGACAAAAGTTGCTCCGTGCTATGAATTTTTCACTTTTTGCTTGGCCATTTGCTAAAAAAAGTGTATCTTTGCGCCGTTATTATGCAGTCTTAGATTATGTCCACAATAATATTAGGTATCGAATCATCATGCGATGACACGTCGGCAGCTGTCCTTCGGGACGGTGTCATGCTTAGCAACGTCATCGCAAGCCAAGCTGTCCACGAAGCCTTCGGCGGTGTCGTTCCCGAGCTTGCCAGCCGTGCACATCAGCAGAATATTGTTCCCGTAGTGAGCGAAGCCATCCGTCGTGCAGGAATCAAGGCAGAAGATCTCACCGCCATCGCCTTCACGAGGGGTCCTGGATTGATGGGCTCCCTGCTTGTGGGTCTTTCCTTTGCCAAGGGATTGGCGTCAGCGCTCAACATACCTATGATTGACGTCAATCATCTGCAAGGTCATGTGATGGCGCATTTCGTCACCGAACCTGATATGCCGAAAGAAGTTCCTACGTTTCCCTTCCTCTGTCTGCTTGTCAGTGGCGGCAACAGCCAGATCATCAAGGTCAACAGCTACAAGGACATGGAGGTCATCGGACAAACCATCGACGACGCGGCAGGCGAAGCATTCGACAAATGTGCCAAGGTGATGGGACTGGGCTATCCCGGCGGACCTATCGTGAATCGTCTTGCCAACGACGGCAATCCCGACCGATTCAAGTTCGCCAAACCTCATATCGACGGCCTCAACTACTCCTTTTCGGGCCTCAAGACCTCGTTCCTCTACACTTTGCGCGATGCCATCAAGGAGAATCCCAATTTCATCGAAGAAAACAAGGAAGACCTCTGTGCATCGCTCCAGCAGACCATTGTTGATATCCTGATGGACAAGTTGAAGAAGGCCGTCAAGCAGACCGGCATCCGTCAGGTCGCTTTGAGTGGCGGCGTTTCGGCCAATAGCGGCGTACGCGACGGACTGACTGCTCTGGGCGAGAAGTACCACTGGAAGGTTTTCCTTCCGCCCTTCAAGTTCACCACCGACAATGCAGCCATGATAGCCATCGTGGGGCATTACAAGTATCAGGACAAGGACTTCTGTCCATTTGATGCTCCCGCCTTCGCTCGTGTCACCGACCATTTCTAATCGAATCCCTTCATGAAAGAATTCCTCCTATCCCTCCTTTTTCTGGGGCTGTTGAACCTTATCCCAGCAACCGCACGCACCCATCATCTCACGCGCTTTCAAGCCGCCCAGGATTATATCCTTTCCGACACGGCCTACGTCGATGATATGGAACACATCGACAACCAGGCCGATTCGGTGGTCGTCAGCGGCCATACGTTCAAGGGGCCAGGTCCTTTTACGGTGCATTTCGAGGCCGAGATGTCGCGCAAGCCCGACTACTTCGCCTGGGAGATAGCCGAGGACAATAAGTTCCAGATGCTGATTGACCGGTTCCGCACACTCGAATACGACAGCCTCACCTCCCGTCTTGATTACGAATTCTCCGAACAAGGTTCGTTCTACGTGCGGTTCACGGCCGACTTCTACGAATCAGCTTTCGATACATTGACTTACAACACTGAAGAACCCTACGAGATTACCATCTCCACTTCCTTGCTCGAAGTGCCTAATCTCATCACCCCCGATTCACCATCGGGCAGCAACCAGGTCTTCAAGGTGAAGTACCAGTCACTCCGCACCTTCGAAATGTGGATCTATAACCGCTGGGGACAGGAACTCTTCCACACGACCGACCCATCGGAGGGATGGGATGGCAAGCACAACGGCTCCACCGTTCCCACAGGCGCATACTATTATGTCATCAAGGCGATGGGCACCGACGACCAGAAATATTCCAAAAAAGGTGCCATCAATGTGCTCAAGACGAAGAATTCAGGCAACCATTAGCCCAACTTCTTGAATGTCATTCCGCAATTACAAAATTACTAAATCCTCCACAAAATAATAATGACCAAATCCCACCTTATCTACGCGTTCTCGTCAGTAGTTCTGCTCGCTGCAGCCCTTGTTTTTCTCGCTGCATCACGCAATCACAAGGACAAACCCGAGCTGCCAATCATGCAGCAGTTTTCGGCCACGCCTCGCTTCGAAAACCAGCAGACCATCTTCGGCAAGACCTATGACCTGAGCCGTTATGACCTTCATGAGCGATACGAGCGTGAATTGACCAACGTCTGCTATACACACAACTCCTCCATTCTTACCCTGAAGCGTGCCAATCGTTTCTTTCCGATTCTCGTTCCCATTCTGGAGGAGGAGGGCATTCCTGCTGACTTCATCTATCTGTGCTGTATCGAGTCGAACCTGCAGACACGAGCCAAGAGTACTGCCGGAGCCTGCGGCCTTTGGCAATTCATGCCCGAGACTGCCCGTCAATACGGACTGACAGTAAACGACGAAGTCGATGAACGCTACCATACAGAAAAGGCCACACGCGCTGCCTGCCGCTATCTCAAGGATGCTTACGCCAAGTTCGGCGACTGGATGACAGTAGCAGCCTCCTACAACGGTGGCATGGCAGGAATCAAGAACAAGCTTACTGCGCAGAAAGTCAGCGATCCGATGGACCTGCTTCTCATCGAAGAGACCTCGCGCTATATGTTCCGCATCATGGCCTATAAGGAACTGTTCCGCGACCCCTATCGCTATGGCTTCGTACTCTATAGCGATCAGCTCTATCGTCCCATTCGAACCACCACCGTCACCGTCAAGTCGTCCATTGCCGACCTCGCAGCCTTTGCCCAGAAGCAGGGCATCAGCTTCTTCCAGCTCAAGGAGTTCAACCCATGGCTGCGTGCCGACAAGCTTACCTTCCGCAAAGGGAGTCCTGCATCCTACAAGATTGCTATTCCCGTAGCCGAAGACATGTACTACGATGCCGACAAACCATTCGACATCTACGACACCGCCTGGGTTGTGGACAAGTAAATAACTCCCAATAAATGATCGATACCCTCAACACCTTAGACCATGAGCTGATGGTTTGGCTCAACTACGACGGAGGCACCTTCCAGGATGCCTTCTGGTACACCTTGAGTCAGATTGTCTCTTGGATTCCACTCTACCTCTCCATCATCTTCGTCATGTACCGCGATGCCTTTCGCACCGTATGGCCCTCGTACAGTCCAAACGGAGAACTGCAGCTTAGCGATGGCATGAAACAGAAACGATGGATGAAGTTCATCCTTCTGCTTCTCTTCACTGCTCTCATCTTCGCATTCACCGACCAGATCAGTGCAGGCATCATCAAGCCACTCGTGCAGCGGCCCCGTCCCTCTCACGACAGCTCCATCATGGACCAGCTGCATTTCGTCAACGACTATCGCGGCGGTGCATACGGCTTCGTTTCGTCGCATGCTGCCAACTGCTTCGGCCTCGCCGTCTGGGTGAGTTGCCTTTACAAACGGCGCTCTTTAGTCACGGCCATGATGCTTTATGCTGTGCTTAACTGCTACTCGCGCATCTATCTGGGAGTGCATTTCCCAGGTGACATCATCTGTGGCACCATTCTCGGCATCCTCTGCGGATGGCTTGGATATCTTTGCTACACGCGTTTCTGCCGTCGTTTCAGCATTCCATCCAACAAATCAGTCAACCCCCTTCCCATTACCATCCTGTTTTGGGCATCGCTGCTGGCCTTCGTCATCTATGCAACGTTTATGCTCTTTCGTTAGTTAGGCAAATCTGGACGCAAGGAGAAAAGGGAAACTGTCTTTCTGAATTTTCTTTCTAAATAATACGGAACCAATTTTTGATTCGAAATGGGCACCATTACATCGCTGTATATGGATTCTGCATGCAGCGATTAACGAATCAGATTTGATGCGTTGATTCTTTATACAGCGATTGTGGCATAAAGGATATGGTATATTGATTCAGTATACAACAATTGCAGTATACACATTTGAGAAATGGATTCAACATACAACAATCACGGCATACAGATTTAGTGTACAGATTCTATATGCTTCGAGAGAAGAATACAGATTTGTTACACGAAAACTATATGCCGTGACAGGGGAAAGATTGGATAGTCCGAAATCCTTAGCCGCGTGCCATACGATAGATTGCCTCCATGTCGGAAGAGGTCAGCACCTTCAGACAACCGCATGTCGCGGTATAGTCGCGGCTGCATTTGCGCGTCATTTCACGAATCTCGTCATCGGTAATCTCTCGGCCAATGAGTTCGCGGATGTTTATCGGCATTCCGATAGCATGATAGAAACACTCCATTGCTTCGATGCCTTTCAGTGCCGTACCTAAAGGATCGGTGAAGTCATTGGGCACATCCATCACATTAACCGCAAAGCGAACAAAACGACTGAGGTTCTGGTGCATCACATAGCGTGCCCAACTGGGCCAGATGGCGGCAAGGCCGGCACCATGCGTCACGTCGAACATACCGCTCAGCTCGTGTTCCAACTGGTGGGTAGCCCAATCGTCGCTCACACCACAGCCTGTCAGTCCGTTGTGAGCCACACTGCCTCCCCACATGATCTGGGCGCGCTGACGATAGTCCTCGGGGTTCTTGAGCACATCGAAGATGGCAACCTTCATGCGACGCAGCACAGCCTCCGCCAAATCGGTGGTGAGGTCCATATCGTCGTCGATGGTGAAATAGCGCTCCATCGTGTGCATCATCATATCGGTGACACCTGCTGCCGTCTGATAGGGTGGCAAGGTGAAGGTGCGACATGGATTCATGATGGCAAACTTGGGACGTGACATATTGTTGGAATAACCGAGTTTGACGTCGCCATCCTCATTGGTGATGACGCTCGCCTCGCTCATCTCGCTGCCAGCAGCAGGGATAGTGAGTACCGACGCTACGGGAAGCATAGATTCGGGTTCTGCCTTGCCCAGATAGATGTCCCAAACATCGCCGTCGAACCTGACGCCGTAGGCGATACATTTTGCACTGTCGATGACGCTGCCGCCACCCACAGCAAGGATGAAGTCAACACCCTCCTTGCGGCAGAGTTCAATGCCCTGCTTTGCCAGCGAAAGACGCGGATTGGGAACCACTCCACCCAGGGTAAACACTTCGATGCCACCCTCACGAAGAAGGTTGCATACCTTGTCGAGCAATCCCGAGCGCACGGCGCTCTTGCCACCGTAATGAACCAGCACCTTGGTGCCACCATACTTCTTTACCAGTTGAGCCACCTGCTCCTCTGATTCCTTGCCGAAAACGACTTCGGTCGGTGCATAGTAATTGAAATCCTTCATTTCGTCGATTGATAAAAACGGTTACACATATAGTATTATAGATTCAGATAATATCTCATTTGCCCAGGCGAACACCATCGAGGAAGTCCACCATCTTCTGCAGGTTCTCGGCTGAATACATGCCCATGCCGTGACCACCTTCGGGCACAAATGTCGCCTCGCTCTTCACACCGGCGGCCTGCAGCACCGCATAGAACTTCACACCTTGGCAGCAAGGCACCACATTGTCCTTTTCGCCATGGAAGATGATGATAGGCACATCGGCCGGATCGACATAATGAGTTGCGCTCAAACCAATATACTTGTCGGGCTCATCAGTCAACTTGGTGCCACCCAAAAGAATATCTTCAGGACTGGACTCGCCAAAAGTCATGTGCTCACCACATTCCATGTCGGTGAGATCGACAGGGCCCGACCAATCGCAGGACGCGTTGACGAGACTGCTCTCGTGGGTGTAGTTGCCCACAGCGCCTTCGATATCAATGGTCTCCTTCCCCACTTCGGCGACCTTCACACCATTGGTGGTTCCGCACACGGAAGAAAGATGACCGCCCGAGGAGAAGCCAGAGGTGGCGATGAAGGAAGTGTCGAACTTATAGGTAGCGGCCTCACCGCGTATGAAACGAATGACTGCCTTGATATCGTTAATTTGTGCGGGCCACTGCGCATCTCCGCTTGATCGATGATTCGGACATACCACAGCATAACCTGCATTGAGCAAAGCTTTTACAATGGTGCCCAAGTCGGCAGCACCTTTGCTGCTGTTGGAGAACCATGCACTTCCGTAGATGTGCACAACCACGGGATAGGCATCCTTCTCCACCTTGGGGAGATAGATGTCACAGGTGTGATAAGCCTGGTCATCGCCTGCATAATTCACGTCATTCCAAACTTGGGAAGTCTCCAATTCAGCTTGCTGCTGGAAACCGCCAAAACCATCTGCTGGCTGAGCCAGCAATCCTGAGGCACTCATCAAGATAGCTCCAAGTGCCAATGTTTTCAAATAGCTTTTCATACGTATTGAATACTGATTAAAATGAATATCAAAAATAACCTCAACCAATTAATCGTTAAGGTTGTGAGGGCAGTCATCTGAACTCCCTCAGCTTCTCTACATAACGCCAAAGGTATGTGAATGGATTGAAGAGTATGCCGTGCCTGTAGAATGCGCGGATGTGGTCCTTCATAATCTTGAAATGGCTCTGAATGCCCCTTGTCGTAGCTCCGCCAATGCGCATGGTCACCCAATCCTCCTCTACATAATACGTCTTAATGCGGTGGATATAGATAAGACGCAGGAGAAACTCAAAATCGGCTGCAACCTTATAAGTGAGGTCATAATAACCATACTTATCGAGACATTCACGTCGAAGATAAAACGTCGGATGTGCTGGGATATATCCCATCCGCATTCGTTCGGGCGTAAACTTCCTGCTGCTATAATAGCGGACAATCCGATTGGGATCCTTCGGCGCAACGTAATGAACGTCGGCATAGACAGCATCCACGTCAGGATGCTGGGCGAAGGTGTGGGCTATGGTGGACAGGACATCATTACGGGTGAAGAAATCGTCGCTGTTCAAAATGCCAACGACATCGCCTGTAGCACGGCGGCATCCGCGATTGAATCCATCGTAAATACCTTTGTCGGGACAACTCTCCACCTTCAATCGTCCGTCGAATCTGGGCAAATATTTCTCGATAAGTTCCAACGTACCATCGGTACTCCCTCCATCCTGGATAATCAGCTCGTAGTCTGCATAGTTTTGAGCCAATACGCCCTCAAGGGTGCTACACAGAGTGCCAGCACTGTTGAAAGAGGATGTAACAATCGAGATTTTCATCAAATGGATCGGATTTATCGGGGCAAAGATACTAATAATTCTTGAAACACGAGCCGAATAACCTGAAAAGAATGGAAAATTAACAATTAATAATATACAATTAACAATTTCGAATAACAAATTCAATTAACAATTAGCAATTGCTTTTATCCATGAACTAATATAAAAAAACTTGGCCATCTGTCATTGGAAGGACAAATGGCCAAGTTTTTCGATCTTAATAATCCTGTTTTTCTGGTATTAGATTTAAGGTCCCAAAGAAACTACTTTTGTTGCGTTATTTAAGGTATTGTGTTATGGTTGTTTATTTAAGGTGCTGCAAAGATACAGCATTTTTTCCATGGCTCCAAATTTTTCGAATACTTTTTTTGTGCGTAATCGGTTGCGCAAATACATTTTTTCAGATAAATATGTTAAAGAACATGCTTTTGAGGACGAAAGAGTCAAAAGTCAGGGCAGATTTGTGATAAGTTGTAGAATTTTGTCAGATTCATCGGGATGGAACCAATGTATCTCCTGATCCCGCTGAAACCAGGTCATCTGCTTCTTGCTATAGACCTTCGAATTGTGGCTGATACGCTCCTTGGCACGATCGAGAGAATAGACGCCCGTGAAGTAAAGCAGCAGTTCCTTCAAGCCCACGGTATTCAATGCCGGGGGTATAAGATTCGGGATGGGTTGCTTCTGCGTGGGCCCCGGATTACGCACCACCGAGGCGAACTGTTCGTCGACCGACGACTGATAACGCTGATAGACGCGACGTGCCTCTTCGACAATTCCCTGCTGGAACATCTGCTCGACACGCAAGTCGATGCGGCGATAGAGCTCCTCCCTATCGCGTCGTAGGCCTATCTTGACAATGTTGAAGGGTCGTTTCTTGCACCTACCCGTATGGAATGTGCTGAAAGGCTGACCGGTGGTCAGACACATCTCAAGGCCATGGATGATACGCTGTGGGTTCTGCCGATTGACCGAAGCATAATAGGCGGGGTCGAGTTCCTGCAGTTGCAAAAGGAGCGGTTGCAGCCCTTCGGCCTCAAACTGCCTGCGCAGACGTTCGCGGATAGCAGGATCGGCCTGCGGCATGTCGTCGATGCCCTTCGTCACCGCATCGATATACATCATGGAACCGCCCGAAAGGAGATAATCCCTTGGACACGAAGCAAAGAGACGCATGACATCGGTCTCGTACTGTGCGGCACTGTATGCATCCTCCAGGCTGTGCGTACCCACAAAGAAATGCTGCACACGTGCCTGCTCCTCGGCCGTCGGGGCTGCGGTGCAAACAGGTATCTCGCGATAGATCTGCCGCGAGTCACAATTGATGATGGGCGCACCCAACATCTCAGCCATTTGCAAGCTAAGAGCCGTTTTTCCAACAGCTGTGGGACCTAAAAGGACGAAAACAGTCATCATTTGCTAAATATTCGGTCAAAAAATTGGTAATTTGACAAAAATCTGTTATCTTTGCGTCGTTTTTTCGAATTCTTCTATCTTCAACGACGAATAAACGTTATTAGAAATGAACGAGATACTTACTACCATCAACGGTTATCTGTGGGGTTGGCCTATGATTGTGCTGCTTGTAGGCACACACATTTTCCTGACCATCCGACTGAAGTTTCCACAGCGTTACATCGGCAAAGCCATCCGGCTGTCATTCCAGCGTGATGCAAACTCGAAGGGCGACGTTTCGCAATTCGCTGCCCTTGCCACGGGTCTTGCTGCAACCATCGGCACCGGCAACATCATCGGCGTGGCCACGGCTGTCACGATGGGCGGACCAGGTGCCGTCTTCTGGTGCTGGGTGACCGGTGTATTCGGAATTGCCACCAAATATGCCGAAGGCCTGCTTTCGATCAAATACCGCATCACGACGAAAGAAGGCACGATGCTGGGCGGACCCATGTACGCCATCGAGCGAGGCATGGGCTGCAAGTGGTTGGCCGTGCTGTTCGCCCTCTTTGCGTTCCTTGCCACCTTCGGCATCGGCTGCACCATCCAGAGCAATGCCATCTCGACCATGGCGGCAGAGAGTTTCGGATGGGACACGACGTGGATCGGA
>JAEEGI010009139.1_pt1 | contig 21766 bp, 16 predicted proteins | sample 8958751 | NCBI WGS metagenome assembly JAEEGI01 (sample SAMN16246545, study PRJNA631951) | gut metagenome | biome: gut microbiome; feature: rumen; material: KS-attached | host: Bos | place: Iran: Karaj | collected 2018-10 | reverse complement strand
TTTCAGCCTGTTTTTATCTCAACTCCCTAAAGCTTTAGCGGACACCAATAATAGCTTATAGCCTATGGCTGCCCCAATGTAAAGGCAAGCCATAGGCTATAGGCCATTGGCCATAGTTGAAAAAAGTTTCATCAAGATGTAACTTTTTCCGCATTTCTCCGTATTACTTTCGTAAAAGATGGACAGAAGCCAATTCAACCAGTGCGTGGAGCAATATGCCGACCGGCTTTTCCGCTTCGCGTTCTCGAGCCTCCGCAACCGCGAGCAGGCCGAGGACGTGGTGCAGGAGAGCTTTGCTCGCGTTTGGGAGAAGGCCAAGACGGTGGACTTCGCCAAAGCGAAATCCTACCTCTTCACCACCGCCCACCACGCCATGATTGACGAAGTCAGGCGACATCAGCAGACAAGCGACATCGAAGAACTCGCCACCTTCGCCGACCCGAAAGGGACTCCCTACCCCGATGTCAACGAAATCCTGCACAAGACCTTGGCCACCCTGCCCGAAGCGCAACGCAATGCCTTGCTGCTGCGCGACTACGAAGGCTACAGCTACCAAGAAATCGGCGACATCACGGGGATGACTGAGGCGCAAGTGAAAATCAACATCTTCCGCGCCCGCACCGCACTGAAAAACAAACTGAAAAGCATCGACAACCTTATCGACACAGAGCCATGAAGACAAACATCACCATCGACAACTACGAGGCCTTCCTCCTTGACTATATGGAGGGCAACCTCAGCCCCGACGAGGCAGTACAGCTGAAAGCCTTTGTCGCGGCCCAAGGCATGGATTGGGACGAGCTCACCGAGGAACTTCCACACTTGGAAGCCCCTGCTGTCACTTACCAAGGCAAGGAGAACCTGAAGAAGAAAGGGACAATCGTGCCGCTCTATGTCAAAATCGCCTCGGCTGCCGCTGCTGCCGGGCTGCTGCTCACCGTCACCTTGTGGCCCGAAAAGTCGATGCCAAGAGTGGAGCCCATCGCCAACCTCAAGCCCATTGAGGTTAGCCGAATCAACAGCAATGAGACTATAGCCCTGTTGCCTAGGCGGATTACAGAAAGCATAGATCCCTTGCCACGCACAGGCCTACGTGGGGATGACATGCTTTCTGAAGGACACATAACTTCTGGAAGGAAGGCGATGCCTTTGTTGGCCGAATTGCCTGCTAAAACGGCCACCGCCTTACAAACCGACATGCCGTTGTCCGGCTTTGATGAGCCCGACTTCGACTTGATGGCCTACCGCATGAACACAGAGCTGGCGATGATGTCCTTTGATGGAAACGAGTTTTCCGATGATGCAGAGGAAGAACGCGACCTTTCGCTCATCGGCAAAGGCATCTATCTCTTGACTGACGGTCGCCACGACAGTTTTGCCAGCATCATCTCAACAGGCCTTAGCACCGCCAAGAAAGAACTCAATTTGGCAGCCACCGACATCGCCTTGACGGCCTACTACCGCGCCGACGAACGCTTTGAGGAGGTGAAGGAGAACTGGCAGGAAAAGCTGGGAGAATAATTACATTCCTCGCTGTTTCTTTATGGTTTCGTAAGCTCCGTTGATTTCTTGGAACTTCTTTTCGGCGGCTTTCCGTACCTCTTCGCCAAGGTTGCTCACCAAATCGGGGTGGTTTTTCTTGGCCATTTCACGGTAAGCCTTCTTCACTTCCTCATCAGTAGCGGTAGGCTCAATACCGAGAATCTTATAGGCACTGTCCGTCTCCTTGATGAACATGGCTTTCACTGAAGCAAAATCGCTACTGGTGATACCCATATAATCGGAGATTACGTTGATTACGCTCAACTCTTGCGGCGACACTATGCCATCAGATTCTGCAATACCAAACAGATAATGAAGCAGCTGAAGACGCGTAGAATAGTCCATATAGCGTCCCACCTGCTGGCTTACTTCATAGATATTGTAGTCCTTTTGCAGAATCTCGCGAAGCATCTTGATGTAGTTCTCGGCGCGTTCCTGGCCGAAATTCTGCAAGAAGAAACGCTTCACATAATCCAACTCAGAGCGCTTCACATTGCCGTCGGCCTTCATCACCGAGGCTGAAAGCACAAGCAAGGTCACGTTGAAGTCGCGCTTTTCCTCGGTATTGCCAAAGGTATCCTCCACTCCAGAACGGATGACACGTGGACTCCCTCCAGAGAAAATGCTGCCGATGGCATACCCGATGATGCCACCCAAAGGACCGCCAAACGACCATCCCAAACCCGTCAATATCAGTTTCAAAAAGAATCCCATGGTTATTGAGTTTATCGAAAAATAGCCAGTTTTTTAATCAGGCGGCAAAGGTACACAAAAAACGTCACTTAAGGGCGAAAAATATTTCATCATTAAACGCTTAACCAGAGAAAAAGATTTGTATTTTTGCGCTCTTTAATGACAATCCTATTAATTAATTATGTCACTTATGAAAAAAGTACTGTTTTCTCTCGTATTTGTGGCCTTGTCAATAATGGCATCTGCCCAACAATGGACGAGCTTTGGCAAAAGTACTCCTTCCGGACCTGAGGTCAAGTTGATTTCGAGCAGCGAAAGGCAAATCATCGTTGACTTCTCTTTGGGTGGTTTCAATTTGACCAAAGTGAACACCCCTAACGGCATCCAGCAAATTGTGTCCGTCCCAAAGATGGCCTCCATGCTCGAAGCCAGTGCCCCCGACCTTCCTCAATTCCCCGTCCCTGCCATTATTGGCGACCTGGCGGAAATGGAAGTAAACGTCACCAAGAGCGATTTCACGGATTACCAAAACGTTGAGATTGCCCCTTCTAAAGGTAATTTCAGCCGTCAGATCGACCCTGAAACCGTTCCTTACACCTACGGCAAGATGTACAGCCAAAATGCTTTCTATCCTGCCACCCAAGCTTATCTCGAAACACCTTACATCATCCGCGACTTCCGTGGCCAAAACATCATGGTACGCCCCTTCGCCTACAATCCTGTGACGAAGACCCTTCGTGTGTATCACAACATGACCATTGAGATGCGCAAAGTGAGCAACAACGGTGTCAACCAAAAGGTAAGCCGCAAGGCCATCCAGAAGGTTACCACCGAAATGGAGGAAGCCTATAACCACCGTTTCATCAACTACAAGGAAAGCACTTCCAAGTACAACTTCATTCAGGACCGTGGCGAGATGCTTGTCATCTGCCCCGACCAGTACATGGAAAGCATGCAACCCTTTGTCGAATGGAAGAACCAATCAGGCCGTCCCACCACTATCGTAAGCCTCTCAGAAGTGGGTGGCAACAACGACAACCAAATCAAGAATTACATCCGAAGCATCTACGATGATCCAGAACACAACCTTGAGTTCATCCTCCTTGTCGGCGACTATGCCGACCTCACACCTCATTCGATGAGCGGAGGCCGTTCCGACAACTGGTTTGGTCAATTGGAAGGTAATGACTACTACCTTGAAGCCCTCACTGGCCGTTTCTCGGTGCAAAGCATTAACGATGTGGAAACCCATATCGAAAAGGTGTTGTATTACGAGCGCGACATGCCTGAAGGCCTCACCTGGCTCAACCAAGGCATCGGTATCGGCGCCAATGAAGGCGCTGGTAATGGTCACAATGGTGGCGAAGCCGACTATGTGCACATCAATTACATCCGCGACACTTTGATGCACTACACCTACGAAAATGTCACGCAACAGTACAGCGGCGTAGGTGGCGGCACCAGTGCCAATGCCATCAGCGCAGATTTCAATGCAGGCAAGAGCATCTGCAACTATTGCAACCACGGTTCACAAACAAGCTGGGCTGTTGCCAACTATAGCAACAGCAACGTCAATGCGTTGGTGAACGACGACAAATGGCCTTTCATTTGGTCCGTTGCCTGCAATAATGGTGAGTTTAATGGTAACTGCTTCGGAGAAGCCTGGCTGAGAGCAACCAACAATTCCACAGGACGTCCTACCGGTGCTGTTGGTGGTATGTTCAGCTGGATTTCACAACCCTGGGTGCCTCCAATGACAGGTCAAGACGAAATGGTCGACATCCTCACCGAATGGAAGCATGACGACAAGTACTGCCACACTTTCGGTGGTGCTTCGTTGAACGGCAGCATGTACATGCTTGACATGCACCCTAATGACCAAGGCGACACACACAACACCTGGATTCTCTTCGGTGACCCGAGCCTTATGGTTCGTACCGACAATCCCGTCAGCATGAACGTCACCTGCACACCATCGGTTCTGATGCTCGGCATGAGCGAGCTGGAAGTCTCTGCTGAAAACACCGCTTATGGTATCGTCACTTTGATGATGGACGGAGAAACAATTGCTACAGGTTCCATCTTCGACGGTGTTTGCAGCCTCAACTTCCCACCGTTGAGCACGGTCGGCACGGCAACCCTCACCGTCATAGGATATAACAAGGTAACCGAAGTCCAAACCATGGAAATCCTTCCTGCCGAAGGTCCCTATGTCACTGTGACGGAATACACGCCTAATTTCGCCCCAGTCAATGTGGAAACGAGCCTCTCTCTTAGCTTCAAGAACGTGGGGGTCGATCCTACTGCAGGCACCACAAATGTCAGCTTAACTTGCAACGATCCTCGTTTGAGCATCATCGACGGCACAGAGACTTTCGATGTGTTGAACTCCGAAGATACTATCACCCTGCAAAATGCCTTTAGCTTCATCATTTCCGAAGGTGTTGAGGACGAAACCCGTTTCCAAATCGATGTCAACATGACCGATGGCAGACAGACCTGGAGTGGAAGGGTCTTTGTCACTGCCGGACGGGCCGTCCTTGAATACACCAACTCTGAATGGGCAGGCAGCTTCGTGCCAGGTGAGACAGTAACCATCGTGACCAATTTCAAGAACATTGGACATTACATGGCTACCAATGCTGTTGCCACCATCGCCTGTGAAAGCGAATATGTCACCCTTCTCAATCCTAGCGTTGAGTTAGGCACCATCGACCCAGAAGGTATCGTCACTTGTGTGTTCACCATTCAAATCGATGAGAGCTGCCCAGAAACCGAATCGATTCCTTTGAGCTTTTTGATGCAAGCCGATGGTGACCTATCAGCAGAAGGCGACCTCACCCTGAGGAATTCCTGCAACGTCGTCTTCGCACTCACCGACTCTTACGGTGATGGTTGGAATGGAAACTACTTGAACGTCAGCTTCAGCGATGGCACACCCGCACAGCACTTGACCATCCAAGACGGTTCCACCGCCAACTATATCATTGAGATTGGCAACGGCGTCCACGTCACTTTAGGATGGACCATGGGCCAATGGCCTTCCGAGTGTTCTTTCGTTGTTCGCTATGAGGATGGTGATGTAATCTGCCAAGCTTCAAGTCCTAATGGTTCTTACTCGTTCGAATTCGACTGCAACTGCGCTGGCGGACAAACTACCAACACCTACGACCCAGTCGAAAACCTCACTGCCGAAATGGACATGGGAACAATCAAGCTCACATGGGATGAGCCTGAAGGTGCCTTGAACTACATCGTCAAACGAAACGGCATCGAGATTGGACAAACGAGAGAGCCCGAATATACAGATGAAGTCTTCACCGAGCTTCACTACACCTATTGCATCGTTGCTGAATACGCCGATGGCTCCAGCATTCCTGAGTGCATCATAGTCAAATCCGAGCTTGGAATTGACGAGTACGAGACAGAGTTTGCCATCTATCCCAACCCAGTCAACAATACGTTATACATCAACGGTGGCAATGCCGAGTACAGCTATGCAATGTACAACAGCATGGGACAGGTGATGGCCAACGGCAATGCCAAAGGCACTGAACAAATCAGTGTAGAAGGCATGACCAAGGGCATCTACTTCCTCCACATCACTTCGGGCACACAAGTGCTCGTGGAAAAGGTTGTGGTGAAGTAATCCAAAGTTTGCCTAATACTTGAAAGGCGACCCCGTCAAAACGAGGTCGCCTTTCTTCTATTATAACATGCAACTATTCCTGCTGAAACATATTCTCGTGATAAACCGCTTCGCCTGTAATGACAGACGTGGCATTGAACCAACCTATCGCATTGCAATCAGATAGAATATTGGAGAACATAGCAGGGAAAGCACCCATAACAGGATTGACACCAATGGCCAATTTCTGGCCTACCAGGAAATACATGTAATCCTTTGATATGCTATAAAGCTTCACTCCTACCACATCACCTTCGTGCAAATACGACTTGTTCATGACTCCAACCGGAACCTCTGATTTGTTACTTGAGTTGTTTATCATCTCAGGACCATTGAAGTAATAACCGGCATAGCCCTTCATAGGATACAGGTTAAACAATCTGGAAGGTCTGTTCTTGAAGAGCCTACCATTCAGATAGAGTTCCACTAAATATACGATGTTTTCATTGGAAAGTGTCTGGAAATATGGACATACACACACTGCGGCCCGATCATCGACAAAAGGTATGCCATACTCATTGCGCAAAGGCAACAAACCGACTGAGTCGATGCCGCTGGCATTGTTCGACATCTTGGTATCGGCGGACATTCCAAGAGGCCATGAATGTATTGGATTATCCTCCACCTTGATTGTCAAAGAATACCAACTTTCCTTATTTCCCTTTACCGAATCTGTAAGATAATGTCCCGGCCTGTTCTCCTGCTCGTAATACCAAATGGTGTCACTCTTGCTTGTCACATATACCTCGGCACCAGAAATCATCTCAGCACCTTCCGTATTATACAATTCCGAAGAATAGCTGAGTTTGACCTCGTGACGCTTATATTCATCCGTAATGGATCCTTCCACCACCGGTACTTTTTTCCCTTCAGGCAATTCCATAATGATGTCCTCAGTGCAAGAGGCCATAAGCCAACCGAGCACAACCATCAAAACCAATTGTAGCTTACTTTTTACCATAACACTCAACTATTTTCGAAAAACCGTTTCTGACGAGACAACAGATGCCGTAAAGAACCACCCAACACCTTTTCCCTCAGGCTGGATATTGGTGCTCACGTTGGCTGGCGCGCCCAACATAGGATTGCTTCCTGTCGACATCAAGAGGCTATAGAAGAAATAATAATACTCTGGCGTGACACTAAACAAATCCGCATGAATTCTATCGCCGTCCTTCAGCTGCGACCGACGGAAATAACCAATCGGAATTTCTTTGTTGTTTTGGAGCATCTCCTGACCATTCACATAATAGCCGGCAAATCCGCCTTGTGCAATCATCATCCGCATTTTCAAGCTGTCGGTAAGCAAGGTATCGTTCTTCGAGACCATAGGCATATAGATGATGTTGGGATCGGGAAGGCTCTGGAAATACGGATAAAGCCATTCGATGGTATCCATAAAAAACACGGAAGGCACCGTGTCGTTCATCCCGTTGAAATGCTTCACTACAATACTGTCAATCCTTTCCACATTGTCGGGAATCAGGCTTTCAGCAAAAACCTGCTGTTTGGTGCCATCAGCTTCGGGAATCTCAATACAAAGACGATACAATGTATTCTTATTTCCTGCAACACTGTCGGTGAAATAGTGGCCTTTCAGCTCGGCATCCTCATAATAATAGGCGGTATCCACGCCATCGGTGACATACACCGTGGCACCACTCACCATATGAATTTCATCTTGGTTATAAAACTCAGACGTATAGCTCAATATGGCCTCGTGTCGCTTCAGCTCATCGGTAAACGAAGCATCCACACCTATCATAGGATCTCCCTCCTCCACATCAATCACGATGTCTTCCGTACACGAGGTGAAAGCCACAAAAGCCAAGAGCGCCAAAATCCCAAACAGCCTTTTCATCGTGTTCAGTATTTGAAGTTGTACGAAATGGAGGGCACGGCGGAAAACAGATACATGTTCTTTGTCTCAATTTTGCCGTTCTTGCCTTGTTCGAAAGTAATAGCCCAAGTGTTGTGTCGAGCGTATGCATTATACACCGAGACATTGATTTCATGCTGCCAACGCCGATTGTCAAGTTTGCCTAACTTGCAGGTGAACGACAGATCGAGACGATGGTAGTCGGGATAGCGGCTCTCATTGCGTTTGCCGTTATACACTGCATAAGTCATGCCATTGAGGGTGTATTGCCCATAAGGGAAAGTCACTGGTTGCCCAGTATTGTAAATCCAGTTGGCAGCCAACGTAATACGCGGATTCAGTTCATAGTTACCCACAATGACGATGTTGTGCGGTCGGTCGTAAGGTGAACTGTATTCCTTGCCTCGGCTGATTCCTTTGATGGTGCGAAACGTACGGGAATAGGTATAGGAAACCCAACCCGTAAACTTGCCTACGTTTTTCCTGACAAGGAACTCTGCACCGTAAGAGCGACCCTTACCGACTCGCAACTCACCGTCAATCAGAAGATAGCCGTATGTGATGGCATTGTCCTTGAAGTCGATGACATTCTTCATATTCTTGTAATAGACCTCCACCGAGGTCTCAATGGCATCATTGTTGAAATTGCGGAAATAGCCTAAAGCATACTGGTCACATTTTTGGGGTTTCACGTTTGGACCTGTCGGGAACCACACGTCGAAAGGCAGTCCACCCGTAGCCGATGAAGCCACTTGAGCATATTGCACCGTACGCGAATAGGAAGCCTTGACCGAAGAATGCTCGTCCAGTTGATACTTGGCGGCCACTCGCGGCTCGGGATTGATGACTGTATTGAACACCTCACCTGGACCGTAATGCAAAGTGTCATTAACGACATAAAGAGTCCTGTCAAAGATATACAAATCTTCCTCGCCAATGTTTTGGAAACACGACAGCCGCATGCCTGCACGGAGGGTGAGACGCATCATAGGTGAATAATCGTGGGAGAAATACAAGGCATGTTCCAAGCCTTTGCGCGCCACCGACTTAGACTGGTCAATTTGGAGATATTGCGAAAGCGCTCCTCCCCTGTCGTCGATTTGGCCTTGCAGATAGGATTGAAAGCTCGTGCTTAGACCAAACTTCGAATCATGCTTGTCGTTCCAATGCATGGCGAAGTCATAGTTGAGGCTAATCGCATCAGTACCCGCCTTGACGGCAAAGTCATATGGGTTGTATTTCATATCAATGTCATAGCGGTACCTCGACCCAATCAAAGAAAGGTTCGAGGCAAAACGGTCGGAAAAGATATGGCTCCAGCGCAAAGTGGCGCTGCTGTTTCCATAACCCAAACCTATCATTTGCTGCATCGAAAATTGGTCGTGACCATTGTACAAGGAAAGGAAAAGCCGGTCGTTCTTGCCCAGTGTATGCGTCACTTTGGCATTCAAGTCATAGAAATTGATTTTTGACTTGTCCAAGTCCTCGCCCAAGAATGGGAGGACAAGTCCTGCGTAGGTCCTGCGACCCGCGACCATCACCGATGTCTTATGGTCGAAGAGGGGGGATTCAAGCATCACATGGCTTGTCACCAATCCAATGCCGCCTTGAATCCCGAACCGTTTAGGCATTTCGTCCTTCACCGACACGTCGAGGACAGAGGAAAGGCGTCCTCCAAAATAGGCGGGAATGTCACCCTTGTAAAGTGTCGCATCCTTCACCACATCGTTGTTGAACACAGAGAAGAATCCAAGGAAATGCGAGGCATTGTAAATCGGGGCGCCGTCGAGAAGAATGAGGTTGTGGTCGGTGGCGCCGCCACGCACACTGAAGCCAGACGAGCCTTCAGAGGCCGACTGCACACCAGGCAGCAAGGTGATGCTCTTGATGACGTCCACCTCACCCATCAAAGCTGGAATCTTCTTGATGGTAATCATGTCGAGCGTCTGCACACTCATCGCCATGGCAGTCACATTGCGGTCCTTGCTCTCGCTGGTGACTTGCACTTCGGAGAGCTTTTCCGATTCGGGCTGCAACTTGACATTGACCGTAATAGGCTTTGCTCCTATGCTTACATTTTTGTTAAGTGTGGTATAACCAATATAGGAGATGCGCAAAGAATGCTCTCCCATAGGCAAATCCAATTCGTAATGGCCTTTTTCGTCAGTCGTTGTACCCACTTGCAATTTTTCCTCATAAATGGAAACGCCAATCAAAGTACTGTTGGTCTCAGCATCCTTAATGACACCTGTAACCCGCCCTTTTTGCTGGGCAAACGAGCTGATACTCAAGCTACAAAGGCAAATTAATAAAAAAAATAATCTTCGATGCATTTTATCTCAAAATAAATTTGTGCAAAAATACAAAACTAAATCAAAGTAACTCTCTTATTTTCAACAAATCGTGCACCTCAAAAGTAGATTTTCCCTCTACTTTCTCACTTTTCAGGTTCAAGAAAACCGTATCCATACCTATCGCACGGGCCCCATCGATGTCGACGGCCATCTCATCACCAACCATAAGACTCTCTTCAACAGTGGCATGAGCTTTGCGCAAAGCATATTGGAAAATCTCTGGATTCGGCTTCTTCACCCCGACTTCCTCTGAAACGGTCAAAGTCTCGAAATAAGGCTCCAAGCCCGAGCCACTCAACTTGATGTGTTGCACTTCTTGGAAACCATTAGTAATCAAATGCAAGTGATATTTTGGCTTCAGGTAGTCCAACAACTCCATCGTGCCAGGAACCAGCCTGACGATACGCGGAGACCAATACACATAGTCCTCGCTGAGATGGTCGGCTAATTGAGTGTCGTGAATGTTGTAATGTTCTAAAGGCAACACGAAGCGAGTACGGTTCAAATCATCTTTGGTGATTTTGTCCTCACGGTATAGTTCCCAAAGTCGTTCATTCAGCGGATGATACACTTCGTGAAACTCATGTGCACTAGGAACACCCAAACTTTTCAGGTTGTATTTCTCATAAATGCGCTCAAAGGCCACTTCGGCGGCTGCATCAAAGTCCCATAGCGTACGGTCGAGGTCAAAGAAGATATGCTTGTACTGCTTCATCTTTCTCGCATTTGACGTTGCCACTCAAACAAAGCCACAGCAGCGGCATGGCTGACATTGAGCGAACGGGTTGGACCAGGCACTGGGATATAAACCACCATGTCACATTGGCCAAGCAAATCCTCGCTTAATCCATGACTCTCACTGCCTACGACAAAAACCACATCCTCGGGAAGTTGGGTGTCATAGATGCAAGTGGCATTGTCGGCGGTCTCGATGGCGACGATGGTCTTGCCTTCGGGAACAATTTTGTGCAAATCGCTCTCCTCACTGAAATACCAACGGATATTGTCGCGGCTGGAAGCTGCGGCACGGCGCACTTTGCCAAGACGATGGTCTTCTTCCTTACCTAAAAAACAGACCTCGTTAGCGCCAATGTTGTCGGCCAAACGGATCAAAGCGCCCATATTGTCAGGAGTCAGCAAATGATCGGCGATAAGCATAGGATGCGGCACCCGCTCATAGAGCGTTTCGGGAGAAAGCTCTTCAAACAAATCGTTGGATTTCAAATAGGACATCGCCTTGTGTTATTGAACGATGATTTTCTTAATGTAATCCTCCGTCTCCGTGGCGATGAGCAAGATATACACGCCTTGGGAAAGCACACGACAATCCATTTGGAGGTCTCCCGAACTTTCGCCTTCCCAAATATGCTGCCCAATACTGTTGAAGAGCCTATAGCTAAACGGTTGTTCGAAGCTGATGTTCAAATAGCCACGAACAGGATTGGGGAATACACGCAACGTATTTTCGATGCTATCGACCCCGAGGACCGTTATTTCCACCGTGGCGAAAGCTGGAATGGATTGCAGCCCTTCGCTGCTGACAGCCGTGACGCTATAAGTGTGAGTACCCAAATTGAGCCACTCCGTAAACGTCGTTTCGTGTTGCATGGCGATGGGAGTCCCGTTGCGCCTGATGAGATAGTCATCAGTGGGGTTTTGCGGCTGCCAAGACAATGTCACCTTGTTTTCCTCAACTTGGGTTTCCAATTCAAGCACAGGCAAGAGCGTGAAGGTGTGAGCCGAGGGGAACTGTATATCGTCAATCCAGCAACAGTCTTCGCCATAGCTGCCACTGCTGTCCTTCATGTAAATCCATCTGAATCTCCGAATTCCGGAGTTCACGGAGAAGGAGGCGCTGGTCCAATCCGTCACGCCTGACCACACGCCCTCGGTCTCATTGTCAATATAGAAAGTCAGTTTATCCTTATCGCCTTCGCTACTGGTTTTCAAGAAGAAACTGATTTCGCCGTCTTCTACAATCTCCACTTCGACTTGAAGTGTGGTTAGATTGCCATTGCCGATGGCTCCTGAGCGTGCGCTATAGGTTCCCGAATTGGCGGTGCTGCTGTCGACAATCCACGGCGCACCACCAAGGGACTCCCAGTCAAACGCACTGAAATCACCTGTCTCGAAGGTCTCTTTGATGGGACCGATGTTAAGGAACTTCGTGCCAGTGTATGAATACGGCTTAGCATCCATTGCATAATACACCTCAAAGTTTGAGCCATTGGGTATATTCGAGGAAGTGTTGAAAGAAGCTGTCACATTCGCAGCGCTTCCTGCGGCAATTTCTCCCACATTGTGAATAATTGGATTGAAAACCAAGTCATTATGGCTGCTGTACAATTCAATCTTGACATTGCGGGCATCCGAAGAACCTGTGTTCCTGATTCCAACCACCAAATCCCCAACTTCGCCAGGATAGGTTGTATTGAAGGGCCTGAACTCAGAAATGACGAGATTCGGGGCATGCAAAGCCACGCGAAAACGACTGGTCCAGGTGTCGATGCCATCTGTACACGAAAGGAAGAATTCGGCTTGACTGCCATCGGGAATCAATTCGTTTACAGCAATCTCAAAAGCATTGGCAATGGTATATTGCTCCAAAGAGGCAACATTGGGAATGTTCGCGCTGCCATGAGTGACTTCCACAAAGGGAGAATCGGTGCTGAGTGTGGCTTGAACATTTGTGGCAGCTAAATTACCCAGATTTTTGACAGTCACATTGATACCTACAGTGTCACCATAATCGGCTTGACCGTTTTCATCGTTAATCGAGACACTTTCGCAGGTCAGATAGGCACCATTGTTGGGAATGACCGCAATGTCGCGAACCTCTGTGACCTTGTTATAACTGGTCACCACAAGTTGCAGGTTGCCGATTTCAGTTAAACCATCAAAAGTAAGCACGCCTTCGCCGTTGACAATAGGGGCACTGGCAAGGATTTCTCCATTATTGGAAAGGGTGGCTATGGCATAATCCGCATCGGCAGTGATGAAGAGTTCGGTTAGTCCAAGGAAAATGGCCTCTGGCTGACAAATGACATTGAGTTCGGAGGGAGCTTCGGTGCGCAACAACAGGCTGGGGTCGCCAAAAAGAATCCAAGTGTTATGGGTCTTGCCTTGGTCATTAGGATACATGTCAAGAATTCTCATATTGCCATTGAGCGAGGCACCGCCAAAAGTATGGTGGAACTGGTCGGCGGAACGCCATTCACAAAGGATGTCCACCATCTCATCCTGACCTGTCATAGGCGGCTGCCAGGGTTGGGAAGTCCAGCTGAACATGCCGCCAATGGCACCAGTAGGAGCACCGTTCACATTGTTGGTGGCACGCAACCATGCCTCAGCAAAACAATTCACATTAAACTGGCCATTGTAACAGGCCGTCGACCAAATGAAGGGCAATTTATAGTCGTTGGTCAGTGTGTTCACATGATAATTGTTAAAGTTACCCACATACCAACCCGTTGTGGAGCCATGGTTGCAGTAGTTGCAGATGCCAGCACCCTCATTGAAGTTTTGGCTCAGCATGGATGCATTGGTGCCCGCACCTACACCGTGGTAATGCCGTGAAACTTCGGTGTAGGTATAATGCATCAAGGTATCACGTATGTAATCAACATGCTGATAATCAGATTCGCCACCATTATGTCCACTGCCTGCACCTTCCACAGAGCCAACGCCTATGCCTTTGCTCAACCAATCGGCATCAGCGGCAATGTCGCGCTCATAGTATATCACTTTGGCCACTTGGTTTTGCACATGGGCTTCGTTTTCCGCCGAAAAACGACCGACAAAAACCTCGGGATAATAGTCATTGCCTTCCAACTGCCCGAACCAAATGTCGGAAGCACCATCACTCATGGCTTTTGGCGTGATTTGATTGTAGTCACCCACAAGAAGCACATAGCAAAGGTTTTCATCGGGATTGTTGTAATGGCTGAGGATGAACGACTTGATTTGATCCGTATTGTTACCGCCAATGTCGGAAAGGTTGACCAAGGTCGTTGGGCGGCCCGACTCGTTTTTCCAAGCCACAAAAGGCTGCATAGCATCAAGAAACTCGGGAGGACAGATGACCAACATCTCACCCTCGTCGGGGACGAAGTTGTATTTGGATGCCCGCTCCCGATAGTTAACAAAACGTTGCTGGTACATAGCGTTAGCTTCTGCTGTCATTCTCGTTTGGCTTGACTTACGGCTTAGTTTGGCGTTGCTACCGTTCTCACCCGTCTTGCGCATTTCCAATGTCAGTTGGGTGTAAACTCTTAAGGTTTTCGAGATGGGATTGTATGCAAAAGGATAGACCAAAATATTCTGTCCACGGAAGTCGCGAAGGATATACGGTTGGTCTAATTGTGCCTGAAAACCAGGGAAGAAGCGGTTCTGGGCATAGGCATCGCCATAGCGGAATGGCACTTCATCGGGATTGATCTCGCGGCTGAAGTTGCCTTTGGAGGGTGCGATTTCGATGCCTTCAAAGTCCTGATATTTAGCCTCCTTGACTTGGACTTCCATCGCGGCCAAGTCGTCAATGAGCACAGGGATAGCATACAATGGAAGGTCGGGAGAGCCTTCCTCGAGCATTGAAGCCATCTTAGGCACCTTGATGATGTATTGCAAGCCCTTTGGCGTGTTGACTTCTTCCTTAAAGAAACCGCCCAAGGTGAAGCTCAGTTCCGTCTTTTGCTCCGTGTCGGACATCAGTTTGACTTTGGGGGCAGCGGGGCTCTGTTGGGGACAACCCACCCATTCCTGAGCAGTTAGGTTGATGGATGCCAAACAGATGATAAGAAACAGCAATCCTTTTTTCATTCTAAAATGTATTTTGTGCAAAAATACGGAATTTCTTCGAGAATGGAATAAAAAGGGTAGATTTATTGGCAGGCTGTAGGGCTGTCACACCGTGGCAGCCGCACCACGGTAGGATGCAGGCCTCAGAAAACATGTCTTCCCTGCGGTGGCCAAGCGGGCAAAGGCATGGGATCTATGCTTTCTGAGGCCGTCCTTTATGGTCTTTGCTGCTTGAATCGACCTTCTATAGATTCCCTGCTCTCGCACATATCCACGCGGGAATGACATAGAAGGTCTAGCGTAGAATGACATGGGAGGCTTGCGTTGGGATGACATGGCTGCTGCGGGAACACCCCGACACAAAAAAAAGCGGAGGCCGCGCCCAAAAAGCACGCCTCCGCCATAATCATAATATCCTACTGGGCTATGCCCCAGCCCGTAACGGAACAAAAGTTAGTTCTCTCGGACAGGGCGCACAGTGAACCCGTAGCAGCGGTCGGCGGTTGCACGGGATTGACTGAAGCCCGAATCGAAGTAGAAGTCCCACGCGAGGTCCGGGAGGCCCATGCCCGTGTAGAGCGAACTCGACCAGTAGAGGCCCCAGTCGCCAGCGCCGTCGAACTCAACGTCCCAACGGGGGCCAGCGGCAGGCAGGAAGAGACTGTTGCCGTTGCTCGCGGTGAAGAGCCTTCCGTTCACGCCGTTCTGCTGTGTCCAGGTAACGGTCGTGTTGTTGTAGAGCTCTTGGAACTCTTCCTTCGTGGGCATACGCCAGTTTCCACCCCAGTTGGCAGCTGCCGCGTCATCCTCGGGCAACAAGGTGGTCAGGTTGTCGGTGAAGCCGTTGTAACCGTAGCTGGGGTTGCTGCAATACTTGGTCAAAGTGCTATTGCTGCCGTTGCAGTACTGGTAGGTACTCCAGTCGTAATTGCTCTTTGGCTGCGTCTCGCCCCAGGCGAAGTAGTCACCGTAGTCCTCGGGGTTGTCGGCACCCACATTGCAGGTGGCCCACAGCAGGCCGCTCGGCAGGCCTAGGTCGACATATTCGTGGGTTATCACCTCCAAGGTGCTCATCGTCTTCACCTTGTTCCATTCCACCATAAGTGCGCCATTCGCGGTACTCTTGCTGAAGATGGGCTCAGTGCCACCACTGTAAACATTCATCGTGAAGCCTTGCGTCAGTGTGCCCACGGGCAACACGATGTAGAACTCCTGTGCCGCCGTGGCGGTCAGCGTGGCGTTACAACTGAGCATCACGCGGTTCGTGCCGCTGTTGCTTGCCGCTGCCGTCAGCTCGGGATGGGTAGCCGTGCAGTCTGCCTCAAACGCGCCGTTCAGCTTGTCGTTGGCGTTGTTCGAAACAATCTCAATGCCCGTGATGGCCATGTTGTCGCCCGTCAGGCTGATGCCCAAGCCGCCGCAGAGGCTGGTGAAGGTGAGGTCGTCGGGGTTAGTAAAAGTGCCAATCATCGGGTTGGCGCCGTTGCCGAAGGTGCCTGCCTCAGCGGTCTGCGTCTCGGGCAAGGTGAAGCTCACCGTATTGCCGCTAATCGTTGCGGTCTGGGGATAGACGGCTATGTTATTCGTGCCAAACTCATACTCTCCCGCATAAACGAAGGTGCCTTCAGAGCTGCCTGCTCCGCCCGTGAGGGTGAAGATGGCGTTAGAGGTGCCGTTGTTCACAAGGATTTGGTCGCCCGCCGTCCAGTTGATGGCGCCGTTCGTTGGGTTGAGCGAGGTCCTGTCGTTGCCCTTGTTCTGTTCGATGGAAGCCTTCAGGGTGACTCCCTTGGTCTCTTTGTCTTTCTTGCAGCCTGCAAACACAACGAGGGCTGCCAATGCAATCAGTAATGTAACTTTCTTCATAGTCAGTTCCTCCGTTTTTTTACCAGCCATAGCCGCTTTCCATGTTCATGTTTGTGGTTCCTGCGCCGAAGCCTGACGTTTCGCCGCCACCAGCGCCCGAGGCACACAACATACCCTGGCTTTCGATTTCTATGACCTCCACCTGCGGAGCCTCATAGCGTTTTTCAGTTGTTTTCATTTGTTTGAGATTTAAAGATTTAAAATTTAAAGATTTAAGATTTAAAATTCAACAAAGCATCCTCAACTGAGCCCAATGGCACAGTCGCGGATGCTTTGCTGGAATGGATACTATAACAAGAAGTCACCGAAACGACCCGAAGGTCATTCTTCAAGCTCGTGGGCTGGGTTTTTACCCCCCCCCGCAACTTTCTATAAATCAATGATTTATAATGCTTTAACATAATTTTCGGCGGTTTCTTTGCGGACAAAGATATGAAAAAACCACTTTGAGAGGAAAGAAGGAAGCAAATCTTTTGTAAAACTGTCGGAAAAAGCAAAAGAATTCGTCAAACACAACAAACGGACTCCCCAAAGGAAGCCCGTCTGCCTCGTCGGATTTCAAATAGTCTGTGACGATAGGTTAGAGTTTAATCCACATGTTTATGGAGATAGGAGTTCTCGCCGCTAATGCCGTATTGGGAAGCCGAATAATCCGACATTTCCTCATCGGCTTGGTTGATTTCCACATTGCGACGCAAGTAAGCCGGTTGGTTTTCCAGTTCCTCCAATCCACGGGCCGTCCTGAAGTTCATACTCAAGGCGCGCAGACGCTGCTTCTTCAGCTGCTCTTTCGGGTCGGCTTGCTTGGCTTTCTTGGCCTCCAACACGGCGATTTCCTGCTCGGCTTTGGCTTGAACCTCTTCCTGTGTGATGATGCGCGAGGTGATTTCGAAACCGTCATCATCGTTACTGCTGCTTGAGCGGAAGGGATTGTCGAACACCCTCACCACGGGTTTTTCTTCTTCATAATGGACCGTGCGAGGTGTTTCTTGAACAGGAGCTGGTGTTGGTTCAATGGTAGGCTCGAAGAGCGGTGTGTCATCATCGGGTTGGTTGTCTTCAACGGTTGGGGTCGGCGTTTCGACAGGCTCAACGGCCTTAGGTTTTTCTGTGACATTGGTCGGCGTTTCGACAGGCTCAACGGCCTTAGGCTCGACAGGCTCAGGGACCTCGGTAACTGGAGTGAACAAGGAATGGACTGTCTTTTCTTCATGTTTTTCAACGGGCTGTTCTTCCTTCGGGAACACCTTCTCGACCTCGGTAGCCGCAACCGAACCCACGGCCAAGTTTGCCAGTTGGACAGGTCCTTCGACTTTTTGGCTCTGCTCAGTAGCCTTAGGGGTCTCAGTTGTTTCGCCTTTCACCTTCCCACTCAAGTCGTAAACCTTCTTCGGTTGGACAGGGTTGACAGAGTTGACAGGGTTCTGCTTTTCGGCGAGCACGGCACTGTAAGGCTTGGCATCGTGGTTGAATCCAGTGGCTATCAAGGTGACGCTGAGAGCTTCGCCAAGGCTTTCATCGGTGCCGTTGCCCCAAATGACATCGGAATTGTTGCCGCAGGCATTCTGAGCGATTTCGAGAATCTCATCCACTTCATCGAGCGAGACCTCGTTAGTGCCTGAAGTAATATAGAGCAGGATGTTTTTCGCACCTTCAATGTTCGAATCGTTTAGCAGTGGCGAATGAATGGCATCCTTGATGGCTTTTTCGGCGCGGTTCTCGCCTTCGGCAACTCCCGAACCCATAATGGCCTTGCCGCTGTCTTTCATGACAGTCTTCACATCCTCAAAGTCAACGTTGACATAGCCAGGCACAGTGATGATTTCAGCGATGCCTCGGGCTGCCGTGGCCAACACATCATCAGCCTTCTTGAAAGCCTCGGAGAGCTTCATATTGCCATATTGGTCGCGGAGTTTGTCGGTGCTGATGAGGATGAGCGTGTCGACACATTTCTTCAGCTCATCGATACCCGCCAAGGCTTGCAGCTTGCGGCGACGACCTTCGCGTTCCATAGGCATGGTGACAATGCCCACGGTAAGGATGCCTTTATCCTTGGCCATCTTGGCCACGACAGGAGCAGCACCAGTGCCCGTACCACCACCCATACCAGCAGTGACAAACAGCATCTTGGTGTCATCATCCATCAGGGCTTCCAGCTCGTCACGGCTCATCTCTGCGGCTTCCCGTCCGATGTTGGGGTCGTTACCGGCACCCAACTCACGCTTGCCAAGGTGAACGGTAGTCTTTACACGGCTCTTCAACAAGGCTTGATGGTCGGTATTGCATAGTACGAAGTCAACGCCTTGGATGCCTTCTTCCATCATGTGGTTAACAGCATTACCGCCGCCGCCACCGACACCGATGACTTTGATATAGTTGGGTTTCTCCACGTCAACGGGCTTGAACAACTCGTTTTGGGCGTTTGGGTTAGTTATGTAGTCTTCTGCCATAGTGCTGTAGTTTTGATGGGTTATTCAATGTTGTCGGGTGTGAAGAAATCAGTGAGGGAAGCTATAATTCCTTTTACGTCAAAGCCTTTTTTCTTTTTCTTCTTGCTGTCGGCTTCTTCCTTGTCTCCTTCGTTTTCCTCCTCTTCTGGATTCACAGTGGGGACCTCCTCCTTTTTCAAAGCTTCGAGACGTGATGCCTCGGCAGCTTTCGAGGCTTTCAGATACTCATCGTGTTCCATTCGGGCAATGGTCTCAATGACAATACCGATACCCGTTGAGTACATCGGGCTCGACATTTCCTTCATCTCGGTTTGGTTGAGGTGTTCATTGGGATAACCGATGCGAACCTCCAAGCCCGTCTTGAACTCAGCCAACTGCTGGATGTGCTTCATCATGGCACCGCCGCCTGTCAACACAATGCCAGCGATGAGTTGGTTGTCGGTCTTGGCCTTCTGGATTTCATAGTTGACCAGCTCGAAGATCTCCTCCAAACGGGCTTGGATGATGTGAGCCAGGTTTTTGAAAGAGATTTCCTTAGGCTCTCTGCCACGGATGCCTGGGATGGAGACCACCTCATCATCGCGGTTCTCGCTGGCCAAAGCCGAACCGAACTTCACCTTCACCTCTTCGGCGTAATGCTTGATGATGGAACAACCTGTGCAGATGTCTTCAGTGATGATGTTGCCACCAAAAGGAATCACGGCGGTATGTTGTATCTTCTTGTCCTTGAAAATGGCGATGTCGGTAGTGCCGCCGCCGATGTCGACGAGTACCACTCCAGCATCCTTTTCTTCCTCATCGAGCACAGCTTGTGCCGATGCGATAGGTTCAAGGATCATATAGTCCATGTCCAGGCCTGCATTTTGGATGCAATGAATGATGTTTTTGGCCGCTGAGGTTTGGCCAATGATGACATGGAAGTTGGCCTCAATCTTATTGCCCAACATACCCACGGGGTTGGTGGCCAACTCGCCATCCACATAGGTGTCCTGACGGATGACATCGATGATCTCTTCGCCAGGGGTCATGTTGATTTTAAAGGTGTCGTTGCGCAGACGTTCAAGTTCTGCTTCCGAGATTTCAGTGTCGTGATGGTCACGCATCAGCACGCCACGATGTTGCAAACTCTTGATGTGCTGACCGGCGATGCCCACGCTGACACGGTTGATTTCGACGCCCGATTGGTCAGAGGCTTGCTTGACCGCCGTCTTGATGGCCTCGACGGTGTCGAAGATATTGGTGACCACGCCACGCCGCACACCTGTGGATACGGTCTTGCCGTACCCCAAGATTTCAATTTTTCCTTTGTCGGACTTCCGGCCCACGATACAAGCCACTTTGGTGGTGCCGATGTCCAATCCGACGATGATTTTTCCTTCACTCATAATACTATCGTTTTGTACAGACTATTTGATTTTTGTAATTTAAGTTGATGCTTTTCAAGGTTTTGGTCTCAGGGCTGTCGATGCGTTGCTTCATGAAACTTTCCAATCGCCACAGCTTGTCGGCAGCGTCGCAGGTATCGCCCACAATCACCCTGCCATCGAAGCCCTTCACCGTGAGTTCAAACTGGTTCCGCTTGTTGCAATACAGTTGCCCGATGCCGTGGCTCACGAAGTTGTTCCTCTCAATGGCCTCGCACCAATGCAAGGCATTGAGCAGGTTTCGGTCACTGTCGATGGTGTCGCAAAGCTGATAGGTGGTCGAGTCGCTCCTGAGCTCGAAATTGCCGCTGGCTACCAGCACGTAAGGCGTGTAGATGCGGCTCGATGGGATGACGATGCCTTTGCGGGTGACGTAGACGGAATGGCCGTCCTTGCCGAACACCCTGAACCACGGCTCGTATTCCTTGAAGCTCACATTGAGGACGCCGTCGAGGTCGATGTATGAGGTGCTGCTCTCAATCCATGCGTTGTTTTTCATCACTTCTTGGACGGCAATCATGTCGACCGCTTTGATTTCCTTGCTCCGGCCAAATTCCTTGCAGAAACTTTCGATTTCCTTGTACAAGGCGCTTTTGCTCACGAAGCCGGTATCCGTTTCGGGAATCAGGTTGATGGCCTTCAGGGGCGTGTGGAGGTAGTCTTCCCTCGCATAAACGAAAAGCCACACCAACGCGGCGGCTGTGGCCACCCATAATACGATGCTCAATATCTTTTTTACCATGTCTTTATCAGTTTTTCGAGAGGTTCAACAAAACGGTCGATGTCGCCGGCGCCCATGGTGATGAGCAATTCGGGCTTTTCGCTGTCAATCAAGCTGACAAGCTCGGATTTTTGGCAGATTTTCTTGTCGATCATCGGCACCTTCTCCAACAAGGCCGACGAAGTGATGCCTTCGATGGGCAGCTCGCGGGCGGGATAGATGTCCAACAGAATCAACTCGTCGGCCAAAGCCAAAACAGCAGCAAATTCGTCCATGAAGTCGCGGGTGCGGCTGAAGAGATGCGGCTGGAAAACCAAGGTGATGCGCTTCCCCGCATAGGAAGCCTTGACCG
>JAEEGI010009138.1_pt1 | contig 21767 bp, 12 predicted proteins | sample 8958751 | NCBI WGS metagenome assembly JAEEGI01 (sample SAMN16246545, study PRJNA631951) | gut metagenome | biome: gut microbiome; feature: rumen; material: KS-attached | host: Bos | place: Iran: Karaj | collected 2018-10 | reverse complement strand
AGTCGAAGAAAAATGTGATCTACAAAATTCAAATAAAACTCAAAAATTATATCCTAGAGATACTAATGAAATTTTTAATAAAGAAAATAATAGTAATTATGAAAATCAAATTGAAAATGTTAAAATTGATAATGAAGGTGATGTTAGTAATAATAAAGAAATGAATTGTAACAATTTTATTGAAGGATTTTTTCATGGAAAAAGATTTATTATTAATTTAGCTTTGGTTTATTATTTAGAATATACTATTAATTCTGGATTATGTGAAAGAGTAAATAAAAAAGGATATGTTAAATCAAGTGATTTTTTTAATACTATTCAATATGAAACTTTTATGCTTTGTTATCAAATTGGAGTTGTTTTATCAAGATCAAGTTTGGCTATTGTTAAACATATTTCTTTTATTGAAACTTTTTCAATTATTCAATTTATTAATTTTGTTTTATGGTTTATTGAAGTTTATTCTGGATTTATTACTAATGAATGGATTTGTTTTATTCATTTAATTATTGTTGGTTTATGTGGTGGAGCTTCTTATGTTGGATGCTTTTATTTTGTTTTAAATTCTCAAACAATTGAGCCTCGAATTAAAGAGTTATGTTTAAATATTGGTACTATATTCAATGATATTGGAATGTTAACTTCTTCAATAAGTGTATTAATATTAGATAATACTATTATGAAAATTTAAATTTATTTACTTAAATAATTATAATTGAAATTCAAATAAACAATTTTCTTTGTTTTTATTTTTTTTCTTTGTTTTTTTTAATATTTAATATATGCGAATTTGAAATATATATATAACAAATTCTTATTTAAGAATATCTTATTTATTAGTAATTTCATTTTTTTTTTCAGAAAATATGAAATTAGAAAAACAATATTAATATTATTTAAATAATTATTTAATAATATATTTGAATTTTCATTAATTGAATCATTAGATAATCCATGTATTATTGTTATAATATGGTTTTTCTGTTTATTGATTTTTATTTATTTTATGATATTTAGTTTGAAATTCATTAAATTTATTTGAAATTTCTTCATATTTCTTTTTATATATCAAACTTTATTTTGAAACAAATTTTTTTCAATTCAAAAAAGAATAGAACTTTTCATTTATGATTATAATTTTGTATTTAGTTCATCATGAAAAAAAATTAATTGCTCCTTTCTTTGTTTTTTATTATTATTTTCTAGATGACAAGAGTTTTTCTTTCATAATTTTTTAAGCATTTTTTAATTATTCATTTCGAATTTAGAGCAAAATTTTTCTTTTCTGAAGGTGATTTATTGGAATTTTATTTTAAAATATTGAATTTAAATTCATAAATTTAATAATATTTATATTATTTAATTATAAAAAAATATTGTTCAAAATATTGTTTAACAAGTAGTTTTTCAATAAATAAAAAGTTTTGTATCTTAAAACAATTAATTTTTGTATTAAAACAATTTAAATTATTAATATATATATCATAAAAAAAATAAAATAAATATATATATTGTATATGTTACTCCTCTTACATTTCATGATAATATTCTTTAAACCAATTATTTCAATATTATCCTTAAATTTCTACAGAAATTTAACCAAAATACTTTCCCCAGATAATTTAATGGAAAATTTATATTCAAATGATATTTTTACATTTCTTGAAATTGGTACACCAAAGCAGAAAATTTCAATGAATATAAAACTTCAAACATATGCTTTTTATTTTTTAAGTGATGAATCAAAATCAAATTTAATAAATTTTTCCCCAAAAAAATCTAAAACTTTTTATTCATCAAATATATCATCATCTTATATTATCAATGAAGATTTTCACAGAGCATTTTTTTCATCAGATATTATTTCATTAAGTGATATTAATAAAAATAATAATTTTACTTTTTTATTAGTTAAAGATATATCATCAGAAATATATGAAGGAGGGGGAATTGGATTAAATTTAAAAACAAAATCACCAAATATAGAAAATATAAGTTTTATTTATCAATTAAAAAAAAATAATTTAATTCCTTCATATACTTTTACTATAAAATATAAAAATGAAAATGAAGGAAATTTAATTATTGGTAAAAGACCTGATGAATATGATAATCAATCTTATAAAAATGAATATTTTAAATATTCAAATATTCCTTCTCATAATGAAGAATTTGATTGGGGATTATATTTTGATAAAATTGAATATGATAATATTTTATTTGATAAAATAAAGAATTATGTATATTTTGAAATTGAATTAGGTGTTATAATTTCCAATTCTAATTATAAAAAATTTATTGAAAATCAATTTTTTAATAAATTCTTTATAGAAAATAAATGCTTTCTTGGGAAATTTTCATTAGAAAAAACAAAAGAAACAGAATTTCAATATTTTTATTGTGATGAAGATGTAGATATTTCTACAATTAAAAATTTAAATTTTTTCAGTAAAGAATTAAATTATACTTTTGAATTTAATTATAAAGACCTATTTTATAATTTTAAAGGAAAAAATTACTATCTTATTGTATTTCCTTGGTACAGAAGTCTAAATTGGAGAATTGGATTACCTTTTTTTAAAAAATATCAATTAGTATTTGATTCAGAAAAGAAAATTGTTGGATTATATGAAATAATTTTAGAAAAAAAATTTAAATTTAAAAATTGGAAAAATTATATGATAATAATACTATTTATAATTATCATATTTTTGATCATTTATATTTCAAAAAGCCAAATAAATAAAAAAAGAAAAATAAGAGCAAATGAATTAGAAGATAATTATGAGTATATAAATCAAGATATAGAATATAAAATAAATTAATATTAGAAAATTTTTTTACAAAAAACATTTTCCAATAAATAAAATACAAAAATTATCATTCAATCTTATTAAATTTTCAAATTCCATTTTTTAAAATTTATGAATATAATTATGAGAATCTCTTTAAAATTACCACTTTTCTTTTGGAATTCTCTTTTTATTTTAACTTTATTTTACCAATTTTTTATTTTTTTTAATATGAAATAAAATAAAAATAAATGAAAAAAAATAGAAGTAAAAGTAATCCTCATATTTCACATTATAACGATTATTTTCTGAACTCAAATAATATAAGTTCTGTTATACCTCCAAATAGAATAAACTCTGTTAATTTTTTAAAATTTCAACCAAGAATAAAAATAACAAAAAAGAATTTATATAATTTATCAAGTTCAATAATTGATGATGATAATAATCACATCAATTATGATTTTAAGTTTTATAACAATTGTAATACATTGGATAAAAAAAATAATTCAAGGAATAGAATGAATAAAACATCTTTAAATTTAAATCGATTATTATTAAATATAAAAAAAGAAATTGTAGGAATATCACAAAATATACCTAATGAAAAAAATATAAACTCAAATTTCAAAGAAAAATCAAAAAATACTTCCAAACCAAAATTACATTATAAAAGAAACAATAATAAAATAAATAATAGTATGAATTTTAATAATAATAACATAAGACAAAAATTTATTTCATTAAAAAATGAATCAGCATTTAAAAATTCATATATACCATTTAATAAAAGAATAAATAAAAGTTATGTATTAAATAATTCAAAAGAATTATCAATAAATGATTTAAAAGATGAAAAAATTAATACATTAATAAATGAAAATGATTTATTCGAAAGAAAATTAAAAAAGTCAAATGGTATATTACCAGAATTAATAAAAAAAAGTTTAAAATATGAAATAATGAATCATGATTTAAAAAAAGAAAATCTAAAAAAAAGTGATGTAAAAGAAAATGAAAATTATAGTAATTTACATAATGAAAATAGAATAGAATATTTAGCAAATGATATTAATGAAATTTTAGGTAATGATGAAGAAATAAAAAAATCAATTAATAATATTTTAAAGAATAATTCATCTTTCAATAAAATTCAAAATGACTTTAAAACAACTAATCAAGAATACTTTGAAACTTTTAAATATCAAAACACTGAAAATGGTGCTTCAAATAAATTAAATATATTTGAAATTTCTAAAAGTGATTTTAATATAATATCTGAAAAAGGAGTTTCTTATCATAAAGAAATATTAAATTCTCAATGTGAAATCATTGAATTAAGAAACAAATTAAAAGATATTAATGAACAATATAAAAATGAACAATTAAATAATAATAAAATGCTTAATTTTAATCATGAAAACTATATTAAAAATGAACAAATTGAAGAATTAAATAAACAAATTAGAGAATTGAAAAAAGAAATTGAAGAATTAAAAAAAGAAAACTATGATCTATTAAAAGAAAATGAAAAATATATTAATTTAAATAAAGTAATAAATATTAGAAATGAAGAGTTTAAACAAAAGGAAATCCAATTAGAAAATAAAAACAATAAAATAAAAATTAAAAAAAATGATTATAACAATTATAAAATAATAAAAAATGGTAATTTAAAATTTTTAAATTCAAAAAATAAAAATCAAGAAATAACAAATCAATATGAAAATATTCTAAAAATAAAAGATGAAGAAATAAAAAATTTAAAAGAAAATATACAAAGTTTAATAAATGATTTAAAAGGAAAAAATGAATTAGAAAATGAATATATAAAAGAATTAGATGAAAATGATATTGAAACAATGAAAATGACAATGGAAAATTTGAGAGAATTAGTTGCTGAAAAAGAAAAAGAAATTAAATATTTAAAATCATTAACTGAATCTCAAAATTCAAGTTCAAAACAATCAAATCATAATTCTCAAAATAAATTCAAACTTTATAAAATTGAACTTGAAAATTGTAAATTACAATATCAAGAAGAAATTGAACAAAATAATTTATTAAAAGAAGAAATCAAAAATTTAAAAAAAAAAGAAAACTAATATTATTTAAAAACTATTAAAATAAAAGATTAATATATAATTTTTCCAATTTTTATAAAAAAAACAGGATTGAATATAAAAAACTTTAACTTAATTAAAATAAATTAAAAAAACAAAATGAAATTTTCCAAAAATTTTAAAAACAAAAAAAAATGAAAATTCAGTTCATACTCTTATTCCTAGTAAAAATAATAAAAATAGAAAAAGAAACAAATCTAAACAAAGACCTTCGCATAGAGTTAAATATATCCAAACAGTAGTTCAATATTATGTGAGAAGTATTATATCGTATTATATATGCCTCTCACAATAGTCATTTGGGTTTGCTGAAAAACACAATGAATGCTACAAATATGCATTGAACACTAAATCATGTAAGTAAAATAAAAAGAGAACCTACTCAGGACCAAGAAATTGAAATCTACATTGAGATTCTCAAAACCATATAATGAAGACATTGTCCATTTCATTTTTTTCATAATTTCAATTTTAATCAAATTTTAAATAATATTCTTTTCCCAATTTTAATAGTATTATTAATGAAAGTGAATTCTAATGTGCATTTAAGGCAAAAGTTAATAATAATAATGGATTGAAAAGAAAAATTCAATTTCTGTTTTAAGGGGTGATCCTCAGGTGAATAATTCATATATTTAAGATTTATCATTCCTCTTTGAAGTCTTTATTCTGGAAAATAGACATAAGTATTATTGGACTTTAATTTAAATTGATAATATAAAAAAAGAAAAAAATTTACTGGCTCTTTTGATATAGAATTACATTAAATGATATTTCAATGATTATAAAACAATTTTATTATTAAGTGAATGAATTATATGGTAAAGGGGAAAGATAAAAGAAATAATATTAATCAAATAGAAATATTATTCTTATTAGAAATTTTAATTGAGATTTTTTATTTTTTTCAAGGAATTATTTTTATTTTATTTTTTTAATTAAAAACTAGTTTTTTTTAATATATAATTTAATTATTTGTTTTTTTTCTGTCTTCTTATATTTAAAAATATTTATTTTTTATATGATGTAATAATTATATATTTATAATAGGAAAATAAAAATGCAAAACGAGAATATTCGAAAAATTTGTTTGAGCCATGAAAATGAAAATAAAGGAATATTAAAGAAAAGACATAGAGGAGAAGATGTAAAATGGACTTTAGAAGAAGAGTTTTTATTTTTTGAAATACATAAAATATTTGGAAATAAATGGAAAAAATTTGAATGTTTTTTTCCTGATAAGAAAGTAAAAGAATTAAAAAATCATTTTCATGCTTGTTTAATTAAAACAGTAAGAAGAACTCTTCATCAAAAATTCGAACCTGAATTTATTGAAATTGTACGTTGTTTTTATTCAATTAATGCTTTAATTAATTTAATGAAAGAAATCGACGAAAACGAAAAAAAAATTTCTGAAGATATTTCTACTACAAATTCAATTATTAAATTAAAAAAATCCAAAATTAAAAATAAGAGAAAGGATAATAAATATAATCCTAAAAGATTAATTTTTTCAGGAGAATTAACTAATGATATGTTAGTTAATTATAAAAAAAAATTAATTAAAGAGGTTTTATTAAAAAAACCGGAAATTAATTTATTTTTAAGTTCGAACAATAAATTATTAAATTTTGAACTTGAAGAAGTTTCATGGCTTTTTTCAATTGTAATCAAAACTAAATTAATTTATAAATGTAAACAATGTATGAAATTACAAAAAATTAATAATGATAATATTAAATTAATTTCTGAATATATAAACGACAATTCAACTTTTGTAAATGAGAATTTTGAAGATTATTGAATAATTTTGTTTGGGTATTCAATGTTTAACAATTCTTTTTAATAACTTTTTGTATATTTTCTATGAATAAATTTGTTTTGTCTTTTAAATATTTGTATGATATAAAATGATATTTTTGTTCTTTTCAATCTTTTATATAATTATATTATAAAAACATTGTTTAAATAAACATAAGTAATTTATTTCTAATAATAACAATTGATTTAAAATAATTTGTAAATTGAAGATTTATTCTTGTTTGTTTGGTTTTAAGGATAAATATTTATAAATAACCTATAAAAAAATCATCAAAGAACATTAAATTATTTTTTATTTTTTAAATTTCATTTAAATTTTTCGAATAATTTATTTATATATAAATAAATTAAGTTAATGTTGCTTCAAAATTGCAAAAAACTTCATATTCCATCATATTCATTTCAATATAATAATGAAGATAATTGTTGTTGTCTTAAACATTTATTAAATATGTTTTTATACTCAGAAAATAATTTACAATCAAATAAATACTCTCAATATTTTTTCAAAGTGGTATATAATTCATATTCTAAAAATAATTTTGATTTTAAAAATTATACTCTTGAGCAAACAAAACAACTATTAACAATATTAATAAAAGAAATATGTCATCATTATATGATAAATAAAATTAAAATTTCAAAAGCAATTGTTAATGTAGCTTTAGAAACCTATGAAAAAACAATTTTTAAAAATCATCCAGATATAACAAACTTAGCAAGTATAGTTTATAATAATATTGGATGTATTTATGCAAGAAATAATTCTTATGAAAAATCATTAAAATTTCTTAATAGATATTTTAAATATTCAAATAATAATATTGATAATTTAATTTATTATAATAATATTATTAGGGTTTATTCCAAAATGAATGGTAAAATTAGTGATATTAAAGATTTAATGCAGAAATTTAAATTATTAATTGATACTGAAATTTCAAATCTTAAAAATGAAAATTTTTCAAATAATAAAAATATTGATATTGAAAAAGTAAAATTATTATCTTTTTTATATTATAATTATTGTTTTTGCTTAGAAAACATTTTAGAAAAAACAAAAGAAAGTAAAGAACAATATACAAAAGGTTATGAATTTACAATATGTTTCCTAGGAGAAAATTCATTAGAAGCAGAAAGATATATGATAAAATTATATCAAGATAGAGAAGTGAGTAAAGTTAATAATATTTCAAAAAAATCAAAAAAAAAAAGAGACTTAACTCCAAATATAATAAGACATCATTCATTAAAAAGAAAAGATAATGATTACAATCAAAAAATGGAAAAAATATTAGAAAAACTAAATTTATTTGAATTAAAATTAAACAATTCAAATATAGAAGATAATAATAAGAATAATAAAGAAGATATAAAAAAAAGAGATGCAGATACAGATCCAGAATATATGAATAAATTAAATAATTATAATGATTATCAAAAGAGAAAAGAAAAAAACAATAAGAAAAAATTAGAAGATGAAAAAGAGATAGAAATTAAGAAAGAAGAAAATAAAAATACAGACAAAATAAAGCCTATAATAAATCAAAAAAAAGTTTCAAATTCTTCTGATTCATTTATGGCAATGTTAAAGGAATTTGATATAGAAATTCAACAAGAAAATGAAGAAAAAGAAAGAAAAGAGAAAGAAAGAAAAGAAAAGGAAAAAAAAGAAAAAGAAGAAAGAGAGAGAAAAAAAAAAGAAAATCCAAATGAGAAAAATAATAATAATAATAATGATGGAACAAAAAAACAATTAAGAATAAAAAGTGTATTTCAAAAAGTTTTAGGTTTAGTTCCTAAAAAAGAAACTGAAAAACCAAAAGGTCAATTTACTGAATTAATTCATTCAATGTTAAATGATGATAATAATAATAAGAAAAAAGAAATAAATGAACCTGAAACAAATGAAGTTTTATTTAATATAAATGAAAGAAAAGAAAATGTTTTTGATATTGATAGTGAAGGTAATAGAAATAAAAATAGTCAAAATAAAAATAATATTTTTGATTTAGATGATAATAATAATAATAACATTAATTCTTTTAAAAAAAATAATAAAGAAAAAGAAAATTCAAATGTTCCTAAATTAAATTTACAAAAAATTTCTGTTTTATTAGATCCTTCTTCTTATAGATATTCACCTAAAACATATTATCAAGAAGTTAAAAAAGAAACTTTAATAATAAAACCTAAATTTAAATCGCCAAATAATAAATATGATATTATTCAAACTTTTAGAAATATCATTAATCAAAATTCATCTATTAATGAAACATTTTCAATTGAAAGATACATTAATGATACTAAATTTATAATAAAAGTTTTAATAAAAGAAAATTCATTAAAATTTACTTTATTTAAAGAAAATAGTAATAAAGAAATTAGTGATTTAACTTTAGATTATAAGAAAATTATTTCAACTTTACCTAAAATGAATTTAGAAATTGGATTAGCACCTTTTCAACTTTTATCTTCTTTTAAAAACACTTTAGATTTTGCAAAATATTTTATTCAATATATTTCAATAATGAAAAATAATAAATTTGGTTTAACTCCAAAACCTCTTTCAATAATAGATAATAAAAGAATTGAATTTAAATTAAATAAACATTCTTGTTTAGTTGAAATTATTTCTTTTAATAATAATTTATTTTATAGAGCAATTATTTCATGTGAAAAAAATTTTTATGTTGATATTTATTTAAATGAAGAAACTGACTTAAAACAAATATTAAAAGATAAAGAAGAAAGTATTAAATTTGAAAACTTTTATGTAAAATTTACAAGTAAATTACAAGAAATTTTAAAAAATGAATATCTTGAAAATTTAATTATTGGGAAAGATAAAAATGAACAAGAAAATATTAGTATAATATGTAGAATTAAAAATTTTACTGATTTTAATAACAATGATTCAATTAATTTTGTTATTTCTAAAATCATTGAAAATGTTTGTACAATTACACATTATAATAAAGAAAAATTTGTTATGGAATTCGATAATAATAATTTTTATTCTCATTTTGGAATTAATATTTCAGATTTTGAAAAATTAAATTTAGAAGAACAAAGAATTTTAATTAACATTGTTTCTTTATCTTTTAATATAAAAAAACAATGTCTTTTTAGAGAAGATATAATTTTTAGTTATGATACAGAAACAAAAGATTATTTAACAACAATAGATTTAGTTTCTTTAAATGATAATTATTTTTCTTATTATAGATATAAATGCAAAGATACTATCAATTATTATGAATGTACTCTTTTATTATTAGCTAAACCAGAACAATTTAAAATTATTCAAGATAATGCTTTAAAATTATTAAAAAAGGAAAATAATTTGAAGAAAAATATGGAAAATATAGCAAAGACTATTTCTCAACAAATAGAACTAATTTTATTTGACTCTGTTGATTTATTAAATTAACAAAATAATAATATAAATACTAAATAAAATTTTTTATGGATTGTAAAATAAAATTTATCCAAGAAATAAGTGTAATAATATATATTTTTAAATTATATTTATTCATGATAATAGCACTAAAATTATATAAAGAAATAAAATTTATATTTTGGGATTTAAAATATAATTTGTACTATGATGATTTTTGTTTTTGTTTTTACTTATTCTTTCCATTTCAGCAATTTTAAATATATTATTCTTGGGTGATCTTATATAAAGATTATTTTTATTATTAAAAATATTTGTTTGAGATAAATATTTATAAATAAAATTTGGATCATTGAAATTTTGACTTTTCTTCATCTGAGATACTTTATTTAACAATTGATTATTTATATCTTTATCATTTTTCTTTTTTGTTAAAGAAGGATATTTATAAAAACAACTATTACTTTTTCTCATTTTATTTATATGATTGTTTAAATCACTTTTAAATTTATTTAAAATACTATTATTTTTTTCGGTTGAATTATTGTTATCTTTATCATATTCTAAATCTTTTTTTGAATAAAGAAAAAAATTTTCATGGTGTTTTTTATTAATGTTATAATCTTTTGTTAATGATTTATATTGGTTCATAATTTGTTTCAATTGAAAATTTCTTTCTAACATTTCTTGACTACTCATTTCATTTATATGTCTAATTGGGCTTCTGAATTTCAGAGAATTCATTCCTGAAATATATTTTAATTGTTCTGCACTTTTTTTATTAGTGTTTAATTTATTGTTTGATGCTTTAAAACAAGGTTTATAAATTGATAAAATAAATTTTTGAAATTTCATTCCTTTAAGAATATTTTATTTTAATTTATAAATTAATTTTTTTAGAATAAAATATTTTTAAGAAAAATATTCATGAATAAAAGAGAAATAAAGAGTAAAAACTGAATAATTTTTTGAATTTAATTAATAAAAATATACAAAAATGGGAAATAATATGTCAATGCAATTAAATTTAGATAATTCAGAATATAATTTTCAAGAACAAACCAACCGTTTTATAAATGGAGAAAAAGCTTCAATTCAGAGAATACATGATAATTTAACTGATTATAATTCAATATTTGATTTAAGTAAAAAAAATAAAAGTCATTTAATTACTAGATTAAATAGTCAAAATATATTAGAATTTTCATTAGAAATTTATTCACAATTAATAGGAAATACAAATAAAATAAATGAAGGAATAATTCATCCTTTAACTTTATTAAAAATTACAGATGATAATGAATTTATGGAAAAAATATGTGATTTTGCAAATGATTTTAATAATTCTTTTGAAAAAATTAATAAAAATAATTTAGATATTGGACAACATATAAGTTCTATTAAAACTGATAGAACAGATAGTTTATTTGATAAAAGTTCAAAAGAAAATGAAGATTCACCTAAAATTGAAAATAATGATAATAATAATAAATTAAAAGCAGATGATCAAATTACTGTTCATTCAATTTTAAATCAAATTAATAATACAAATTTTAATAAATGGAATAATTCTAATGAAATTAATACTAATATTAATTTTGAAAAAAATAATATTAGTAAAAAAACTAAAAAAAGAAATTCTCAATCTTTATTTCAAAATTCTATTAATAATCAAAATAGTGAAGGTAAAAATAGTAATAATAATAATAATAATAATAATAAATTTAATGAAAATGATAAACTTTCTAATAGAAAATCTCCTTTAAAATCTAAGGCTTTAATACTTCAAGCAAATAGAAATTTAGATTTTAATAAAAGTTTTTATGATAATAATTCTGATAATAAAGAGAAAGAAAATATTTTTAATGAAATAAAAAGTCCTAAAAAAAATATTAAAAATAAAAATAAATATAATTTTAAAATTCAAGTTATTCAAACAAATCCAAATTCAATTAATCAAATATCAGATTTAAAAATAAATAAAACCTCAAATAATAAAAATAATATAAACACAATAAAAAATAAATCTAAAAATCATTCAAAAAAAAAGAAAAAAAATATTCAAATTAAAATTGATATTAGAAATATTTCAAATTCAAAAAATGAAAAAATTGAAGAAAAATTATTTCATAATACAATAAATGAAGACAAAACAAAAAAAAATTTAAATGATAATTGTTTAGTAACATTCAATAATGAAAAATCTCATTATATAAAAACAGAAAATAATCAAAATAATAAAAAAACAGAAATAAATGAAAATCTTCAAAATAAAATAAATAAAAATCCAAATAAAATTCCTAAAAATTATACTTCAACAGGATTTAAAAATTTAATATATAAATTAGAAAATGATAAAAATAAAAAAAATATAAAAAATGAAAGTGAAATTTTACCTTCTTCTTTTCAATTAGATAATAATGAAATAAATGATGAAAATTCAAATAATAATTTATATGATGAAATTATTAATGAATTAAAAATTCCAGAATATAAAGTTGATGTTGGTCCTTTAGAAAAGAAAAATTCTAATTTAAATTCTGTTTTATTAGATTATAAAAACAGAAATAAATTTTTGTTACTGAAGAAGAAAAAAAATTAAATGAACAAATAAAATCAATTAATAAAACAATAAGAAATGAATCATAGAAAAATATATGTTTTAAAAGATAAATTCTCAAATTTATATGATAAAACAACTTTATGATAATTTTATAATTGTTTAAAAAGTTTATAAATTGTATTCTTATTATAAATGAATTAATATTTATAAAAAAATAATTAATTAATTCTAAATTTTACTTTATTAATTTTGAATAAAATGAGCATCAATTAAATAATGTAAATATTGTTGATATTCTTCATCATTCATTAAGCCATTATGTCCACAAGATATTTTAATTAATTTTAAATTATTTTTTATTGAATTAAAATCTCTACAAAATTTAATATAACCATCATCACTAATTTCATTATCACTAAAATAATTATCTTCTTCAGGAAATTCATTATCTTTAGCAATAAGTGAAAGAATTGTTTCTCTATTCATATAATTTACAACTTCTAAGAGATCTAATTTATTAATGAAAATCGATAATAAATCACATAAAATTACAATATTATTTAATATTTCATTATCATTAAAATTTAATGTTTTAATTTTATATAATTCATCATAACATGATTTTAAAATTTCTTTACATGATTCATTATAAAAACCAAAATCTTTACTCTGATTATTTATTTTCACAAATTTTTTACTTTGAACTCCCCATAAAATGAAATTTGTAAAAAAATCTCTTACAAATAAAGATTTTATTCTATATGAATATTTTTTAGTTGAAATGTCTTTTAATTCTTCACAACAAATATTAACAAAATTATTGAAAAAATTAAATAAACATTTATCAATATTTTCCTTATTTTGAGCCTCATTAATTTCATTAATTAAAAATTCTTTTTCTTCTCCAAAAGAATTAAAATCATCAAAAATTTGATTTTCCTGTTTTTTAATATAATAATAATCACAAACAAAAATAAAAGAATAAATAAAAGAATTTTTTTGATTTTTTGTAAAAATTAAATCTAAAATATCTTCACATTTATGTTTAACTTCATTTTTAATTCTAACAAATTTATTCATCAATTCAACAATAACATTACTTTTTAAAGAACTACAATTTCTAATAACTAAATCTTTAGAAGAAAATAAAATAATTTTATAACAATTACTTTCAATAAAATTATTGATAGTATAATTACCAATAATGAAAAAAAAGTAAGTTAGAAAATATAAAATTTTTCCACAAAAAAAACAATTAACAACTTTATGAATAGAAGCAAAATTTCTATCTGAAATTAATATATCAATTTTTCTATTATTTGCTAAATAAGTAGCAGCAACTCCTCCAATAGAATAACCTTCAACTATAATTTTATCATATTTATATTTTTTAGTTCCTTCATCAAAAATTTTTAAAACATCATTTTTTGTTGTTGAAAAAGAAGCTCTTCCTTTTGAATAACCATATCCTCTGTAATTCCATAATAATACATCTATATTTTTATCTAAATAAAATTTAAGTTTTTTTCCTGCTATAAATTCAAAGGGTCCACCATTTGGACCACAAAAGAAAAAAAGTCTTTTATTTTTTATTTTTTTATTTGATTTATTATTTGATATTATACAATAATTTATTTTCCCTTCATTAAATTCTTCTATTTTGTAATCTTCAAATTTTTTATAAAATTCTATCCTGTAATAATTTAAATTTCCAAATGTATCATTTAATAAAAGATTTTTTAGAAATTTATATGAAAAAAAAAATGAATGGTCAAGAATAAATTTATCAAATATATCTAAGATGAAATTTATTATAAATATCATTTTTGATAAATTATATTTTTTATTTGAATCTAATATACCATTTTTATTTTGTTGCCAATCACAAATTATTTTTGAATGTTTTTTTATTTTAAAATTCTCAAAATATTTTCTAAATCCTGACTCTTGCATTTCGGTGTTTAAATAAATTAAATATTGATAAAAATTATTTTGATATGAAGAAATTTTTCCAAATTTTATTTTACATAGTTCATAATTATTTTTTAATGAATCAATAATTTCAAAACTTAATTTTATATTTTCAATTTCACTTTTTATTATAATGTTAGAAGGATCTCCTAATGATATTAAAGAATATTTTAAACTTTTAAAACATTTTCTAAAATTTTTTGCATTTTTTCTTGATTCAAAATATATATTAAAAGATTGAAAAGGAAATTGCCATTGATAAATACCATGAATAGCATTTATTCTTAAAGAAAAATAATTTATTAAAACACATAATATAAAACTATATATTTTATAAATTTTATTTTCTATATTGTTTGGATTTATAATTTTCAGAATTATATACCATAAAACTTTAAATAATCCAATTTCAAATAATAATAAAAGAAACAAAAAAAAAAGACCTGTTATTATAATTTGAATAATGAAAATACATTCCATTTAAATTTTAATAAAATAATACAAATATTTTTTTTATTAAAAAAAACTAAAGAAATTTAAAATATGTTTAAGAGATATAGTTTTATTAAAATTTAAAGAGAAAACAATTAATATAAGAAATAGCCTTTGGATAAAAATCAATTATATTAAATCTCATTACATAAAAAATAATCCAAGCAAGGTAATTAGAAAATTGAAAAAGATAAATTAAATAAATAATTTACTTTTTCTATCATTAAATATTTTAAAAAAGATAATTTTTAATTTTTGTGGTCTTTTTAATTGAAATTTCAAAAAAATATTTTTCATCAAAATTAAATGTTGATTAAATTGATAAAGGCTCAAAAACATTTTTATAATTAAAAAAAGAAAATAATAAATATTTCTTTTATTTAACCTTTAAAAGAAAAATAAGCAATAAAAAATTAATGGATAATAAATAAATGAGAAAACTAATTAGTATTACTTGACTATTATTTTTAGAGTTATTAAAATAATATATTTAAATTTCAATGATATATTAATAAAACATATATTTTGTTAATCTATTCTTATAATAATATTTACCTCAAAAAAATAATAAAATTATATTAAATAAATATAAAAAATAAAAATATATATATTATTAATCAATTAAGCTAAAAGGATTTGAAGTAATTTATAAAGTATTTAAAATTAAGAAAATATCCTCATTTTTGTTGTCGGTTCAACAAATTCTAATTACATCTATAAATCACAATTTATCTTTAGAATATTTTTAGTAATTTAAATTACTTAATCTCAAGATAATTTGAAGAAATTATAGAATAATTGAAAAGGTGTAGATGTAAAACAAATTAAAATGAAGAAACCAAATATTAAATTTTATTTTAATGTAATTACTAAGGGTTTTAATTTTATTTTTTTTATTTTAATTATATATAATATTTTTATGAATTTTTGTTGTTCGGATGTTTGGAAGTTTTAGATTTATTTTAATGATTTTTCAAATTTTATTACAATAGAGTTTTATTTAAAAACATCAATAATACCATTATTTTATACAAATTAAGGTATATTCTAATAATTATCAGTATTAAGCATTACATTAATTTTTATTTTGACAATTTAAACTCTGTTTATTTTTTTCATAAATTTGTTTAATATTACTTTCTTTATATTTAACACTATAATTTTGTTCATTTGAATAAGAACTAATTAATATAGAGCATTCATCATTATTTTGATTTGTTGGTTCAAACTTATTTTTAAAATTTTGAGTTGTTAAATTATTTGGAATATCAACATTAATTGTTCCATTAGCATTTAAATCAGAAATACTACAACAATTCCCCATTTAATAACAAATTTAATAATTTTTTCTAAATCAAAAATTATATTTCTTTTTTAATTTAAAAAAATGAAAAGAATCTTATAATTATATAATTAAATAAATGGTGAAATTTAATAAACAATTAAATGAAAGAAAAGTAACTAAATGGAAAGATAAATATTTAAATTATAAATTATTAAAACAAGCAATAAATCAAATTTATATTACAATAAGAACTACAGATGATTTTAATAATCAAATTTTTGAATCAAGAGAAAAAAAAAGTGATTTTTCATATTCTAGAATTTCTGCTTGGAAATCTTTAAAACATTCAAATTTAATTAAAGATTTTTTTGATAAATTAGATAATGAAATTCAAAATTTTTATTTTAATTATTCTTCAATTGAAAAAGAACTTTTTCAAAAATTAAATGTTTTAATGAAATCAAAAGAAGATTATGCTAAAATAAAAGGAATGGTAGTAAAAACACAATGTGAAAATTTATATATATTAACTTTAGACACAAGATTATTTAATGATTTTATTTTTATAAATTTAGAAGCAATAAGAAAAATAATGAAAAAATTTGATAAAAAAATAAAACCTTTTTATAATGATAAATCATTAATGTTACGTTATATAAAAACAAGATTAGATTATCATAATAGTGATTTAAATTACATTTTAAAAATGAAAATCTTTGATGAATTAGTGTTATTAATTGATAATTTAATAAAAGTTTTATCAAAAAGAAGTGATGAAATTGAAAATAATAAACAATATGATAGAAATGATGAAAATGTATATAAAAATATTTTTTCTAAAATTAAAAAATATTCAAATGAAATTCAAAATCATATAAATACAATTTCAGTAACAAATAATTATAGAATTCCTTATTTAAATTTAGCAATGTTTCTTGATTATGAACAAAATTCTCCTAATGATACAAATTTAACTTCTAATTTAAATGAAGATGATTTTTATAATTATAATATGGAATTAAAGAAAAGAGATGGAAGTATTTTAATTACTAAAAAATTTTTATCTTTAACTGGATTTAATGAATTAAAAAAAATTAATAAAGGAAATTTAAGTGATTTAAATAGAGATAATGTTAATATTATGATTATCAATGTTTTGTTAAATTCAATTATGAAAAATATTAATTATTTAATTTATATTCCTTTTTTCAATAGAGACTATAATATTTATTATATTGGAATATGTTTAGCAATGATTTTTTTGGGAAATTTATTTTCAACTTTTTTTTTAAATATTTTTTCTAAAAGTAATAAACATTTTAAATTGGTTTTATTATTTAATATTCTTTTAATTCTTTGCAGTAATTTAATGATAATTCCTTATTTTGAATATGATGATGATAATTCTAAAAAATATTTGTATATTTTTTTCTTATCTAAATTTATTTTTGGATTAGGTTCATCAGGAAAAATAGAAAGACAATATTTAATGACTTTTCTTCCAAAAAATATTTTATATTTATATATAAAAAGATATAATGAAAATTTAATTAATGGTAAACTTTTAGGAATGATAATTGGAATTTTATTCATTTATTTAACAACCTTTAATCAAAAAAATTCAACAATTTATGTAATGTCGATTATACTTAGTATTTTAAATATGTTTACAATAGTTTATGCTTCTTATATTTTTAGAAGTCCTTCAAAAGCAAAATTTTCATTAATGAAAAAAAAAATTAAAACTTTTAAAGTTTTTGAAAGATTAAATTCTGAAGAAAGTTCTCATAGTGATAATATTAAAGAACCTCCTAAAAGAAATTCAAAATCTAAAGAAGAAATGTCTCAAGAAGAAATTGAACAAGTTGATAAAAATAATGAAGAATTAGGTCAATTTAATTTAAAAAGTAAATTTACTGATTCAAATTTAATTAAAGATAATGTAAATAATATTTGTTATTCTTATAAAAAAAATTTACCTTATTTACTCCAATTATTAACTTTTCATGTTTGTATTTCAGAATTTATTTTATGTAGTATTAATATTATTTATCCTATTACTCTTTTTAAAAATCAATCTATTGATTATTATTGTATGGTAATTCCATTATTTTTATTTAATTTAGTTCATAAATTATATAATGACTTTTATTCAAAACAAAAATTTATTTTAAGTCTTCTTCATTTAGAAATTGTTATTTTTTTCTCTTTATTTTTTATTTTTATATTTCCAATTTTTATAATTAATTTTCTTTATGTTTTTATTATATTTTCAAATATGATCATACAAAGAAAATTAAGAAGATTTATTGCAGAAATTTTCCCTGATGATTTTATAATCCGAAAATTTAAATCAAATTCTTATATTACATGTTTATCACATATTTCTTCTATTATTGGCTCTTTATTACCTTATATTATTGGTAATATATTTAAATTTAGTATTGAAGAAATCAGTGGAACCAAAATTATCCTGTTTTATACTTTTTATGTTACAATTTGTTTTTCTTTACTTTTAATTTCTACTGTTCTTTATCATAAAAAAATTAATTATGGAAAAATGAAATTATTTTCAAGAATTCTTAAAAATAATTATTAAATTAGAATTTGATATTATTGAATTAAATAAATTTATTTATTTATAATCAATAAATATTAATTTAAAAAAATATAGTTAATATTAATATATATATTAATTATCAATCTCTTAATAACTTGAATAAGTATTTTTACATTAAATATTGATCTCTTAATTACTTTATATAAAAGTTAATCAACATTTAATAAATAAAATCTTATTTATTTAAAATAATTCTTAATTGTTTGACTTAGTTTTTATTAATTAAATTATTTTTTTCAAATATCTTATATATTTATTCTCATAATAGTAGGGTTTTATTTTAAATAATAACTTAGTTCATTTTATTTTTATGATTTTAATTTAAAAATTCATTCAAAATACCAATCTTTAAAGTAACTTTTTAATGTTTAAACATTAATTATTATAATCAAAGAGAAAATTAATGAATTACTTTTTTTTTAACTGAGGTTTAATTAATTTGAATAAAATTTTAATAAGATAATTGAGAAATTTATGAGGATATTCACATAAAATAATATGAAAACAGAAGAGAATATTGAAAATAATTGTGAATTTCATATTTTTTTAATTAAAAGACATTGAAATTGAAAAAGAAAAATATATTAACATGGAGCCCTTATTTTATTTTTTTATTATAAAAATTAATTAGTTAATATATATACATTAAAAACATAAACCTTGAAAGATCTCGATGAAGAAAAATTTTATGAATATTTTTGTGAAATTGAAAAGAAAGATGAATACCTTTTTATAATATAATAAAGATAAAATTAAATATAGTAATTGTTTTATTATTAAGTGTTTTTCAAATTGTTTTATTAAATTATTGTTTTATTTTTTTTTGTTGATTTATACTTTTAAGATATTAATCTTTTAAATTTTTCTCACATTTTTTAGACAATATGAAAGTATATTTTCTTTTGAATATTAATTTTTGAAATGATAAAAATTTAAAAAATAGGACTCTTATTTTTTATTTTTTATTTTTTATTTTTTTTTAATTCATAATTTTTTAATAATATCCCCCCTCCTAACATATGTATAAATTCCAATTTGTATGATCTATAATATACGATTAAAATTGTGTTTAAGTTTTCTCAATTTTGTTAGTTATCTTAAATATATTTTTTAAAAGAAAGGGAATTGGGATACTAAAATAGAAAAAAATAAAGAATTAAAATAAAATAAAAAATTTTAGAATTGTAATTCCTTATATTGAAAATTAAATATTCTTTAATCATCAATTAATATACAATAGAAAATAAGTTTATGAAATATTTAAAAAATACTTTACTTTATATTTTTTATTATGAAAAATTTAAATAAGCTTTACTTTCACTAAATTGAAATAAATAATAATAAGATCATTTATAATAATAAATAATTTTTATATATTATTTCTTTAATTAGAACCTATTCAAATAACTAAAATAATGATTTTTGAAAAGTATTCTTTTTAAAAAAGTAATCTAATTTAAAATATATCTATTATTTTAACATATTAAATCAACATATTATGTGTAAAAACACATTTCATTGAAAAAAATTCAATATACTTATTTTAAATTAATAAATGATATTTACATTCATTTTAGATTAAAATAATTAAAATAAAGTAGTATGAAATATCAATTTTTCTATCTAATTTAGTTTGTAAACATCATTATTAATGCCTTTTTTAGTGGATTTTTTATGTTATATCTCAAAAGAATCAATTATACTTCAGTGAAATATAAAAAAAAAATGATAAATCTTATATTATTGAGGGACTTTTAATATATGCGTTTATGAATACTATTATTTGATTTATATATATAGAAATAATATTAGTATATCTAAATAAAATGAAAATAGTATATTTTTTATTTGCTTCAGTTTTACTTTTCATTCATTGTAGAGATCAATGTCAAATGTTGACTTCTAAAAAATCAGATTGTACAGATTATCAATTAGGTGATGATGAGAAAGATGACGGTGATTCTTGTTGTTTTGTGAAAACAAAAACTGATGCGGGTGAAGTTTCAGGTTGTGCAATTTTTGTGAAAGATGATGTCGTTGATGAAGTGAAAAAGGCAAAAAAACAAGATGGAGTAAAATCTGTTAGTGTTGATTGTTCATCAAATTGGTTATCAATAACTTTATTATTTGTTATTTTTGCTTTATACTTTTAAAATATTATAAATATTAATTTTTAATTTCATTACAAATTTTTACTTTTTAAATTATTTTTTAACGAAGAAAATCTTTTATAAGTTTTATTGTTTAAACTTATTCAAAAAGACATTATGATTGAAAAAGTTAAAAAAAGTTTACCAAAATAAATGAAAAATAATATTAAATGCTTTTAATAATGAAGAATAATAAAATAATTTAATTAAAATATGTAAAGATTGGAATAATAATATAATTATAAAATTCAATATATCAAAAAGATCTTTATTTTAATTAATAATTATTTAATAAATAAATTATTACTTAAAAATATCTTATTTTTAATGATTTCAATTATTATATTTCAAAAAATCATAAAAAATTTATAAAAAAATAGCCAAAAATATGTTTGAGGATTATATTATCACATCAATTCTTTTAAAATAAGATTTTGCAAATATTAATTACAATTAATTAAAAAAATTTTTCTGAATTTTAAATAAATGTATTTTATAAATTATTGTTTGAAAAATAAAAAATAAAGAATTGTAATAAAATAAAGAATTG
>JAEEGI010009134.1_pt1 | contig 21770 bp, 18 predicted proteins | sample 8958751 | NCBI WGS metagenome assembly JAEEGI01 (sample SAMN16246545, study PRJNA631951) | gut metagenome | biome: gut microbiome; feature: rumen; material: KS-attached | host: Bos | place: Iran: Karaj | collected 2018-10 | reverse complement strand
GCGTGGGCGAGCATATGGTCATAGACCTCCAAGGAATGCTGAGCGAGGCCGCCGTACTCCTTGTGGTGGGTGTAGCACCCACGGCGAAAGTAGTTGGAGGACTCAAGGTAGTCAATGACGGCCTCAATGCCGTCGCGCCCCGTGGCGCGAAGGGTCCCGTAGACCCTATCTTTCAATTCGTTCGTTGTCATACCACCTAATATACACACGACCATCCCGGATATTTCATCCCGCCCGGAAAATTTTTTCACATCCGCCCCACTGCCCTCAGAGAAGTGGAGATGCAGTTTATTTGCCACGGCTTTTCCTCGGCGGATGGCACCGCCGCCGCGCGACCAGCAGGCGCGGCGGTTACGGCGCGCTCCTCTGCGGGGGGCTCAGTGCGGGGGCCCTCCTCGAGGGGCGGCCGTTGCCGGCGGAGGGGGCGCTGCGCGCAAAAGGGGTTAATCTCGCCGCATACCGTCTCGGGCGGGAGTTATCTCCCGTCCGGGCCAGGCCCAAAACCCTTGGCCCGGCCGAGGATAACTCCTCACCAGCGCTGTTTACCTTCTCTTTTGACTATTTGTTATATCAAACGTTCCGGTCCTCCACGAAAAACCAATGATTCGTGGACAATCGAGACGTAGACGGTCTAATCCTCCACAAACAATCGATTAACCGTGGAGGATGCGGACAAGATTGTCCGATATCCAACAAAGGTGTAATTCGTACTTGTTTGATAGTGAACAATTTACAAAATCAGGGTCTTATTATTTCAGACCCTGATTTTGTATTATTTTGGTAATCAACTATTTACAATTTACGGCAAGGATGGCACCGCCGCCGCGCGGTACCGATGGTGAAGCATCCTACCGGGTGACGCCGTTGGCTTTTAGGACTTCGCGGATGAGGCGGTCGGAGGCTCGGTGGTTCCAGATGTAGAGTTCGGAGATGTCGTACTGGACGGCTAGGCTGCCGTCGGGGAGGGTTTTGTAGCGGACGGACAAGTCACCGGTGATGTTGAAGGGGCGGGTCATCAGGTAGAGGCGGCGCATCTGCTTGTGGAGATACGGAGCCTGCTGGATAAAATCCAATTGCAGCACGCGGCGCATCGAGTCGTTGAAACGCAGTTTGGTGCAGCTGGCGGAGGATTTCCCGTCGGACTTGAAGCTGTCGCAGACGAAGGTCGAGGGGGCCATCTTGACTGCCTGGCGGAATTGGCTGCGCTGGGCTTCGGTCCGCAGGGTGTCGCGGAGCCGGATGGTCTCGTGGCCGGCTTTCGTGGAAAGGGACGACGACTTCGTCTGCGCCGCCACCCTCCCCGGCAGCACCGAAGAAAGCAGCAGCAAAACCACCGCCCAAAGGCAATTGAACCTTAAAACCGCCCTTTTCATCACCCTACTTCAAAAAACCCGTGTCACCTAAAATATTATCTATCAGCAATCAACGTAATCCATTCACCACCAGAACAAACTGAATGAATGTTATAATCCACTATCAATCAGCAAATTATCTGCCACGGCCCATCACGCCATCGACGGGGATTAACCCTAAACCATCAGCCGAGATGGAAAGATATCCTCCACCTTAGCTGACTCTAGAGAGCCCCCTACTCCTCCGCCCAGGCGGGCCGGACCGACAGGATCGAATAAAGCCGATCCGCATCAAACTTGGCCTTCCGATCGTAAGTGTAGATGCCGTTCTGCTCCTGCTCGACATCCGTCAGCTGGGTGTAGCAGAAGCCGCTGCAATAGTCCAGGCTGCGGATCACGTCCGTCAGGGCAGACAAGCGGGTGTACACCTCCTCCATGTTCTCCGGAGCCTTGCCGTAACCCCAGGTCTTCTCCGAATACTGCTCGATCACCCAGCGGATGCCGCCGTATTCGTCCAGGACATAAGGCTGGCCGCCATAAGGACATTCGCGGGCAACGTCGAAGGTCGGCACGGTCCCGTCGCCTTTCAAAGTCTGCTTCTCCAGCAACCGGGCGGCGTCCTGCTCGTAATTATGATAGGTCCAGATGTCCGTCACGACGTGATAGCCGCCGCTGACGTCATTCACCGGACGGTAGTCCAGAGCCTTCGTGATCCGATACACGTCGGCGACCATCCGGTCGTGGCAGCGTGCGCCCTCGACGTCCTTGTCCCGGTCCCAACTCTCATTGAACGGCGTCCAGCCGATAATGGACGGGTGGTTGCGGTCCCGCACGACGATCTCTTCCCATTCGGAGATGAAGTTGCGCGCCGAAAGCTCGTAGTTGGAGTTCGCGCCCCAGCTGGAAGATTCGCCCCAGGTCAGGTAGCCGAGCTTGTCGGCCCAATAGTGGAAGCGCTCCTCGAAGACTTTCTGGTGCAGGCGGGCGCCGTTGAAGCCGACGGCCAGGGAACGCTCGACATCGGCCTTCAAAGCCTCGTCGGAAGGCGCCGTCCAGATCCCGTCGGGATAGAAACCCTGGTCCAGGACGAACCGCAGGTACAAAGGCTTGTTGTTCAGATAGAAGCGGTTGCCCTCGATGTGGATCTTGCGCATGCCGGCGTAGGAGCTTACCTCGTCCAGGACACGCCCGTCGGCGGAGAGCACCTCAAACTTCAGGTCATAGAGGAACGGATCCGCGGGCGACCAGGTGCGCAGCCGCCGGGCGGGCACGGGCAGGATCAGCGTAGCGGCATCGGAAGCCGCCACGGTCACGACCGCCACCGGCTTGGCACCGCCATCGCTCAAAGTAGCCCGCAACTGCTGCCCCCGCGACAAACCGTAGAAGGTAGGCTCCACGACGAAACGACTGCCATCCAGATCAGGCCGCACATAGACGCTCTTGAGCCCGCAGGGATCGACCGCCTCCATCCAGACTGTCTGCCAGATGCCCGTCGTGCGGGTGTAGCGGCAGCCCCAGGAAGCGAAACGCGCGCTCTGCTTGCCACCAGGCTGCACCCCGCTGCGCACGTCATCCTCGACCAGCAACACCAGGTTGGCCGTCTCGCCGGCGCTGACGAAACGCGTGATGTCGAATTCGAAAGAAACAGTCCCGCCCCAGTGGCGTCCGGCGAGCTGCCCGTCCACGTAAAGCGCGCAGTTGAAGTCCACGGCCCCGAAATGGATCAGGACGCGGCGCCCCGCCCAGTCGGCGGGCACATCCACCTTGCGCTGATACCACATGCAGGTGATGAAGTCCTTGTACCCCACCCCGGACAGGGAACTCTCGGGGCAGAACGGCACGGTGATGTGGCCGTCGAAGCCCTCGGAAGTGGCATAGCCCTGCGCCAGGCCGGAACGGCCGAAATCGAAGGTGTAGGTCCAGGTGCCATTGAGGTTGATCCAATCGGCCCGCTCGAACTGCGGACGGGGGTACTCGGGCCGGGGGAGGGCGGAACGTGCAAGATCGGTATCCGCCGCGGCCTGCGACGGGAAGCTCAGGGTGGCCAGAAGGAGGACCAGGATGGAAATAATCTTTCTCATAGCTTCCAAAGTTAGTATTTATCCTTGAGATTTGCTACATTTGTAAGTTATTTGGCAAACGACTAAAACACTTGATATCATTATGAAATTTTTGACGGATGAAAAGCTTGTCATCGTCGGCGCGGCCGGCATGATCGGCTCCAACATGGCCCAGACCGCCATGATGCTCGGTCTGACCCCGAACCTTTGCCTGTACGACATCTATGAGCCCGGTCTCCGCGGCGTCGTCGCCGAGATGGACCACTGCGCTTTCCCGGATGCCAACATCACCTGGACGACCGACCCCGCCGTCGCGTTCAAGGATGCCAAGTACATCATTTCCTCCGGCGGCGCCCCCCGCAAGGAAGGCATGACCCGCGAGGATCTGCTGAAGGGCAACTGCCAGATCGCCGAGGACTTCGGCAAGAACGTGAAGCAGTACTGCCCCGACGTCAAGCACGTCGTCGTCATCTTCAACCCCGCCGACCTGACCGGCCTGGTGGTGCTCCTGCATTCCGGCCTCTCGCCGGAGAAGGTCACGACCCTCGCGGCCCTCGACTCCACCCGTCTCCAGGAAGCCCTCGCGGGCGAATTCGGCGTGCAGCAGTGCAAGGTCACCAACGCCTACACCTACGGCGGCCACGGCGAAGCGATGGCGGTGTTCGCCAGCAAGGCGCTCATCGACGGCAAGCCTCTCGCGGAATGCAAACTGTCCGAGGAGCGTTGGGCTGAGATCAAGCACAACACGATCCAGGGCGGCTCCAACATCATCAAGCTGCGCGGCCGCAGCTCCTTCCAGAGCCCGGCGTACAACGCGGTCAAGATGATCGAGGCGGCCATGGGCGGTGAGAAGTTCACCTGGCCCGCCGGCTGCTATGTCAACTGCGACAAGTGCGGTTTCAAGAACGTCATGATGGCGATGCCGACCGTGATCGACGCGAGCGGCGTGCATTTCACCTGCCCCGTCGGCACCGAGACCGAGATGGCCGACCTGAAGGCCTCCTACGAGCATCTCTGCAAGATGCGCGACGAGATCATCGAGCTGGGTATCATCCCGCCGGTGGCCGAGTGGGCCAAGGCCAATCCTGCGCTGTAAAACAGGCAGATAGCGAAAAAGACCGGCCCGTCGCGGCCGGTCTTTTTTGATTTATTTCCTTTGATTATCAAAATAATGATTATATTTGTGGCCTGAAAGTATTGTTGAACCATTCATGGAGCCTCCCAGTACCATACTGAAAGACACCCCTGCAGCGGAACCCGCCTCTGAGGTACCGTTGCGCAGCTGCGATACTCCCCTTTCCCTCCCCTTCCGGACCTTCGGGCCCCGGACGGCCGTTATTTTGCATACGACATAAAACAAGGTTTTTCCCAACGCATATATGCCACTATATTTAAAGAAAGAATTAGAAGACAAGACCCGGATCGGCGTCTGGCAGGTCACGGAGACCGAAGAGGAGCTCAAGGCCCTCAGCAGCGTCCCTTCCGATGAACTGGAGGAGATCTCCTTCATCCGCAGCGAGTCGCTGCGGCGCCAGAAGCTCGCAGTCCGCGCGCTCCTGGACGAGATGTTCGAGGACAAGGTCTACCTGTCGCACCACGACAACGGCAAGCCTTACATCGAGAACAGCATCACCAACATCAGCATCACCCACACTGAGAAATACGTCGCCGTGATCCTCAACGACAACGAGGATGTCGGCATCGACATCGAGTCCCTCGCCCGCGACTTCTCTTCCGTGGAGAAGAAGGCCCTCAGCGAGGACGAGATCGACGACCTCGAGGAGGACGAGAAGCGCAACGGCCAGCTGGCCATCTACTGGTGCGCCAAGGAGGCGATCTACAAGATGCTCGGCCAGTACGACGTCAATTTCGCGGAGCAGATCGAGGTCGAGAAGTTCCGTCCGAAGAAGGACGGCGAGCTCGAGGCGACCTTCGAGGATGAGGACGGATACGAGGAGGAATTCGACCTGGAATACATCATTTTCGACAACCACGTGCTGGTCTGGGTGGTGGGCAACTAGCCCCCGCGGGACTTATCAACAGCCGTGTAACAAAAATGTAAGAGATTTTTCTAATTTAGAACAATTCTAATCTAACCTAATTCATAAAGCCCTGTTAAGCAATGACTTAACAGGGCTTACTAGTACGTGTTGATAACTTTTTTCGGCCGTTTCCAAGGTAGTGCAGCGGGAAAGCCGTATCTTTGCACTTAACCGCACTATGTAACCAAAAACCTATGATCAAGAGAGTCATCAAGCGCGACGGCCGTATCGTCGAGTTCAACAACCAGAAAATCGTAGCCGCCATCCTCAAGGCGATGGCCGTGACCAGCCAGGGAGAGGACATCATCCTCGCCGCCCAGATCGCAGACAAGATCTCCAAGATGGGCAAGGACGAGATGACCGTCGAGGAAATCCAGGACTGCGTCGAAATGGAACTGATGAACAGCCCGCGCAAGGAGGCCGCCAAACGCTACATCGCGTACCGCAACCAGCGCAGCCTGGCCCGTAACGCCAAGAGCAACGAGATCTTCCAGGAGATCATCGACGCCCAGGCCAACGACATCACGCGCGAGAATGCGAATATGAACACGGACACGCCCGCGGGCATGATGATGAAGTTCGCGTCCGAGTCCACCAAGGCCTACGTGGACAATTGCATGCTCTCCGACGACGTGCGGTCGGCCGTCCAGAACGGTTACATCCACATCCACGACAAGGACTACTACCCCACCAAGAGCCTGACCTGCATCCAGCACCCCCTGGACCGCATCCTGAAGAACGGCCTGAAGGCCGGCCACGGCGAGTCCCGTCCCGCCAAGCGCATCGAGACCGCGTCCGTGCTGGCCTGCATTTCGATGGAGACCGTCCAGAACGAGATGCACGGCGGCCAGGCCATCCCGGCATTCGACTATTACCTGGCCCCCTTCGTGCGTACGACCTTCCAAGAGGAGATCAAGAAGCTCGAGGCCTACGACAACCGGAAGTATTCCCATTTGTATGAAATCCCGATCCGGGACTACATCCGCCGCGACCTGACCGGCTTGCTCGGGGACGAGCGCGCCGTCCAGCAGGCGATCAACCAGACCGTGGGGCGCGTGCACCAGGCCATGGAGGCTTTCGTGCACAATATGAATACGATCCACAGCCGCGGCGGCAACCAGGTGGTGTTCAGTTCCATCAACTACGGCACGGACACGAGCGCCGAGGGCCGCTGCATCATCCGCGAGATCCTCAACACGACCTACGAGGGCGTGGGCAACGGCAGCACGGCCATCTTCCCCATCCAGATTTGGAAGAAGAAGAAGGGCGTCAGCTACCTGCCGACCGACCCGAACTACGACCTGTACAAATTCGCCTGCAAGGTGTCCGCGCGCCGTTTCTTCCCGAATTTCCTGAACCTGGACGCCAGTTACAACCAGGACGACGCGTGGAAGGCGGACGACCCGCGCCGCTTCGAGCATGAGGTGGCGACGATGGGCTGCCGCACCCGCGTGTATGGCAACAAGTTCGGCCCCAAGACTTCGATCGGGCGCGGCAACCTCAGCTTCACGACGGTCAACATCGTGCGCATCGCGATCGAGTGCATGGGCATCCAGAACAAGGAGGAGCGCATCGGCGCCTTCATGAACAAGCTGGACTGGGCGCTGGACATCGCCGCCAAGCAGCTGAACGAGCGTTTCAATTTCCAGAAGACGGCCCTGAAGAAACAGTTCCCGCTGCTGATGAGCGGACTGTGGCTGGGCAGCGACAAGCTGGAGGATTGCGACACGATCGAGAGCGTGATCAACCAGGGCACACTGTCGATCGGATTCATCGGCCTCGCCGAGACGCTGATCGCGCTGATCGGCAAGCACCACGGCGAGAGCGAAGAGGCGCAGGAGCTGGGCCTCCGCATCATCTCCCATATGTCGGAGCGGGTGGCCGGCTACGCCGAGACCTTCCAGCACAACTTCACCTTCTTCGCCACGCCGGCGGAGGGCCTGGCGGGCCGTTTCACCAAGATGGACCGCAAGAAGTTCGGCGTCATCAAGGGCGTCACGGACAAGGACTACTACACCAATTCGAGCCACGTGCCGGTCTATTTCCACTGCACCCCGCAGCATAAGGCCGCCATCGAGGGCCCGTACCACAAATATGAGAACGCCGGCCACATCTTCTATGTGGAAATCGACGGCGACGCGACCCACAATCCGGAGGCCATCATGGCGATCGTCGACCTGATGGACAAGTACGACATCGGTTACGGTTCGGTCAACCACAACCGCAACCGCTGCCTGGACTGCGGATATGAAGATGCGACGGAGGGACTCGAGGAGTGCCCGCACTGCCACGGCCACAACATCGACACCCTCCAGCGCATCACGGGTTACCTGGTCGGCACGACCAACCGTTGGAACAGCGCGAAACTGGCGGAGCTGAAGGACCGCGTCGTGCATAAGTAGGCTCTGGACGCATGTGCAAGGATAAGATCTGCATCATGGAGGTAATCGAGGAGACCATGGCCGACGGGCCGGGACTCCGGACTTCCATCTATTGCGCGGGTTGCAGCCATCGCTGCCCGGGCTGCCACAATCCCCAGTCGTGGAACATGAAGAACGGCCACTGGGTGACGGTGGACGAGTTGCTGGATGTAATCAAGGCGGATGAATTCTGCAACGTGTCGTTCTCCGGCGGGGATCCGTTCTATCAGGCGGAGGCGTTTACGGAGCTGGCACGGCGGATCAAGACGGAGACGTCCAAGACGATCTGGTGCTGGACGGGATTCACCTACGAGGAGATCCTGGCGAACGCGCAGATGAAGCAGATGCTGCAGTACCTCGACGTGCTGGTGGACGGCCCGTTCATCCAGGAGCAGCGGGACACCCAGCTGCATTTCCGCGGCAGCGCCAACCAGCGCATCATCCACCTCGTCCCCGAAGAAGACGACTACATCCCCGGCACCGTCCCGCTCATTCCGTTGCGGTAAATTACATCTTAAATCCTGTCGGATCAGTCGGAGCGACTAGATCCCGACGCGGGAGAAGATGTAGTCGACGTTCTTGAAGTAGTAGTCGAGGGTGAAGCAGTCGGCGAGGTCTTCCTCGGTCAGCAGGGACATCACTTTGTCAGAAGCCTGCAGCAGGTCGCGGTAATCGAGGCCTTCGGTCCAGGCGCGCATCGCGATCGGCTGCACCGTATCGTACGCTTCCTCGCGCGACAAGCCCTTGCCGATCAATGCGTTCATCACCCGCTGGGCGAAAATGACGCCCTTCGTGCGCCAGATGTTGGCGAGCATCGTCTCGGGATAGACGACCAAGTTCTCCAGGATGCCCTTGAAGCGGGTCAGCATATAATCCAACAGCTCGGTGGCGTCCGGCAGGATGATGCGCTCGGTCGAGGAATGTGAAATGTCCCGCTCGTGCCACAGGGCCACATTCTCATAGGAAGTCAGCATATAACCACGCATCACGCGGGCGCAGCCGCAGATGTTCTCGGAGCTGATCGGGTTGCGCTTGTGCGGCATCGCGCTCGAGCCCTTCTGGCCCTTGCGGAAGGCCTCCTCGGCTTCGCGGACCTCGGTCCGCTGCAGGTTACGCACTTCGAAAGCCATCTGCTCCAACGTGGCGGCGATCAGCGCCATGGCCCCGACGTACGCGGCGTGCCTGTCGCGCTGCAGGACCTGCGTGGAAATGTCGGCCGACGCGATCCCCAACTTCTTGCAGACGTAGTCCTGGATGAACGGGGGAATGTTGGCGAAATTGCCCACGGCCCCGCTCATCTTACCGGCCTCGACCCCCGCGGCGGCGGCCTTGAAGCGCTCGATGCCGCGTTTCATTTCTTCGAACCAGAGCGCCCATTTCAGTCCGAAACTGGTGATGTCGGCGTGGACGCCGTGCGTGCGGCCGATGCAGGGGGTGAGTTTGAATTCTTTCGCGCGTTTGCGCAGGACCTCCTGGAATTCATCCAGGTCCTTGAGGAGAATGGCGTTGGCTTGCTTGAGCAGGTAACCGTTGGCGGTGTCGACCACGTCCGTGGAAGTCAGGCCGTAGTGGACCCACTTGCGCTCCTCGCCGAGGCTTTCGCTGACGGCGCGGGTGAAGGCGACCACGTCGTGGCGGGTCTGCTCCTCGATTTCCTGGATGCGGGCCACCTCGAAGCGGGCGTTCGCCCGGATCTTCTCGACGTCTTCGGCGGGGATGACGCCCAGCTTGCTCCAGGCCTCGCAGGAGAGGATCTCGACCTGCAGGTAGGCGTTGAACTTGTTTTCTTCGGTCCAGACGTCCCGCATCACCTTGCGGGAATAACGCTCAATCATGGCTTATGCGCGGGTTTTGAGGAAGTCGTTGATATGATTTTCGATACGGGCGGCGACATCGGCGCATTCGGCGCGGTCGAAGGGCTGGCCCGTGATGTGCTCGTAGAGCTCGACGTAGCGGTCGGTGATGCCTTTTACAACCTCCGGAGTCATTTCGGGAACCTTCTGCCCGGCCTGGCCCTGGAAGCCGCCGGCCATCAGCCATTCGCGGACGAACTCCTTGGAGAGTTGCTTCTGGCGTTCGCCTTTTGCGAGGCGCTCCTCGTAGCCTTCCGCATAGAAATAGCGGGAAGAGTCGGGGGTGTGGATCTCGTCCATCAGAATGATCTGGCCGTCCTTCTTGCCGAATTCGTATTTGGTGTCGACGAGAATGAGGCCTTTGGCGGCCGCGATCTCGGTGCCGCGCTGGAAGAGGGCGCGGGTGTAGGCTTCGAGCTGCTCGTAGTCTTCTTTTGAGACGATGCCCTGGGCGATGATTTCCTCCTTGCTGATATCTTCGTCGTGGCCTTCCGCCGCTTTGGTGGTCGGGGTGATGATGGGCTCGGGGAAGCGCTGGTTCTCTACCATTCCCTCGGGCATGTTTTCTCCGCAGAGGGTACGCTTGCCAGCCTTGTATTCACGCCAGGCGTGTCCGGCGAGGTAGCCGCGGACGACCATTTCGACCTTGAAAGGCTCGCAGCGAACGCCGACGGTGACCATTGGATCCGGCGTGGCGATCTTCCAGTTCGGCAGGATGTCGGCCGTGAGGTCGAGGAACTGGGACGCGATCTGGTTGAGGACCTGGCCCTTGAAGGGAATGCCCTCGGGCAGGACGACGTCGAAGGCGGAGATGCGGTCTGTCGTCACCATCACGAGGAGGCCGTCCTCGAGGCTATAGACGTCGCGGACCTTTCCGGTGTACTTGGAAATCTGGCCGGGAAAATGGAAATCGGTGTTTACTACGGCTTTCATATCGCTTGGGTTGTTTTGTTGGATTCAGTCGTCTCCGGAGTGTATCGTCCGGGGATTTCTATCATACAAATATACGTTTTTCTCCCGAATTAACATACTCTGATTCCCCGGGGTCATCGACGGCCACGTTTTGGGCACTTATTGTCACCTTCGATGTCCTCCAGGTCATCGGCGGCCACATTATTGCCTCTTTTTGCGACCGCCAAAGTCCTTTGAGCGAATAGTCTGGTTGACGATATGGACGGGCAGAGCCAGTTTTCTCGCAATGAGCGACGGCTCTACCCGGAACTTGTCGTTCAAGGTCACTGCGAGTTTACACTTTTCATCGGCAGACAAGTCAGGCAATGGCCGTTGGGAATAATGATCCCGAAGAAGATGGTCGATCAGATCGTCCACTTCCTCCGACGAAAAAGTGATGGGCTCCCCTATCGAATCGGCTACGTAAACGAAAGATTCATAATCCTTTATACAACTCGTCATATACTGTTTAACTCCCGGAAAGAATTGTTTTACTTTATCTATGGCAATGTAGTTCTTCGGCAGGATACCCAACTCGGGGTGGATCTCCCAATCGGCCGGAATTTCGATCTTACTGCTCATGATCTTTCTCAATTCCCTCATGGACATATCTCCTGCCCGTTTTCCCTTAATGAACTCTCCCCATTGACTAAACAGCAAGTAGTCTGATCCCCACAAATATCCGCCCGGGATACACCAACCCTTTTCATAGGGATTTCTCACGGCATAGAGATAATGGCTCCGGAAAGATTGCAGATCGGTGATATCAATCAAGCGGAAATCATAATTACTCGGCAGAGGCGGGAATCCGTCGGCAACCAAGTGCCGCGAAATCTTGCGGACAAGATATTCGAAGATATCCACACAAGTATTGCCCGTAGCACTCAAGACAATGTGGAAGTGATTGGGCATCAATTCAAAAACATAGATCTGCACCTTGAATTTGATGGCTACCAAGGCGATTGCCGTCATCCCTCGTGCATATTCTTCCTTCGTTCGGAATAAAAAGACATCGGAGTGTCCGTCGGTGCAAAGGTGGTAATAACCGTTCGGTTTCTTCCGATATTCCAGGTGACGTTTTCTTCTTTCATTCATAAGCTTTTCATTTATCGGGATGTTTAAGTAGGTGAAACAAAGATGGGGAGAACTATCTGTGTGAAAAAATTTAACACGGATAATCGTCTTTTTAGCTATTCTAGGAGGTTAGAAAGACTTCTTCACCTAGAAAGAAACCGTCCTTTTTCCGTAAAAAGGTTACCGACGGCCACGATTTTCGCCCCCACTGTCACCCCCGATGTCCCCTAGGTCATCGCCGGCCACGATTTGGGGCATTTTTGTCCCCTTCGATGTCCCAAGGGTAATCGGTAGACACGATTTGGGCTATTTTTGTTATCTTCAATGTCCCCGAATCTGCCGGAGGGGTGGTGGCCCTTGGCGGGCGTGCCCACCCCCGGGCACTGACATGACCCCCAAAAGTTAGACAAAGACTTTTGGAGGTCATTATTATGAGTAAACACAGTATTGAGGAAAGACTATCCGCCGTTAAGAGATATCTAAACGGCGAAGCATCCACTTTTATTGAGAAACAGACAGGGATTGATCATCACGACATTATTGTCTATGCCATGCGTTATCGCCGTGATGGTTTGTCGGGTCTAGAAGATCGGAAGCAACATTGGTGTAGTTATGATGAAAAGAAGGCGGCGATAACTGACTATTTGAAAGAATCGCTAACTTTGGAGGAAATAGCAGTGAAATACGACATAAGCATTGCATGCTTTAAAAGTTGGATGCGTGCTTATAAACGCGAAGGAGCTGAATCTTTGAAAGATAAACGATACTTTCTAATCAACAATTCACTAATGGCTAAATTACGAAAAGACCCTTCCAATATGTCCGAAGCAGAGCTTAGGGACCTGGTTAAGGATCTAGCAGCCGAGAATGCGCTGTTAAAAAAAGTAAAAGCCTTAGTCGAAAAGAGGGAGGCCCAAGAACAAGCGACTGGGTCGAAGCCATCCAAGAACTAAGGCCAGAACATGATCTTGACAGACTGTTGAGAATCAAAGGGATGGCGCGCTCTACGTTCTATTATCACTTGAAAAGAATTGGACTTTCTGACGGTTATGATGACCTTAGGAAAGAAATACATCGCATATATGATGATAACCGCGGTTGGTATGGTTACCGACGAATCACCTTCGCTTTACGTAACGAGGGTATCTTGGTTAACCACAAAACAGTCCAGAAGTTGATGGGGCAACTGCACTTGAAGGGCAAACAGAAAAAAGTCCATTACCGCTCCTTCAAAGGAGAAGTAGGGGTAGTCGCCCCAAATGTAGTTGATCGCAACTTCTGGTCAGATAAGCCCTATCAGAAAATGACAACAGACGTATCCCAGATAACGATAAAAGACAAAAAGATGTTCTTCTCTCCTTTGCTGGATATGTATAATGGCGAGATAGTAACTTACACCATAACGGACCGTCCAGATCTACATATGGTAACCGATATGATGAGCCAAGCTCTTCGGGAGATAAGCATCCCCGAGGGCTGTATGATACACTCTGACCAAGGATGGCATTATCAGCATAAACACTATCAAAAACTCTTGAAAGACAGAGGAATAATACAAAGTATGTCAAGGAAAGGCAACTGTCTTGACAATGCTATGATGGAGAACTTCTTTGGAATAATGAAATCTGAGTTGCTATATTTGTACAAGTGGGACAGCATGGAGCAGTTCAAGGCAGCTCTTCGTGAGTATGTCGACTACTACAACAACAAACGAATCAAACTACGGTTAAACGGACTAAGTCCGGTGCAATACCGGACTCAGCACATGTAAATATCTATTATTAACCGTCCAACTTTTGGGGTGCACATCACACGGGAAGGGGGAGGGGCCCGGTGGATACAAGTTATTTGGCGACGGAAAGCTTGCTTTCTGGCGCTAAATGACGTAGGAGACACTGGGAGGGGCCGGAGTGGAGCGCAGCGGAACGGAGTCCCGCCAAGGGCCACCACCCTTCCGGCGACGAAGGTCTTACTAAAAAACAACTACCGGAAAACTACCTGGGTCTAAGCCAGATTTCGGGGTTTTGGGGGATGGTGCGGTCGTCCCAGATTTCGAAGTGGAAGACGGTTTCGCCGGCGATGGTGTCGACGGTACCGAGGACCTGGCCGGTCTTGACCTTGTCGCCAGCCTTGACGTCCACCCGCTTCATCTTCGCGTACAACGTGAAATAGCTGCCGTGCTGCACCAGGATGCACTGGTGGTAGCCCGGCAGGACCGTGATCTGCGCCACCGTGCCGTTGAAGACGGCCTTGACCGGCTCATCCGGGGAGACGGCGATGTTGATGCCGTTGTTGGCCGGCAGCTGGAGCTGCTTGAAAACGGAATGGTACTGCTTGCCGAAACGGCCGGTCAGCGCGCCCGACACGGGCCAGGGCAGGATGCCCCGGTTCGAGACAAACTGGTCCGCCAGCTTGTAATCCACCGGCGTCCGCGGCTTCGACGAGGACTTCTTCTTGGAGGACTTCGACGAGCCCATAGCCTTGTTGATCGCCGCGCGGATCTCCCGCTCCAGCGCATCGGCCTGGCGCTTCTTCGCCGCCAGGTCCTTCTGATACTTCGCCTTCTGCTTCACCAGCGAAGCCGACAAGTTCTCCGCCTCCTTCTCTTCCGTCTTCAGCTTCTGCATATCCGCCTGACGCTGCGCCTTCAACTTGCGCGCATCGGCGGCCAGCACCTCCAGCGCGGCCTTCTCTTTCTCCAGTTCCTCTTTCGAAGAACGGATTTTCGCCGCCTGGACCGTCATCTGGGAAGACAGGTTCTTGAAGAATCCCATGCGCCGGAAACCCTGCGCCACGTTGTCCGAAGCCAGGATATACATATACCAGATCCGCGCGTCGCGGTTCTTGTAAGCGCTCTTGACCAGTCGGCTGCCGTAGCTGATCATCGTGTCCAGCCGCGCCTGCAGCACGTCGATCTGCTTCTGCCGCACGGCGATGGAGTCTTCCAGGACGGCGATTTCCCGGTTGCTTTCCTCCAGCAGCGACTGCCGCGTCGAGATCTTGCTCCGCACCAGCGACAGGCGCGAAAGAGCGTCCGCATTCTTGGCCGCATTGTCCTTGATCTGCTTGTCCAGCAGCGCGATCTCCTTCTCCAGCCGGGCCTTGCGCGACTCCTTTTCCTTGACGTTCTGGCCATACGCGGCAAAGCCCAGGCTAAGGCCCAGGCAAAGAAGCAACGATATGACCCGGCGTGAAATCATTCGCCTATGGCTTTGAGACGCGCCTCCACCCGCTCATCGAGGTCGGGCACGGAGCCGTCGGTGTTCTTCGCCTTGGCGAGATTCCAATACACGCGGGCGGTGTCGTATTCCTTCAGCGCGTACAGGACCTCCGCATAGTGGTCCAGCACGGCCGCGGAATCCTTGCCCCCGTAGAGCATCGCGTGCTTGAAGAAGGGCTTGGCCTCCTGCGCCTTACCCTGCAGGAACAGGATCCAGCCGTAGGTGTCGAGGTAGGTCGCATTGTCGGGCTCGGCCTCGATGGTAATCTTGCTCATCGCAGCGGCCTTCTTCAGCTTGTGGCCCTCCAGGCAGAGGAAGTAAGCGTAGTTGTTGAGCACCGGCAGATAATGGGAATCGATCTTGAGCGCCTTCTCATAGGCGGCGAACGCCTTCTTCGCGTCCCCAAGCTCGTGCCAGGCGTCCCCGATCGCGGAATACGCCCGCAGGCGGGAAGCGGTGTCTCGGGGCGAGCAGGCCGCAAGGATGCGCTCGCTGTCCCGGATCAGTCCCTCGAAGTCCTTCAGGTTGTAGTCGGAATAGGTCTTCATCTCGAGGAATCCGGGCTCCTGCGGAAAGTCCGCGAAAGCCTGCTCAGCGGCGGGCCCGGCCTCCTCCCACTGCTCCAGCAGGGTCAGGAGCTGAACGTACATGCCGCGCGAACCGATGCTCTCCGGATACAGCTCGCAGCACTCCTTCATCGTCTCCACGGCCCGCGCGCCCTCGCCCGTATTGTAATAATAGGAGCCGACGGTCTGCAGGACGCTGCTGTCCCGCGGCGCCTGGTCGCGGTAGGTGTCCACCAGCAGGTCGAGGCTGGGCTTGAAGCGCCGGGCGAACTGGGGATCGGCGTGCTGGAAGAGCGTCTGGACATAGCGGGTCTTCATTTCCAGCGGGGAGGCCTCCCCCCGGATGAACTCCGTGACCGTCGCGAAATAGTTGGGGAAATCGCCCCGGTAGCGGTAGATCTCCGACATGCCCAGGAGCGCCTGCGGTAATCCGGGCTCATAGGTAAGCGCCTCGCCGTAGTACTTGAGGGCCAGGGTGTCCTTGAATTGGGACACGCAGTGGTCCCCCATCGCAACCAGGATGCGCGGGGAAGTCAGGGTCTCGTTGTAGGACTCAAGCAGGGCGTAGGCCTCGTCGGGTTTCTCCTGGCGCATCAGGACGTCATATTTGGTCAGGGCGACCATGTCGTCCTTGCCGGCGACGGTTTCGATCTCGTCGAGGGTGCGCAGGACGTCCTCGGTCTTGCCGTTCTGCATGTATAGCTGGACCAGGGTGTAGTAGATGTCGGTTTTCTTGGGGAATTCCTTGATCAGCGACTCGTATATGTCGATGGCCAGCTCGGGCTGGTTGGTCGAAGTGTAGAGGCGGGCCAAGCGGTCGCGGTACCAGTAGTTGGAGGGGGCGAGCCGGACGGCTTCGCGCAGCTGGGCCACGGCCGTGTCATAGTCCCTCAGGCCGACGGCGCTCATTCCGAGATAGTAGTGGACGGCGTCGTTAGCGGGGTCGGCGTTGGAGAGGACTTTCAGCAGGGAAGAGGCTTCCTTGTATTGGCCGGCGTCGAAGAGGGCGACGGCATCGACCAGGCCGGACTCGACCTGGAGGGTTTTCTTGCTTTGGGCGGGCGCGAGGCCTATGACGCTGAAGATCAGCGCGCAGGCGGCTGCGGCCGCCATCAACGTTTTTCTCATACCTTTCATCCCGTTACAAAAATAGTACAAAATCAAAGGAATTTGCTTACTTTCGTGAAAAGGTTCGGGAAGTTTTTAGAGGAAAGATGCAACATTTTCCGGACCTGACGCATCTAATAAACCGACGAACGAAGGCATCATGCCGGAGACACTTGCACTGAAACCTGACGAGAAGAGACTGATCCGCCTTGCCAAAAAAGGGGACCCAGGCGCTCAAAAGGGTTTGTATGACCTCCTGGCGCCGAAAATGTTCGCGGTTTGCATCCGTTATATGGGTGACCGGATGGCAGCGGAGGACGTCTTGCAAGACGGCTTCGTTACCTTGTTCGCCAAACTGGATAGTTTCTCGGGGATCGGTTCCTTCGAGGGGTGGGCCAGAAAGATCTTTGTCAACACGGCGCTCATGAGCCTGCGCAAAGCCGATGTGCTGAAGGATTCCGGAGACATCGAGGAGGCGCGGAGCCTGGTCGGCGGCGGCACCACGGCCTTCGAGGATATCGGCTACAAGGAACTGATGGAAATGGTCGCAGCGCTGCCTCCCGGGTTCCGGACGGTCTTCAACATGTATGTGATCGAAGGCTATTCCCACAAGGAAATAGGCGAGACCCTGGGGATTACGGAAAACACTTCTAGATCCCAGTTGCAGCGGGCGCGGACGTTGTTGCAAAGTAAAATTAGAGAATTGAGTGATGACAGATAGAGAGTTTGATCAGAAAGTAAGGTCGCTGCTTGCGAATGCCGGGGAGCCCGCTCCCGACGGCGCGTGGGACGCGATCCGCGCACGGATTCCGGCGAAGGCCGCGAAGACGGCGGCCCCCTGGTGGTGGGCCGGCGCCGGCCTGGTTGCCGCCGCCGCGGTCGCGGCCGCCCTCGTGCTGGGCGGGACTTTCCGCAGCGATCCTTCGGTCGTGACGACCGGAGAAGGCCCCGTCGTGGCGCAGGTCACAGAGCCTGCCGCCGAGGCGCAGGAGGTCAAGAAGGCCGTTGAGGCCGAATTCCCTCAGAATCAGTCCATTCCGGCCGAAGCCGGTCCTACATACCGTCCCGTGAAGCGTGCCGCGAACACCGGCGCGAAGTTCAAGACGATGCCGGACGGCTCGCAGTCCGCGACCACCGCACCGGCCGCTGCTCCCGCCAAGGACGCTTCCGCCGCCCCCGGCGTCGAGTCCGCGACGACCAAGAGCGCGCCGGCTGCGAAGCCTGCTGAGAAGGCTCCCGCCGCCAAGACGGCCGAGAAGAAAGAAGTCTCCGAGAAGACCGTCGACGGTTGGAGCGATCCTTTCGCCCGCATGGCGTGGGAAGATGCGCACAGCAAGACCCGCCGCGGCGTTTCCCTGGAAGTCAAGGGCCTCGTAGGGACCAACGACAAGGCCACGGCCGCCCTCCGGGGCGGGATGATGGCCGTTGCCGCCAAGGCTCAGTCCGAGACCGGCAAGACCACCTATATCACGGAAGAGGGCGAGTCCCGTTACGGCATACCGCTTTCCTTCGGCCTGGGCGCCAAGTTCTATCTGTCCGACCGTTGGGCCCTCGGCACCGGCGTCAGCTACAGCCTCCTGATGCGTTCCTTCCCGGGATCCTATACCAAGGAAGGGGCCGTCATCAAACCCGTCAATTCTAACATCAAACATACGATCCAGTACATCGGAATCCCCGTCAACCTGTACTACGACTTTGTCTCCAACCGCGTCATGACGATGTATGCCTTCGCCGGCGGTTCCGTGGAGAAGGGCATCGTGCAGAAGTACACCATCCCGGGATCCGGCGGCACGGAAGTCTGGAAGCAGAACGTTCCCGGACTGCAAGGTTCCGCCGCCCTCGGCCTGGGTGTCCAGATGAAGCTTTCCGACAATCTGGGATTCTATGTGGACCCGAGCGCCCGGTATTATTTCGGCGCCAATCAGCCGAAGAGCATCCGCACCCAACAGAACGTGATGTTCAACCTCGAGCTCGGTGTACGGTTCGACTTATAAAAAACCCATCATTCCACTAAAAAACTTAAAAACTAATCGGAAACCCTGTCGTGAGATAGGGTTTTTTCTTTGTCGTGCCGGCGGTTTTCACTACCTTGCGGGAAACTGACTGACTATGAAATCTTCGCTCTCCGGCGGGCCGCTTGCCCGCTTCCTGGCGCGACACGGCGCCTTTTTGTTTTTCTGTCTGTTTGTGGCTGTGGGCTGCGACCGGCTGACTCCGGAGCTGACCATTCGCCGGGGCGATACCTTTCCGCATCACGACAGCGACCGCCCGCCCCGGGACGGGGTGGCGACGGATTCGGCCGGGGGGCCTATTGTCATCCCGCCGGACGGGCTTTTCGTCACGGCCGTCGCCTATCCCGACGGCTATGACTGGCAGCGGGACACGGCCCGGGGAAACATACGCGGGCAACTGCTCCTGCTCCGGATGCGGGACGGGGCGGCCGCTGAGTTGTTCCCGGGTGCAGTAGCCGCCTCCCCCGCCGCCGGTGCAATGATGGCCGCCTTCGATACGGTGCTTGCCCTGGAGGCCGGTGCCGGCCGTCCTGTGAGTCTCGATCCCGACCGACACCAGTTCAGCGGCGGGCACCTTTACACCCAATGCATCACGGAGGCAGGGACCGTCTACCGGCGCGACGGACGGACGGTGTTCCTGTCCCAAGAGCGGGAGTATCTGCGGGGAATCTTAACGATAAATGAAACTGCCGGTAGTTCTGGCGGCGATCCCATCTCCAGCCCGGCCGACGGCACACTCTATACTCTCTCCCAGCGGCTCGACGAAGACGGCGGATTCGTACTCCGGCGCAACTGGAAGCCCGTTTTGACGCGCGAGAGTGGGCGCATCCACGGCAGTTTCGGCGAGCCTTCTTTCGGACGGGACGGGGCCCTTTTCGCCGACGGCGGACAGCCCTGTTTCTTTTATGAAAAGGAGGGGAGATGGCTTTTGGTCCGAGATGGAAAGGAGGAGGCAGTCACCCTTCCCGACGGCATCGCCCAACTGTACGACATCCGCTGCTTCGACGGAGTGATTTGCCTCGTCTGCCGTTGGAAGCAGCGTGAGCCCGTACTCTTTGTCGGCTCCAAGAAGTACGACCTCTCCACCACCTTCCAGACCCCGGCCCAGAAATCCGGCTTCCGCCTCCTCCGCACCGCTGCTACTCTTTCACCCTCCCCCACACTGGCATCGCTTCACCGTCAAAACAAGCCGAATACGTCAGTCCAGCGATGCTACAGCACGGCTACACCGACAAAAACAGCCGAATCTGTCAGTCAAACAATGCCAGTGGTAAGGTTCAGCGGATTAATCCGACTCGACTGGAACGGAAAACTATACACCGGTCTCTGGTCTGAAAAGCAATTGTTGAAAATGAAAGAAGACCATTGCGACTGGCTGGCAATCGCGCCCGACGGCAGCGGGGCGGCTTATGTCTGCCGAAAGGACGGCCGCGTCACGGCAGCCGGTGTCGGCCAAACGGAATATATGATAGAAAATGGCGGCACCCTGATGATGCCGCAGTGCGCCTGCCTGGCCGAAGACCGCTTCTACCTGGCCCTGACTGGCCCCTACAACCCCATCCTCTGGATCAATGGCCACTCGATCCCCCTCCCCCTCAACGGCTTCCCCACCTCCGTCACCCTCCGGTGAAAGAAGGGGCTAAACGATCCGGCGGCCGGCGATGAGGACGTGGGAGACGCGGATGTCGTCGTCGAAGATGACGATGTCGGCGTCTTTGCCCGGGGCGATGGTGCCCTTCCGGGCAGTCAGGCCCATGAAACGGGCGGGATTCAGCGTCATCATCTTGACTGCATCGACCACGCTGCAGCCCGCGATCTGGACCATGGTCCGGACAAGCCGGTCGGTCGTGGCGACGCTGCCGGCGAAGCAGCTGCGGTCGGGCATCTTGGCCACGCCGTCCTCGACGATGACCTCCCGTCCTTCCGCGAGCCCGCCCAGGATACTCTTTCCTTCCGGCATGCCCGCGGCCCGCATGGAATCCGTGACCAGCGCGATCCGGTCCACGCCCTTGATCTTCAGCACCAGTTTCAGCAGGGACTGCGGCACGTGGACGCCGTCCGCGATGATCTCGATGCTCATCCCGTCCTGATAATAGCCGTACTCGACCACGCCCGCATAACGGTAAGCGTTGCGGCGCGTGACGGTGCTCATGCAAGAGAAGAAATGGGTCAGATGCTCCGCGCCGCTCAGATAAGCAGCCTCGCACTGCTCGAATGTCGCATTCGTGTGCCCGATGGACGCCAGGATCCCCCGCGCCTTGAGGGCCGCGGCGAAGGCGGGCGCGCCATCCAGTTCGGGCGCGAAACTCCAGCGCTTGAGGATGTCGCCGCCCTTAGCCAAGATCGCTTCATAGTCCTCCGGAGAAGGGCAGCGGAGGTAAGCCGGATCCTGGGCCCCGGCCTGCTCGGGCGCGAAATACGGGCCTTCCAGGTGAAGACCGCCCATCATCGCGCCGTCGTGGCAGTAGGCCTGCGCCTTACGGTAGGTCTCGAACGACTCGAACAGCAGCTCGTTGGAACTGGTGCAGGTCGTAGGGTAAAGGAGCGTCGTGCCATGCGTGGCGTGCATGCGGGTCGCGGTCTGATAGGCCTCGACTGTCCCGTCCATGAAATCCGCCCCGCCCGCGCCGTGCGTATGGATGTCGATGAATCCGGGGCTGACATAACGCCCCTCGGCGTCGATGACCTCCGCCCCCGGACTTTTGCGCTTGTTGATTCCCTGAATGATGCCGTCCTTCAGGACCAGAACGCCTTCGACGATGCTGTCGCCCGCAATGATGCGGCCGTTTATGATGTTCGTGACCATGTCTGAATCTTATGACCGTAAACCGTATAGAAGAACATGAAGAGGAAGCAAGGGAGCAGGGGCCAATACGCGGCCTGCAGGCCGATGCGGTCGGAGGCAGCGCCGTATAGCAGGGGCATGATGGCGTTGCCGCAGAGGGCCATCACCAGCAGCGAACTGCCCAGGCTGGTCCATTTGCCCAGGTTCGGGATCGCCATCGCCCAGATGCCGGAATAGACGATCGAATTGGAAAAGCCCAGCAGCACCAGGCAGATCACCGACCAGCGGATCGGCAAGACCAGGACCAGCAGGGAAAGGATGATGCCG
>JAEEGI010009133.1_pt1 | contig 21772 bp, 20 predicted proteins | sample 8958751 | NCBI WGS metagenome assembly JAEEGI01 (sample SAMN16246545, study PRJNA631951) | gut metagenome | biome: gut microbiome; feature: rumen; material: KS-attached | host: Bos | place: Iran: Karaj | collected 2018-10 | reverse complement strand
CGTTACCTTGCAAGTACTGGCCGAGACCTTCTGCCAGGCCGGCGTTCCCTGTTTCATGGCGGACATGAAGGGTGACCTCTCCGGAATATCCCAACCCGGAAGGACAAGCGGATTCATTGAGAAGAGAATGCCCGAGTTCGGAATTGAGAATCCCCAGTTCCAGAGCTGTCCGGTGCGCTTCTACGATGTGTTCGGCGAGCAGGGCCACCCTATGAGGTGCACCATCTCCCAGATGGGGCCCCAGCTGCTCACCCGTATCCTGGGACTCACAGACGCCCAGGAAGGTGTGCTTAACATCATGTTCAGAATCGCTGACGAGCGTGGCCTGCTTCTGGATGACATAAAAGACATGAGGGCTTGCCTCACCTACATCTCCCAGCATGCCTCTGAATATTCCCAAGTCTATGGTAACATAGCCACAGCATCTGTCGGAGGCATCCAAAGGGCACTTTTGACTCTTGAGAATGAGGGAGCGGACAAGCTTTTCGGCCAACCTTCCTTTGACATTTATGACCTTCTGTCCACAGAGGGAGGCCGTGGAGTGATGAGCGTTCTCGCCGCTGACAAGCTTATGCTCAAGCCGAAGCTCTATTCAACCTTCCTGCTCTGGCTCCTGTCCGAGCTGTATGTGACCCTGCCGGAAGTCGGTGACATGGATCTCCCTAAGCTGGTCTTCTTCTTCGATGAGGCCCACATGCTCTTCGACGACACATCCAAGGCCCTGACTGACAAGATCGAACAGGTTGTCCGCCTTGTCCGAAGCAAGGGCGTCGGTGTGTATTTTGTGACCCAAAGTCCAACCGACATCCCTTACACCATCCTTGGCCAGCTCGGAAACCGCGTGCAGCATGCCTTGAGGGCATTCACCCCCAGGGATCAGAAAGCCGTCCAAGTCGCCGCGGACACCTTCAGGACCAATCCTTCCTTCAATACCTACGAGGCCATCACGAATCTTGAGACAGGAGAGGCTCTCGTGTCTTTCCTCGACGAGAAGGGAGCTCCCAGCATGGTTGAGAAGGCGAAAATCCTGTTCCCCTTGAGCCAGATCGGAGCCATTTCTGAAAGCCAGAGGGATCAGATTATCAAGCAGTCCAGAGTCTATGGCAAGTATGACAAACTGGTTGAGCGTGAGAGTGCCTTCGAGGTCCTGATGGCTGAGAAGGAGGCTGCGGCCAAGCAGCAGGAAGATACTCAGAAAGGCAAAGTCAAGGGCAAGGAAGCGGTTGAGACTGTTGAAGTTGAGGCTGAAAAACCCACAAAAGCCGCCAAGGTGCCTAAGACCAAGAAGAATGGGGTGATGAGCAAGGTCGTGAAAGCCGTCATTACCGCTGTCACAGCCACCGCGGCGACCGCTATCGGTACAGAGGTGTCCAACAAGGTGACTGGCAAGAAGTCAAAGAGCACCACGAAAGACAAAGCCGGCAAGGTCGTCAAGAACGCCACCAGCGCAGCCACAAGGACAATCTCCCGAGAGATCACTCGCTCGATCTTGGGCAACCTGATCAAATAGGTGAAATAGAATAGCTTACGTTATTCGAAGAAAGAGAAGTGCACACGACCGTAGCGCTTCTCTTTTTTGAATCGCGGATGGTCGGTAAAAGAATGCTCGTCACCGTGCTCAAGGATGAAATAGCAGCCGGGATGAAGGATGTCCTGCGCGAAAACCTTGTCCGGGAGCGTTTCCAATCCATCAAGCGCATAAGGCGGGTCCGCGAATATGATGTCGAACTTCTCGTGACAGATCGGGAGGAAGTCAAAGACATTGTCCCTGACCATAGTGACATTGTCAAGCCCAAGACGCTTGGCCTCAGTCTTAATAAAGGAGGCGTTCTCCCTCGCCATCTCAACAGAATAGACCCTGGAGGCACCTCTGGAGGCGAATTCGAAGGCGACAGCACCAGTACCACCGAAAAGGTCAAGGACCTTCAGGTCTTCGAACTCATATTCATTATTAAGAATATTAAATAGGCCCTCCCTGGCGAAATCTGTTGTCGGGCGTGCCTTGAAACCTGCCGGAGGGTTGATCGTCTTGCCTTTAAGGCGTCCGCCTATTATCCTCATAAGGTCTCGACAGCTTTGAAATAACGGTAGAGCGACATCTCTTCCTCCTCGGACAGAGGGGTCATGAAGCGGACAGTGGACTGCTCAGGATTCAGCTGCAATTTCTTGACCGCCATAAAGAGGAAATACTCGGCCGTGGTGAAATCAGCCGCACCGAATGTATTGGCCAGCAGCAGGTTATCCCCTTGAGCGATCACCAGTGAAAGGACAGAGTCGCCATAGGATGCGACTATCTTGTTGTACTCCGAAATCTCGGGGATCTTCTTCAGGAGATAATAAAGCTCCGGTTGGTGAGCCTGTCGAGCCACCGGCCCTTCGGCAAGCTCAGGCACCGGCTCGGAATCAGAAAGAGAATACACCAGTTCGGCGGAAAACTCCGGCAAACTGATGTATTCAACTTGATCGTCTCTGTCAAGCCTGACCGTCCGCGAAAGGATTTCTCTCAAAGAATCCGGATCGAAAAACGCGGAGGGCACCAAGGCCACTTTCAGGGTGTGACGGGACATGCGCCGAGGGACTACTCCCAGTTACCGGCGTTATTGTTCGGAGCGGTGATGCTTCCGACCTGAAGACCCTCATACTGGCCAAGGTCCTCACGCTCAGCGATGAGGTTGACAATGAGCTGATGATTCAACCCGCGAAGGAGGGACTTGTACGGCATTTTGGCCTCAAACAGAGGAACATCGACACCGGAGACCTTCTTCACGATAGCGTCCATCTCAACATCAGTGACCTCGGCGGCACCAGTCTCATCGACGGCGAACGGGATCTTGTTCAGCGTGTTGATGTTAAAGTCCTCCCTGTTCTTGAACAATGTGTCCTTGACAGCGATCTTGTTTTGGATTGAGAAAACGAGGTTCTTGTCTCCAGCCTGATAAAGCTTGTAGAGATCGGCATCGGTGATCTTGCCCTTCTTGGCCTTCTTCACCTCAGTGGTGTGGGCCATCGCAAGGGAATCGTCCTTAGAGCCGATCTGCATGAGAACAACCATCTGGCCCTCATTGTAGAACTGCTTGAGTGTGTCGAAAGAAGCGGTGAAACGGTCATTGACGCTCTTGTACGCGACCTGGAGGTCACGAATGTCCTTGAGCTGCTGGATGGCCACCTTCTTCCTGGCGTTGACATCCTTTTCGAACCTCACGGGCTCCATAACACCTTCATAGATCTTGTAAACAAGGAACACGCAGAGAAGCGCGAGCACGATGCTGAGAATCGTTTTCAGAATCTTATTCATTATACTTAAAATTTATGATTTTCTTACCATGAACCGACAATCCGCCAATTCTTGACAAAGTTAGGAAATTGATTTATGAAATGCAATATAATATTTGTAATATTATTCGTAATTTTGCTCCCGCGAATGGAGAAGATAAACGAATTGTACTCGCTCTCGTCCACCGCCTCTCGCATCACCATTGTCGTCCACACCCATCCGGATGGCGACGCCTTGGGAAGCGGGTTGGCTCTTGTCGGATACTTGAGAGAACGACTCGGGAAAGACGCTGTCATGGTGGTTCCAGACAGTGTCCCGGATTCTTTATGCTTCATTATGAGGGGATTCCCGGAAAGTGCCGTTATCGAATACACGGAAGATCCTTTTGCCGCTCTCGGCAGAATCTCATCGAGCGACCTTTTCTTCTGCCTTGACTGCCCCAATTTCTCAAGGACCAATCCTGAGATGGAATCCGCCCTCAGATCCTCCAAAGCCCCCAAGGTGCTCATCGATCATCATCTGAATCCCGACAGCGATTCTTTCTCCATCGTATTCTCAAAGATTGAGATTTCCTCAGCCAGTGAGCTGCTGTTCAGCATCTTGAAGGCGATGCCGGATGTGGACGGAGACCTATCCCGCCTGCCGAAGAACTGTTTGGAAGCCTTGATGACGGGATTGACCACGGACACCAACAATTTCGCCAATTCGGTGTTCCCAGGCACCCTTACCATGGCTTCTGAGCTTCTAGCCGCCGGAGTGGACCGTGACCGGATCCTTTCCGACCTTTATAACCAATACAGGGAGAACCGCCTCAGGCTGATGGGGTACCTTCTCAAGGATAATCTCGAGATAAGTCCGGACGGAGCGGCAATGATGATTCTCTCACAAGAGGTCCAGGAGCGCTTCGATTTCCAGCAAGGAGAGGCTGAAGGATTCGTGAATATCCCTTTAGCCGTGGCTGATGTCAAGATCAGCATATTCCTGACACAAGAAGACAAATGGTTCAGGGTCTCAATCAGATCGAAGAGGGGTGTCTCCGCTAACCGTTTGGCCATGAAGTACTTCCATGGCGGAGGTCACGAGATGGCAGCAGGAGGAAGATTGTATTTCCCGGAGGATATCCCTTCTCCGGAAGCCGCCAAGGCATACATATTGAAAGTCACAAAAGAGTTTTTCAGCGAATGATCAGGCACATCTCCATAGTCTTATCAGTGGTTCTAGCGCTTATCCTCGCCTCGTGCGGAGACAAGCAGTTGGACACCATCTACGACAGCCAAGAGGGTAACATCGCAGCCATCGTGGAAAGCCTGACCAAATCCAATGAGTCCGCCACAGTGGAGCGGAACAACGGAACGGTCAGGGTCACCGTGGTCCCAGGCGAGGGCGCTCCACTTGGAGACAATGGTGCGGTAGCGTTCTACTACGCTGGATTCTACATAACGGGCAGAAGCCTCTCCAACAACACCCTGTTCGCGACCAACTACGAGACTTTCGCCAATTCGGCGAAATGGGCTGTCAGCGACAGTGCCGCTTTCAACATCGCGACCATCCGACTCGGTGAGGATGAGATAGTTAGCGGTCTCAGGGATGGTCTGGTGGGCGTCAAAGGAGGGGAAGAGTGTTATGTCCTTTTCAACGGCAAAGGTGGTTTCGGCAAAAAAAAGATCGCCAACATCCCCTCGAATGCCGCACTGGCCTATCATTTGTGGATAAAGAGCGTCAGCAATGATTAAATTGAAGTTGATTAGTCTTATGAATATATTCAAACAGAGGATGATTCTCGCTTTCGGCGTTGTTATCGCCGTTTCCGCCTTAGCCTCAGGCTGCGCAAAGGAGACAACCCTCGACACCAGTGAAATGACCAAGGCCTATTTTGAGGCCTGGATGGGTCAGAAACATCCCGGAGTGAAGCCCTCAGGCCTGGGCATCTATGTGCTTGAAGACACACCTGGCACCGGAGCCCCCATCTCGGACAACGATTACTATTATTTCGTTGACTACACCATCACGGACCTGGAGGGCAACATAACCTCGACTACTTCCAAGAAGATCTCTCAGAGGTTGGGAACCTTCAATGAGGCAAACTATTACGGCTCCGACATCTTCCTTGCCGACAAGTCCTACACAGAAGCGGGAGTCCTGGACATGATGAAAGGAATGAGGATCGGTGGCACCAGGAAAGCGGTGATCCCCGGATGGCTCAACGTGGTCAAGGACTACTCCACCGCTGAGGAATACGAGAAGAACGCTTCAGCCAGCAACACCAGCGCCATCTACACCATCAGCCTTGTGGACAAGGCTCCTGACATCATCACTTGGGAGATCGACTCACTCATGAGATACGTCGCCATAAACATGGCTGGAGTGGACTCCACCAAGTACGGCTACTACTGCAAGACTCTGAAGCAGCCCACTGACGACAAAACATTCTCAAGCGACACCAACTACTACATCGACTACACTGGCCGCCTCCTGAATGGCCATGTCTTCGACACAACCATTGAGGACACCGCCAAGGTTCATGGAATATATTCACCTTCAAAGAAATACGCCCCCATGTATGTCAACCCGGCATCAAGCGGTGACAGTTACAAAAACGTCACGATAGCCTCGAATTCCACCGCTTCCGGGTCAACGGTCGTTGATGGTTTCGCTTATTGCCTGGCCAACATAAGGCATGATGAGAAGGTGGTCTGCGCATTTTATTCAGGACTCGGATACGGCTATAGCGGCAAGAGTCCGGTGATTCCCAAGTTCGCCCCGCTCATCTTCGAGATTGAGGTTGTTGGAGGATCGGATCTGGTTGATTGACAACTATAAGGAGGTATTGATGTCCACCCACAATCTGGCGCCCACAGAATTAGGAACAGAGAGCGTCGGCAAGTTGCTGAAGAAGTACGCGGTCCCTGGCATTATAGCCATGACCGCGTCTTCCTTGTATAACATGGTGGACAGCATATTCATAGGGCACATCCCAGGGGACGGGCCTCTCGCCCTCTCCGGACTTGCTGTGACCTTCCCTTTGATGAACCTGAGCGCCGCCCTCGGCACCCTTGTGGGAGTCGGTGCCGCCACTCTGGTCTCGGTCCTTCTCGGCCAACGGAACTATAAGGCAGCCAACAAGGTACTGGCCAACGACATCAGCCTCAACTGCATCACCGGAGTGATTTTCGCCGCCATCTGCCTGGTGTTCATCAATCCCATCCTGCGCTTCTTCGGAGCAAGTGACAACACCCTGGTCTTCGCCAGGGAATACATGCAGGTTATCCTCGTCGGCAACGTCATAACCCACTTGTACTTCGGTCTGAACGCGTTGATCAGGTCCTCCGGCAATCCCAAGCTGGCGATGGGTTTGACGCTGTTCACAGTGATTTCCAACACGATACTCGACCCGATATTCATCTTCGTACTCGACCTCGGAATCAGGGGCGCCGCGATAGCCACTGTCCTTTGCCAAGCGATGGCGCTTAGTTACAGCCTAAGGTATTTCACCCGGAAAGACAACGTGATGAGGCTACCTAAAGGGGTATTCGCCCTCGACCTGAGGATAGCGAAAGACTCGCTGGCCATCGGTATGGGCCCCTTCCTGATGAACTCCGCATCTTGCATCGTCACGATGTTCATCAACCAGCAGCTTCTCAAATACGGCGGCGACCTCGCGATCGGAGCGTACGGAATCGTGAACAGGATCAACTTCCTGTTCATCATGATAGTCATGGGATTCAACCAAGGGATGCAACCTATCGCCGGCTATAACTTCGGAGCCCTGAAGTACTCAAGAGTCAAGAAAGTGTTCACTCTCACCGCTTTATGGGCAAGCGGAGTCTGCGTCCTGTGGTTCATAGCCTCAGAGTTTTTCCCGCAACTGATGGTAGGAATATTCACAAACGACCCGGAACTGAAAGACTTGGCTGACAAAGGTTTGCGAGCGATGAACCCCGTCGTTATCCTGGTCGGTTGGCAGATGGTTTCCACTAACTTCTTCCAGAGTCTCGGGATGGTCGGTAAATCCATCTTCCTGTCCCTCAGCCGTCAGCTGCTGTTCCTTGTGCCGCTGATTTACACCCTCCCCTTGTTCTATGGAATACGTGGAGTCTTTTTTTCCTTCCCCGCCTCGGACCTGCTCGCCTGCATAACCACTTTCTTCTTGATTCACAACTTGTTCCGCAAGTTCAGCAAGCTTAAGGACGGCGACGAGCCAACAATTTTGGGTAGCCAGATCAAACAAAGATAAAGTCATGAACGACCAGCACACCATAATCAATATAGGCCGGCAATTCGGAAGCGGCGGCAAAGAGGTCGCCGAGAAGATCGGAGCCGCTCTTGGAATCGATGTCTATGACAATGAGCTTATCTCAAAAGCGGCGGAAGAAAGCGGTTTCAGCAAGGAACTCTTCCAGCGTAGCGATGAGAAAAGAAGCGTGTTCAATCTTTTCTCCTTCATGGGTGGCGACAGGTTCGGAAGCACACAGAACTATGTGGGTGACAACGAGTTATTCAAGATCCAAAGTGAAGTGATCAGAGGGATTGCCGACAAGGGGTCCGCGATCTTTGTGGGGCGCTGCTCCAACTACATCCTCCGTGACAAGAAGTGTCTGGATGTGTTCGTCTCGGCTCCTTTGGAGGCTAGGCTCAAAAGGGTCATGGAAAGGACAGGGCTGTCCGAGGATGACGCCCGCATCCGTATCGAGAGACAGGACAAAAGCAGACAGAGCTACTACAACTTCTTTTCTTTCGGCAACTGGGGAGCGGCATCTGACTACGACCTTTGCGTGGATTCTTCCATTCTCGGAATACAAGGGACGGCTGAGCTGATCATCGACTTTGGGCGGAAGGCTGGTCTTATCATTTAAGAGTCAAACGCTTAACAAGAATGAGGATGACAAAGAAAGCGAGAATGATCGCGGCGGCCGCCCTTACGCTGGTTGCCCTGGTGATAGTCATCACCACTTTCGGGAAGAAAGATGTGGAAGTACATCGTATGCCGGTCAACCTCAATGTGACGCTGTCCAACGCCGTCTCTGACACATCTGTCCTGGACGGATTCGACCGCAAAGTGAAAGACTACATGACCGTCTGGGGGTTGAAAGGAGTCTCATTGTCGGTCATGCGCAACGACTCCCTTCTTTTTTCCAAAGGCTATGGCTGGGCCGACGAGAAGGTGCCGATGAAGCCCGGTCATATTCTCAGAATGGCTTCCGTGTCAAAGCTCATCACCGCCGTCGGGATAATGGTGCTTCAAGAGCGAGGTAAGTTGACCATCAAAGACCAGGTGTTCGGCCCCGGAGGAATCCTTGACGACTCCCTCTACAATGCGGCGATCGCTGACACCCTTTATTCGAAAATCACTGTCGAAGACCTGATGCGCCACAAGGGAGGCTTCTCCAAAAAGGGCGGAGACCCAATGTTCTCCACAAGGTGGATTATGATGCAAAACCACTGGAAATCAGTTCCTTCCAAGGAACAGCTGACAGTCGTTCAGCTGAGCCGGCCATTGAAATTCGAGCCTGGAACTTGGCAGGAATATTCCAACTTCGGCTACCTTGCCCTATCGATGGTCATAGAGAAAGTGAGCGGGATGTCATACGAGGATTTCATTCAGGAGAATGTCCTAAGGCCGGCGGGATGTGTTGGATTCAAAATGGCAGGGAACTACTATTCCGACAAGCACCCGGAGGAGGTCCGTTACTATGTGGCCAAAGACGACGAACCTGTCGAAGAGTTCAACAACAGCGGCAGAAAGGTCATCCGCTGCTATGGCGGCAATGATATCGCTGGACTTCTCGGTGCGGGAGCGTGGGTCGGTTCGACCCCTGAGCTGGCCCTGTTGGTGGCTTCTATCGACGGTAGCCCGGAGGTCCCGGACATCATCAGCAAGGAAAGTGTGGATGCGATGACGGAATATTTCGACCCAGACACCTTCTCACTAGGATGGAACGACACGAAGCCGACCGGGGAATGGACCCGAACAGGAACCTTCGCAGGGACCAGTGCCCTCGTAAAGCGTTTCCCTGATGGTGAATGTTGGGTATTCATCACAAACACAAGCACTTACAAGGGGCCCGGATTGGCCAAGTTCACCACTGAGCTCTTCGAGGATCTCAGGGCTTCCTATTCAGCGAAGTTCCCCTTAAGGAATCTTTTCTACGCCTCATATGAATAAAGCATTGGTCGTCGTTATCGCGACGCTTCTGACTCTGATCGCCGGTCCCCTTCCGGCTCAGACAGTCAACCACGACAAGAAAGAAGTCGGAATCTTCTATTTCGTCTGGCTGGGACAGCACCCTACCGAACAGATTGGAAATTACAACATTACGGAACTTCTCGCTAACCACCCGGAGGACCTCTACAACACAAAGGGCACTCCCCTCAGCCCTATATACAAATACCATTTCTGGGCGGAGCCCCTCTATGGCTACTACAACAGCGCCGACCCGTGGATAATCTCCCGCCATGTGGAACTCTTCATGGCAGCGGGAATCGACTACCTCATACTGGACACCACCAACGGTTTCTGTTATCCAGAAGTCGTCAAGACTCTACTTGAGACATTGAAACGCTATCAGGCTCAAGATCTGGAGGTTCCGAAAGTGTCCTTCTACACCAACGGCCACTCGGGCAAGGTTGTGAGAACCCTCTACGACACATTTTATAAAAGCGGCGAGTACGACAGCATTTGGTACTCTCCGAAGGGTAAGCCAATGATTATAGGGGTGACCAAGGCTAACAAAGGCACTACGGATCAGAACCCTCCCGTCTATGTGGAAGGCAACCTCCTGGACTATTTCGATGTCAGGGAATCGCAATGGCCGACCAAACCCTATGACAATGAGACATTTCCCTGGATGAGCTGGGACTATCCCCAGAAGATACACAATGGGGTCGTGTCTGTATCGGTCGCCCAGCATTCGACAGCCAAGATCCTGTTTTCAGACCCTATTCACGGAAGAGGAAGGGGATATGATCCCATCCTTAAGCGAAACCTCCATGACCAGGTACGCTCCGGACACAATTTCCAGATGCAGTGGAACACAGCCCTCACCCACCCTGAAGAAGTGTCCAACGTGTTCATGACCGGTTGGAACGAATGGGTCGCAATAAAGTACGTGTTTGACGGGGAAGTCGGATTCGTGGACACCTTCACCGAAGAATTCTCCCGCGACATTGAGATGATGAAAGGCGGCTACGGCGACAACTTCTACCTCCAGATGGCAAGGAATATACGTTCATTCAAAGGCTCCGCCTCTCCCCTGACTTCACCTATGTGGGATGAGCACGGCTGGTGGACTATATACCGGGATCCTGAAGGAGACGCTATTGAAAGGGATTTCCCGGATTTTTCTGGCTCAGGAAGATACGTTGACAGCAGCGCCCGCAACGACATTATCGAAATCGGAGTTCTTCCAGGCTCTAAAGAGATAACCTTCAACATAACCACAGCTAAAGACATCACACCCCGTGAGAGCGGAGACTCAACATGGATGAATATTCTCGTAAAAGTCTCCGACTCTTCCGATAAGGCTTTCCCTTACGACTTTATCATCGGACGCAAGTCTTTGAAAAAGAACCGCCTGAGCGTAGAGAAAGTGACCGGAGCCAGCACAACAAAAACCGGACACGCTGTATACAACGTATCCGGTAATAAATTGACTGTCACCGTGCCGCTTAAGACTCTGGGTCTTTCTGCTGGAGACTTAAGATTCTCATTTAAAGTCTCTGACCATGTCTGCCGTCAATTTGACATCATGGATTATTACGTCAGCGGCGACAGCGCCCCGATCGGGCGTCTCAGTTACGAGTGGCCTTACCCCACTACTTATTGACGAACATCACCGCCTCAGCGATTGAGTTCAGTTTGGTGTCCACGCTGTCGGCACGGCTGGCGAGGACGCAGGGAGCGGTCGTTCCGACCAGCATACCTGCCTGACGCACGCCATTGGCCAACTTCGAATTGGTCTTCCAGAACACATTGGCTGACTCGATGTTAGGAAACTGGAGGCAGTCGGCGTCACCAGCCACAGGGCTGACGAGCTTCTTTATCTGCACAGACTCCTCATCGATAGCGACATCCAATGCCAGAGGGCCATCACCGACGCAGCCCTTAATCTGGCCACGGTCACACATCTTAGCCAGCTGGGCGGCCTCAATGCAAGCGGGCATGGAGTCGAGCATCTGCTCGGAAGCGGCTATGAAAGCGATCTTAGGTTTGGCGATGCCGAATGACTTGGCGACACCCACCAGGTAGCCGGCAATCTTCACCTTCTGGCGGAAATCAGGCTGAGGGATGACAGCCATGTCGGAAAGGAACATGAGCTTGTGGTAGTTAGGATTCTCTATGACACCCACATGGCTCAGGACACCCTTCGGAGGAAGAAGTCCAGTCTCCTTGTTGAGGATGGCGCGGAGGAACTTGTCAGTTGAGCAAAGGCCCTTCATCAAGACATCACCGTCACCATCGTGTACCATTTGGACAGCCTTGGCGACAGCCTTGAGCTCCACAGGCTCATTGACGATGTCGAACATGTTGACATCGATACCCAACTTGGAGCAAGTGTCAGCGATCATGTCCTTGTCTCCCACGAGAGTGACCTTGACAAAGCCCATTTCGGAAGCCTTGGCGCAAGCCTCAATCGTGTGCTCATCCACGGCCCAAGCCGCGACCATCTTTTTGCAGATACCCTTTTCCTTGAGTTCCGCAAACAAATCAGCGAATTTTGTGATCATGTCTTATTTATTGGTTATCAGATTATTCCTCAATATTCTGGACAATATGCATGGTGTCCCTGGCGATCACCAGCTCCTCATCGGTGGTGACGAGGGCGGCCTTGACCTTGGAATCCGGAAGGGATATCACAGTATCGACTCCCCAAGCAGTGTTGGCCTCATAATCAAACTTCAGACCGAGATAGGTCATGTTCTCGCAAACCCTGCGGCGCAGGCGGCTATTGTGCTCACCGATGCCTCCGGTGAAGAAGATAGCGTCCACACCATTCATCTCAGCGACATAAGCTCCGATGTACTTAATCATCTGGAAGGAAAGCATTTTCAACACGAGCTTAGCCTTGAAATCACCGCTGTTGGCCAGCTCATCCATCTCACGAGCGTCAGAAGTCTTCTGGGAGACTCCGAGGAAACCGCTCTTTTTGTTGACAACGTTGTACATCTCATCGGGAGAGATGTTCTCTTTCTTCATAATGTAGAGAATCGCATTAGGATCGATGTCACCGCAGCGAGTTCCCATCAGAAGGCCCTCAAGCGGAGTCAAGCCCATAGAAGTGTCTATCGACTTTCCATTGTGGACGGCAGTGATAGAACTTCCGTTACCTATATGGCAAGTGATTATCCTTGAGTCGTTCACATCGATTCCAACCATCTTGGCTCCCTTGTGGGCAACGAACTGGTGGCTCGTGCCATGGGCTCCATAGCGACGAATATGATACTTCTCGTAATACTCATAAGGAAGGCCATACATGTAGGCATAAGGCGGCATCGTCTGGTGGAAGGCAGTGTCGAAAGTCACGACCTGGGGCACATTGGGAAGAACTTCCTGGCAAGCCCTGATACCAAGCAGGTGAGCAGGGTTATGCAGGGGGGCGAAATCGCAGCAATACTCGATTTTGGAGATCACATCCTCATTCACGAGGGCACTTCCTGAGAAGAAATCAGCTCCCTGGACGATTCTGTGGCCGACGGCCTCGATGTCATCGAATGACTTCAGCACCCCGTAATCCTTATCCACAAGAGCATCCAGCACGAGCTGCATTCCGACAGTGTGGTCAGGAACCGGCATGTCTTTGACGACTTTCTCCTTTCCTATGGGAGTGTGCTGCAGCCTTCCGGACTCAAGTCCTATCTTCTCGACTATGCCCTTGGCCATAAGGTCATAGACATCATCGCTCCTCATGTCAAGAAGTTGGTACTTGATCGAGGAACTTCCGCAATTGATAACAAGAATGATCATTATGCTAAATAATAAAATGTTTCAGAATGACAAATATAAGAATTTTAATGAGTATTTTTACAAAAATAAAGGACTAGACTATGAAGGACTCGGGAGATATCGCTGGGACTGGAATCCCATTCGCCGCCGGAGTCGCCGCTGGAGCTCTCCTGGCGGCTTTATTTGGCCATATTCCTCTCCCCCTTCCCTTGATTCTTTCGGGAGCGATGCCGGTCCTTATCGCATCGGTGTTCATCTCAGCCGGAAGCCTTCATCCACAAAGAGCGAAGTTTGCGATCATCTTTTTCCTGACCGGAATCTTGTGCGCCGCGAACGGCGCCTTCGGCTCAGGGATCCCTATCCCCCAAGGGCCTTTAGGCAACCTGGCAGCCACAGAATGCGGGAGACTCAAATCCCTTATAGACTCAATTCCCTATCCATCAACTACTTCCGGTCCTTTAATCAAGGCTCTTTTAACCGGTGACCGGAGCGGTCTGGACAGGAACATCACAGGAATATTCCGCACAAGCGGAGCTTCTCACATCCTGGCCCTTTCGGGGCTGCATCTTGGCATACTCTACCTGCTTCTGGGACGGCTGACCAGCCCGCTGGGCAACAGTCCGCGGGCGAAGACGGCGAGGTACTGCCTAACCCTTGGAGCGGCGGGATTCTATACAGTGATGACAGGAGCCTCTCCATCAATAGTAAGAGCATTCCTTTTCATCACAATCGGTGAGACCGCAAGACTCTTGGGAAGACGACGGAATCCTGTCGGAACCCTTCTGGCAGCGCTGACAATCCAGCTGGCCCTTAAGCCAGATGTCATATCTTCTTTAGGGTTTCAACTCTCTTATCTCGCGATGGCAGGAATAGTCACTTTATACCCGTGGCTAGAGGGCATCTATCCTGATTCAGAGGGACTTCCGGGAAGGCTGGATCCCTTCCGAAAGATTTGGAAAGGGGCTGTCCTGTCAATATCCTGCCAGGTTTTCACCGCCCCATTGGTGTGGTTACGCTTCCACACTTTCCCACGGTATTTCCTGATCACAAACCTGACAGCCCTTCCACTGACAAGCTCGGTCATGGTACTTTCGGTAGCCACGATCGCGCTGTCTTGGGCCGGGATATGCCCGGATATTTTGATACTCCTCAACGACAAGGCGGTGAGCCTCCTCGTCGATTGCCTGAGCGTTATCAGCTCGCTGTGACCTGCCTTCTCAGCCTGTACGACCTCAAACCATAGATGAGGACGATGACAAAGCAGATAAGAGGCAAGACAAAGGACACATTGACGGCAGGATGGCCAAAGACCTCTCCCTGGTCGATTATCATCCCCTGCAGAGGGGGCATAATCGCCCCACCCACAATGGCTTCCACAAGGAATGCCGCTCCGAGGCTGGCATCCTGGGAGTCCACGTTCTCAAGAGCGATACCGTAGATGGTCGGGAACATAAGCGACATGAAGGCGCTTATTCCCATCAGGCAGTACAGGCCGCCCATACCCACGATAGAGATCGCTCCGATGGCGCACAGAGCCGCTCCTGTGGCGAATATCGCCAACAACCTACTGGAGTTGACATACTTCATTAAGGCGGTGGCTATGAACCTTCCGCAAAGGAAGAGAGCCATGGCGATAATGTTGTAGGTCTGAGCCGTCGCCTTGTTGATGCCGAGGTTGTCAGCGTACTGGATGATGAAGGTCCAAGTCATGATCTGGGCCGCCACATAGAACATCTGGGTCAGTACTCCTTCCCTGTATAACTTATTATGCCACAGGTTGGAAAGGCTCTTTCCGGTACTATTGGTACGCTCAGGCTGGATCTCGGTCTTAGGTACCTTGGCCAATGCGATCACGATGAGCACAACGACAACCACGATGCCGATAATGACATAGGGGTTGCGGATCACCGCAAGGTCGTGAAGACGGATGCTCGCCTTTTCAGCCTCTGAGAGAGTCGGGAATATGATCTCGCCAGCGGCATCCCTCTTGTCGGAGAGAAGCTGAGGCAAAACCACGAAGGAAGCCACGCTCATTCCCATCAGCGAACCCATAGGGTTGAATGACTGTGAGAGGTTCAATCTGCGGGTGGCGTTGGACTTCGAGCCAAGGGACAGGATGAACGGGTTGGCGGTGGTCTCCAGGAAGGCCAGTCCGAAAGTCAAGACATACAAGGAGATGCAGAAGAATGAGAACTGCTGGAACTGGGCCGCGGGAATGAAAAGGAAGGCTCCTATCGCATACAGGGCAAGTCCCAGAAGGATTCCGCTCTTGTAACTGTGCTTACGGATGAAAAGGGCGGCAGGAATAGCCATTGTGGCGTAGCCGCCATAAAAGGCGAACTGCACCAGCGAGGCCTTAGCCGCCGAGAGCTCCATCACGGTCTGGAAGGCCGCGACCATCGGATTGGTGATGTCGTTGGCGAACCCCCAGAGAGCGAATAGGGATGTGATCAGGACAAAGATGAAGAGATATCTCCTCTCCACCAGTTTCTCTTTTGCCATAGCCTATTTGTAGATGGGTCCGAAGTTCGCGCAGGCGCGGAAATCAGCGCCCTCCTTATCCATGCCGAACGCGTTCCAAGCGGCCGGACGGAATATCTTGGCATCGTCCACATTGTGCATGCAGACAGGGATCCTCAACATGGAGGCGAGGGTGATAACATCAGCTCCGATGTGGCCATAGGAAATGGCTCCATGGTTGGCGCCCCAGTTGTTCATCACGCTGTAAACATCCTTGAAGGCGTCCTTCGTAGGATCGAGGCGAGGAGTGAACCAAGTGGTCGGCCAAGTGGGATCGGTACGCTTGTCAAGCACGTCGTGGATCTCTGGATCGACATTCACGACCCAGCCCTCAGCGAGTTGGAGGACAGGTCCGAGGCCGTCCACTATGTTGATCCTCATCATAGTGGCAGGGAAATCACCCTTCGACACGAAATGGATGCTGAAACCACCACCACGGAAATAGTCGCGGTCAGCGGGCATCCACCAGGAGTTCTCGAGGCACTTCTTCTCGTCCTCATCAGTCATCTCCCAGAAGGTCTTCATCACAGGATTGCCCTCAGCGTCAACACTTTGGCCACAGCCGTCCATGGTAGTGGCTCCGGAGTTGATGAGGTGGATGATGCCAGGAGCGGCCTTGCCGGTCAGTTCCTTTCCGGTCACTCTCTTGACAGCCTCAGGGCTCCAGTAGGTACGAACGTCTGAGAATATCTGGGGACGGTTGGTCAAAAGATGGCCAAGCAGCATCGCTGTGCCGTTGAGTGAGTCATTCTCGGTTGCGAGAATCGTGGGCTCCCTGCGGCCGTTCCAGTCGAAGTTGGTGTTCAACAAAGTCTCGGTGAAGTCTCCGTTAGGCATCCAGTCTGTCCACTGGCGCTGGCCCTGGAAACCACCGGCGATTGCGTTGTGGCCAAGGGCTTCCTCCTTGAATCCCAACTCTTTGAGCTTCGGGTTGCCATGTAGCAGGTCCATGACGATAATGGTCATCTTTGTGACGAAATCCCAGTCCTTGTCCTTCTCCTCGCGGGTCTTCTGCTTTTCGGGGCGGTTCTTGTCCCAGCCCTCCTGAGGCATGCAATATTTCTCAACCCAAGCCTTAGCTTTGGCATATTCCTCAGGATCATAGATACCGAGGTCCATCCTACGGAGAATCTCGACCTCATCGACACTCTCGTTCCTCATTCCCAAGTACTTCTGGAAGAAATCGCAGTCCACGATCGAGCCCGCGATACCCATGGTGACGCTACCGATCGACAGGTAGGACTCTCCTCTCATCTCGCCGACAGCGACAGCTGCCTTGGCAAAGCGGAGGATCTTCTCAGCGACATCGCAAGGGATCGAGTTGTCATCAAGATCCTGGACATCATGGCCATATATTCCGAAAGCGGGCAAACCTTTCTGGGCGTGGGCGGCGAGGACGGCGGCAAGATAGACCGCTCCCGGGCGCTCGGTGCCGTTGAATCCCCAGACAGCCTTGGGCCAAAGAGGGTTCATGTCCATAGTCTCAGACCCGTAACACCAGCAGGAAGTCACTGAAATGGTTCCCCAAACTCCCTCTTTCTCAAACTTTTCGGCGCAGGCCGCACTCTCGGCGACACGGCCGATAGTGGTGTCGGCGATCACGCACTGCACAGGTGTTCCGTCAGTGTATTTAAGATTTGACGAGATCAACTCCGCCACATTAGCGGCAAGAGTCATAGTCTTCTCTTCAAGACTTTCACGAACACCGCCCTGGCGACCATCGATAGTCGGGCGGATACCGATTTTAGGATGCTTCATAACTTATGTGATTATTTAAAATTGTCATTAGCTTTTTCTAAGCCTATAAATATACGGATTTTATTTGAATATAGACCGGATTAGCCAGACGGTTTTTTCCCACAAGGTGCTGTCAGGATCTTTCCATACGGGAATCTCCGCATTCCTGCTCGTTGTGGCCAAGACTCCCGGAGCGACCATCCTCGCGACACCTGACCTCGCCAGCTTCTTGCCAAGGCCTATGTACAGAAGCTTCCGGCTGAAGAAATCAGTCGGAGCCTCAAGGTGAGCGAAAGCATATTGCGGGACAAGGGCAATCGAAAGGTCGAACAGAGCGCATGGGATGGGGATAACCGGGTCAGGCTCAATGAGTCGGCCTCTGCGGGTCCTTCCTCCGAAAAGGAGGCTTTTGTCTTGCCTGGAGACGGTGCCGACGAGCACGGCCTTGTGGCGAAGGAACTCGGAATTCTCCAGAAGGCTGGCGATCATCCCCTCCTCCAGCCTCAAATCGTGGTCAATCCAGAGGTAAAGATCGGCACCCTCTTTAGAAGCGCTCTCCCACACGGCCTGACAACCGTTTTCCCCGGCATCGTTGAGAAATATTGAGAAAGAATATTTCCCTTCGGACGCGACAGCGTCAATCTGCTTCTGACACTCTTCCAGGCAACCGGAAGAACCGTCATCTCCCTCATGGATCGTGATGAGTATGGCAACTTTGGACATATTCCTTTAAGAATCAAGTTTGAGGACAGCCATGAAGGCGCTCTGAGGCACCTGCACAGTACCTATCTGGCGCATCCTCTTCTTGCCTTCCTTTTGTTTCTCAAGGAGCTTGCGCTTTCTGGTCACATCTCCTCCATAGCACTTGGCTGTCACATCCTTACGCACCTGACGGACCGTCTCCCTGGCGATGATCTTAGCTCCAATCGCCGCCTGCACCGCAATGTCAAATTGTTGACGCGGAATGAGTTCCTTCAGTTTGACGCACATCTTGCGACCGAAATCATAGGCATGATCCTCATGGATAAGCGAAGACAGGGCATCCGCCGGATCTCCGTTCAGAAGGATGTCCAATTTGACCAGCCTCGCCGGACGGAAATCGATGACATGGTAGTCGAAGGACGCGTAACCTTTTGATATTGACTTAAGTTTGTCGTAGAAATCGAACACGATCTCGGAAAGCGGCATGTCATAGGTGAGCTCGACCCTGTCAGCGGTGATGTAATGCTCGCCGATTAGAGTTCCCCTCTTGTCCATGCAGAGTTTCATGATCGGACCATAGAAGTCGGTCTTCGAGATGATCTGGGCCCTGATGTAAGGCTCCTCTATGTGGTCGATAAGCGTCGGGGCGGGAAGGCCGGATGGATTGTGGACATCCAAGACTTCACCCTGGGTGGTATAGACCTTATAAGAGACGTTCGGGACAGTGGTGATCACGTCCATACCGAACTCCCTGAAGAGTCTTTCCTGGACGATCTCGAGATGGAGCAGTCCAAGAAAACCGCACCTGAAACCGAAACCCAAGGCAAGAGAGGACTCGGGCTCATAGACGAATGAAGCGTCATTGAGCTGGAACTTCTCGAGGGTGGCCCTGAGTTCCTCAAACTTGTCAGCCTGAACAGGATACATTCCAGCGAAAACCATCGGCTTAACTTCCTCAAAACCAGCGATCGCGGTCTCGCAAGGATGATCAGCGTGGGTGATAGTGTCACCGACTTTCACCTCGACGGCCCGTTTTATTCCGGAAATAATGTAACCCACATCTCCTGTGGAAACCACTTCCGTGGGGCGAAGCTTCATCTTCAGTACCCCAACTTCCTCGGCGTCATATTCCATCCCGGTAGCGACGAACTTGACCTTGTCGCCTTTCTTGATGGAGCCATTCAACACTTTGAAATAAGCTATTATACCCCTGAATTGGTTGAAAACGGAGTCGAACACCAAGGCCTGTAGAGGGGCTTCGGGGTCTCCTTTCGGCGCGGGAATCTTCTCCACTATGGCGTCCAGGATCGGAGGAATGCCCTCTCCTGTTCTCGCCGAGACTTTGAATATGTCTTCATGGTCACAGCCCAAAAGATCGACAATCTGGTCTGAGACCACATCGACCTGGGCGGACTCCATGTCTATCTTATTCAAGACGGGGATTATCTCGAGGCCATGGTCAACAGCCAGGTAAAGGTTGGAAATTGTCTGAGCCTGAATACCTTGCGATGCATCCACGACCAAAAGGGCTCCCTCACAGGAAGCGATCGAGCGCGAGACTTCATAGGAAAAATCCACGTGGCCAGGAGTGTCGATAAGGTTGAGAATGTACTTCTCACCATGATACAAGTACTCCATCTGGATGGCGTGGCTCTTTATCGTGATGCCCTTCTCCTTCTCCAGGTCCATGTCATCCAGCACCTGAGCCTCCATGTCGCGGGATGACAAGGTCTGCGTCAGCTCCAGCAGCCTGTCTGCCAAGGTGCTTTTCCCATGGTCTATATGGGCGATTATGCAAAAATTGCGGATATGCTTCATAATTGCAAAAGTAATCAAATTGTCGTACATTTGAAAGATTGCGAGAGAACAAGAGATAATGACTGATAAGGAAATAGTTGATCTCTACCGGTCCGGACAGCGGGAGAAAGCCTTCAAGGAGATAGTGGACTCCTACAGCGAGAGGCTTTACTGGCATGTCCGTCGTATCCTTTGGTCACATGAGGACACTGACGATCTTCTCCAGGAGATATTCGTCAAGGTCTGGTCCTCGCTCCCCTCTTTCCGGGGTGATTCACAACTCTACACCTGGATTTACCGTATCGCGACCAACGAGTCACTGAATTTCGTCCAGAAACAGAAGATCCGATCAGCGCTGCGTTTCGAGAGCATAACTCCAAAAATCGAGGAAAAGATTGATGAGGACACTCTGATGAATGGTGACCAGCTCCAAAGAGAGCTTGCCAAAGCTGTCCAGAGACTGCCCGCAAAACAGCGTACCGTGTTCATAATGAGATGGTTCGACGATATGTCCTACGAGGAGATCTCGGAGATTCTGGAGACCTCGGTAGGGGCTCTGAAAGCCTCCTATCATTTCGCCGCGGAAAAAATTAAAGCGGATCTAGAGAAAATTATTAAATGATTTTAAACCTTTGAGTTAAACCGTTGTCAAATAATCGGAAATGGAAATCGGAAAAGACATACTTGAAAAGGTAGGAAAGCCCTCCATGGAGGTTCCTGAAGGCTATTTCAACAGCCTCAAGAGCCGTTTGGAGTCCATTCCGCAAAGCGAAGCACCACGTCAGGGAGTGCTGAGGCAGGTTCGTCCATACCTCGCCCTGGCCGCAAGTTTCGCCGCCATTCTCATTATCGGCAATGCCGTTCTACGCGGAACCGCCGGCATCGACAGATCCACCGGTTCTGATTTTGAAGACCCCGGCTACGCCGAGCTCATTTCTATCACCCGTCCGGACATATTCTACAACGCCCTTGAGACAGAAAACGAAGGAGAGGACATCTCGGACGAGGACATCATCAATTATCTTATCGAATCAGGGGTGAACCCCGAGCATCTCGCCTATGCGGGAGAAACCAGACAGTAGTGTTATGAAAAAAGCGTTTGTTATCATATCAATCATAGTGATGTCCTTTGCTGGAGCCAAGACCGTCTCCGCCCAAGGACAAAACCAAAAGAAAGACTGGCGTGACAAGATCAAGGCCGAGAAGATCGCTTATCTTACTGATGCCATGGACCTTAGTCCTGCCGAGGCGGAGAAATTCTGGCCGCTTTACAACCGGGCCGAGTCTGAGACGAGGCAGTGCTGGAAGCTGATTATGGATGCATATAAGGCTCTTGAGGCCAGCATCGACGCCGGCAAGGACGACAAGGAAATCAGCGCTTTGCTCGACAAGTATCTTGAGGCCCAGGAGGCCAGCAGCGGCATTGAGCGCAAGTACACCACCGAGTATCGCAAGATCCTCTCCAACGATAAAATCGCGAGGTTATACATCGGTGAGGAGAATTTCCGTAGACAGCAAATTCACAAACTTAATAAAAACGACAACAGCAAAACCGACAAAAGATGACAGTTCACACTAAAACTAGTAAGTCTGTCGAATAAAAAAGCGTGCCGTGACGGTACGCTTTTTTTATTCCGCTTGACACAAGAAAGGCGCCTTGAAAAGATGGCCGCAAAGTGTCTTGTGGTTAATTTGTCGGGGTACCGTGACTCGAACACGGGACCCTCTGCTCCCAAAGCAGATGCGCTAGCCAACTGCGCCACACCCCGATTAGGATTGCAAAGGTATTCCTTTTTTCGGAA
>JAEEGI010009132.1_pt1 | contig 21772 bp, 12 predicted proteins | sample 8958751 | NCBI WGS metagenome assembly JAEEGI01 (sample SAMN16246545, study PRJNA631951) | gut metagenome | biome: gut microbiome; feature: rumen; material: KS-attached | host: Bos | place: Iran: Karaj | collected 2018-10 | reverse complement strand
ACAAATAATATAAAGGATAAAAAATAATTAATAAGTTAAAACAGTATCAGAAAGTAATTGACAAGAAAAAATTGATAATAAAATAAAAAAATAATAACTAAAAAAATCAAATGATAAAAATAAAAAATAAAATAAATAAATAAAAAATAAAGTATATAAAGTATTTATATTTATAATGGGATAATAAAAAAAATTATGGAAAATACAATGGGAAAGAGTCCTATATCTCTCAAAAAGTTACTCTTTTCAAAGGGAGTCTCCCTATATCTACACTAATAAAAATAGAATAATTTTTTGAAATAAATGTAAAATAGTATTTATAAAAAGTTTTTCTCTATACTAAACTATATTACATATTAATATTCTTTTTTCAGACTTTTTTTAATTTTATCTCTTTCTTCTTTAGGAATAATTTTTAACATAGCTTTACCTTGTTTTATTTGTGAATTGGTTTTCATTATTTTAGGAATAAACAAAAGAATATAATATACAATTAAAATAAAACATAAAAAAACACAACAAACAATAGAATATTCTTCAATTTGATCACAACATTTTATCATAATTTTTGCAATATTCGCTCTTAGCTCATTAGTTGCAGGTTTAATAATATTTTCAACTAAAACAGTTAAATTTAAGGTTGTGTTGGAATTAATAATATTAAAAGGATTATACTTTAAATAATCATCATATAAACTTGGATTCGAAGGATATAAAGGATTTATAATACCTGAATCATAATTAATTTCATCATAAAAATATCCTTTTGATTCTCCTTCTTCAATAATAGAATCTATTCTTTTAACTAAAAATATTAAAAGTTGAATTGCATGATTAAATGAAAACCAAAGACCATATTTTCCAATATTATCTGCCACTTCATCACAAGATTTATTATATGATTTTCCATAATCTTCAAAATAATCACAAATTCCATCGTTATAATAACTTTTAAATAATTCTCTTTCATTCTCTCCTAAATTATATGATAGGGTCATTATTTCAATATAAAAGTCTTGATTTTTTTCATAAGCTAAAGATAATTCATTATGTAATGATATGTAAATATTTTTTATTTTTTCATTGGTTTTTCTGTGATATGAAAAAATTAAATAAGTTCTATAATAATTAAATAATTTTACAAAATATGACTGTTGACGAAGAACCTTTAAATATAATGATACTAAACGAGATATTGCTTTAAATTCTTTTCTTGCATAAGTATTTATTATTATAAATCCAATTAAAACTATTATAAAAAGAAACAAAAATTTTGTTAAAAAACCATACTCTATTACTTTGTTCTCAATTAATTTCATTTTATTTGCCCTATTATCAAAATTTTTTACTTTTTGATTTAAACTTATAGACATTAAAGAACTGGTTTCACTAAAATTAATTGTTTCTTCATCGTTTGAATCTTTTAAAACATTAATAACAGGATTACTAACTAAATTATTAGCATTATCTTGCATTACATGATTGACTTCTATAAATTTTTCACATTTATTTATTGCATTTATTATGTATTGAGGATTTATTTTAAAAAATATTTCAAATATTTTATCTTCTTCTTTTTTAACATTGATATTAACTTGAATAAAACCTAATAATATTATAATTTCTAAAATTACTAAGGATATAATAATAATTATTAATATTTTTTCTAAATTATTTATTCTTAATTCATATTCATCTATAAATATTAATTCAAATCCTTCCAATCCTTCAAGTAATAATAATTCATAATTAGCAAATATAAAATTAAAATAACTATTAGTAAAATTTAATTCATTTGTATTATAAGAATAAAAAGAAAAAACATTAAAAGAAAATTCTCCAAGTAAATTAAAAATATATCCATTTGTACAATTTAAGGAATTATTTGTTGAAGTTAATGAACAATATTGAATATTATAATGATCAAGTTTTTTTTGGTTCCCAGATTCCATTGAAGAATAAAAAGATGTAATTGAATTCTCTAATTCTAAGATTTTTTCATAAATTAATTTTAAATGAGAATAATAATTTTCCTCCAATTCTTTTTTTGAAGGATTATAATTAAAATAAATAGTTTTTTGAAGTGCAATTAATTGATAAGAATAATAAAAAGCATTATTTGCATTATTCATTAAATCTGCTAATGAATTTTGAATTTCAATTAATCTTGAAATTTCTTCATGAGAAGTTAAAATTTCATAAAAAACAATGATAATAAATAATACTATTCCAAATAAATTTAATAAAATTATTCCCATTAATCCAATAATATTTTTTGATATTTGTTTTTTAGCATTAAATTGTTTTCTTTTTTTAGTATTTTTTTTATTTTCATTTTGATTATTTTCCTTATTTTTTATGCTTTCTTTCTTATTTGTTTGAACTTCTTTTGCATTATTAGTTTTGGTTTCATTTGAAGAAGTGATAAACCTTTCATTTCTAAAAATTTGTTCGACTTTACATTCATTAATATAATTTTTACATTCATCAACAACAAAACTTTTAAAATTATAAATATAAAAAGTAATATGTTGTAAATTTATATTATAATAAGAGTAATTGGAAGTTTTATTTTTTATAGAAGGACTATTTAAAGTTGATTTTTTTGTAGGAACCTTTAAAATAGGGTTTTCTTCTTTAATTTCCTTAAAAGAATGATTATTATTTATGTCAGAGCTATCAATTTCTTCATCTTCTTCTTCAAAATCTTCTTCTCTTTCTTCTTCTTCATTTAAATAGGAAACTTTATTTTTTACATCTAAATAATTTTTTTGAAAATAACTTTCTGGGTTTATAAAACTTTCTTTATATTGTTTATTAGGATTAAATAATAAGAATTTTTTTTTATTCATATCAAATTCAAATTTTTCTTTATTATTAGGAACATAAGAATTAGATATAAAATCAGCTAATTCAGTATTATTATTATTATTATTATTATTTTCATCTTTTTCTCCAGCCTCTAATTTATTTAAACTCACAATTGAATTTCTACCTTTATGTAAAATACTAGCTCTTTGGTTTTTAGAATTTGTTTTAAGAAATCTAAAAATATATCCCATTAATATTTTATTTAATATTATTTCTTCTACTCTTAATTTAAAATATTGATTATTATGAGACCAAGAAACCACTCTTTCTTCTTCACAATTAATAAATTTATCTTTTATAACATTCCTTTTAATTGAATTAATATCAATTAAATGATTATCATAATTATTTAGTGAAATAAGACAATGGATATCTTCATTAAATTCTTTAATATAAGGAGTTATTTCTGTAAAATCATCTAAAACATTAGATTGTAATTTAAGTAATTGAATTGCATTTGAAGTAAAATGTTTAATAATTAAACTTTCATCTGTTAATATATAACATGAATTAGAATAATTTTTTGAAATTATCATTTGTTCTTCTTCATCCATTTGAGCAAAAATAAAAGGAAATGAATCTTCATCTGAATAAACAGTTATATTTAAATATATAGTTTCTAATAGAAATTCTTTAGTTTTTAAATTAAAAGGTTTTTTTTTAAGGAAATTATAAGTTGAATTTATATTTGCTTCAAAATAATTTTTTAAATATTTGTCATGTTCTGAAATTAGGTAATTAGGTAAAAGAATATCAATTTGACGACCAATTAATTCTTCTGATTCATATCTTAAAATTTTCGCAATTTCAGAAGAAATTTTTTCTATTCTTCCAAATTTATGAGAATAAGCAGAAATTAATATAAAATGGAAATTTGATGATGTATGAATATCATTTAAATTTACTCCATTAAAAATATTTGAAAAATCTTCAGAAACTCCTTTTAAAATTTCATTTATATCATCATTATATCCTCTTTCATTTAATATATCTCTTAAATAATAACCATATAATGCATAAACTTTTTTATCTTTTAATTTCATTGTTGTAATTTTATCAAATTGATATTGTATATCATGAACTATTTTTCCTATTTGAAATCCCATTTTATTTAATTTTTGAATATCCTTATTTTGAGAAGCATTTAATAATAAAGTCCAAAAAGAATAATATGATTCTGCAGCTTTTGCAATTTTATCTCTAAATCTATTTATTTGATATCTTGTTGATATTTCAGTTTTATCAAATATACTATCAAATCCTTTTTCCTCCAAATTTTTTTTTATTCTAAAAACATAAAATTTTTCTCCTATTGATGCATGAATATTTTTTTCACAAATATCTTCATATAAATTATATATTAAAATATAAGCTGCTTTAAATTTTTTTAGATAATAATATAATAATTTAAACATCCCTATTTTCAATATTAAACTATTTTGGTGCTCATTTAAAAGTTTTTTAAACATTGATTCTACTTTTAATAAAAGTAAATACTCCTTTTTTTGTTCTTTCCAAAAATTATCTCCTTCATTTATTGAAAATTCATCAAATTTAATAAAATTCATCATTTCTTCTCTATTATGATCTTTATCTTGAATTGAATGTAAGATTAAATTTAATTGAAAATATAAAGCATTATCAGAACATTTCATACCTTGTTCTTTTAAATTTATTTTTTTATGATTTTTTGTTAAAGACAAAGCAGCACAAACACTTATAATAGAAGTTACAATAAATCCTCCGAATAAGCCATGAATTTTTTTTTTTCTGAAAAGAGAACCTAATAATAAAAAACAACAAGAATTAAAAAAAACTAAAGTAGCAACAATATAAACAGTTCTTTCAGGTTCATTTGAATCGACATATTTTTCTTCTAATACAAAAAAGAAAAAAATAAAAAAACTTCCTAAAACTAAAATATAACAAAATAATTTTTTATAGTCTTTAACTTCAATCAAAGCATTAAAAGTAGAAAAAGTTGTTCTAGCAAAAAATAAAGCTTGTAAAGGATTAATTATTATATGTCTTACTGTAGCAACAGATCTGTTTTCGTTTCTTGCAAAAGAAAGACAGACAGAAGAAAATGTTATAATTATTAATAAAATAACATTAATTACACTTAAGATCAAATATATCATATGTTTTCCTTGATAACATTTAAATCCATTATCTAATAATGCATTATTTTCATCACATATTAAAATGCCTAAATTTATTTCTATTTTTTATTAAAAATTTTATTTACCAAGTATCGGAGTATAAAGTAATCTAGGTAAAAGAAAAAAAAACATTCCAAAAAAAATTGTTGCATTTGATTCTATTTTTTTTTCGTAATATGTCATCACTAAAATATATATATAAAATCCTGAAATTACAAAAAAAATACCATATATCATAAGAAGAACTGTAATTAAAAGATTAAATTGTGATTCTACATAATATATTATTCTAAAAAATTTTGTAAAGCCAGATATTCTTTCATATATTACTGTAGAACCCCATTCATTTGAGAACTAAGAATACTTTATATTATATATTTACTTTAGGAGAAAATGAAAAAGAAAATAATTGAGCTATATCTAAAATAGCTAAAACTAAAGAAAATAAAGGCGATGTATCAAAAGTTGAAAAAATTTGGTAATATACAAGAAAATTTGCATTTTCAATTTTTATTAAAAAATTATTTTCCATTTTTTGTAATTAAATTAATTAATTTTTATATTCTGAAAATTCATATTTTAAAAAAAATAAAGTGGTAATTCAAGAATAAAGAGTAATTTTAAAATACATTTTTGTGATAAATATTAAAATTCCTTTTAAATTTATAAATTATTGTTATTTATTCTTTAAAGTTATTATTTTAATAAGTAAAATAGGATTAAAAAATAAAAAATTTTTTTTTTAATTAAAAATATATATTTAATTTAGAATATTATTTTTTTTATATAACATTTTTTATTTCTGAATTATATGAATATTTTTTAAAATTTTTATTTAATATTTATTTTATTTTAATATATTTTTATTGAAATTTATTTATTTCCTTCAATTTATATAAACTAATTTTTAATTGTCAAATATCTGAGCTTAAAAATAGTCTCTTAATATTTATAAATCTTATACAATTAACAAAGCTAATTTATCAAAAATTACAAACTAGAAAAAATAAAAAAATAATTAAAAAATTCACATATTATTTTTTGCCATTTTGTCTCATTTTTCTTTCAAGTCTACCAAATTTTTCCATAGTAACTTTCCATTCTTGAGCAATATCTTCATATAATTTTCTTTCTTTTTCATTTTTCGCACAATAAAAAGATCTAAATAACCAAATTAAATCTTCTCTATACCTTCCATCAGAAGGTAAAACATATTCACAAGGTTTAAAATATTCAGGGATTTGAGCATCAATATCCCAATAAATTTTTTTATCAATATAAACTTTTTCTAGCCAACTTCCACTAATTTTACTAATAATATTTTCATTACAATCAAATTTATATTTTTTTCCATAATCCCATTCTTTGTCATTATCAAATTTATAATTTTCTTCATATTTAAAGTGAAAAATTTCTCCTTTAATTTCATGGAATATTTGTTTATTTTCATAAAACTTAACAATACTTCTCAATTCATTTTTAGTATCAATACAATTGAAAATTCCTTCATATAAATTACTTCTTCCTTTTTCAGAACTAGCATTTAATAATTTAATTTTAGGAACACTAAAAGTAATTATTTCACCTAATTGAATAAATTCAACATTAACAGGACCTTTTTGTACAACATAAACAGTAGAGCCAAAGCTTTCTGAATTAACAGAAAAAGCGAAATAACCATGAATTTTATATATATTTTTATATATTATATAAAATCTAGAAGCTAATGGAATATGAGAAACTTGTTCAACATATAATTTAGTTCCATTTGCTAATTCAGCTTGGAAAGTTTCACCTAAAGTAGGATTAAAAGGTTTTAATTGTTGAACTGGAATATATAAACCTGATATACCAAATGATGTTATTAATTTAAATCTTTCTAAAGGAGAAATTTTTGGGTTTGAAGCTGGAATTATAAAATAATTAATTAATGAAAATATATTAGTAAATCTCTCCATTAAACATTTTGGTTCAAACATTTTAATTTGTAATGAGATTGTATGTCCAAAAGGTACTTTTAATATTTGCCAAATCATATTTGTTATTAATCCTGAGTATTTCTTTGTTACATTTGGGTCTATAATTACCAAACCATTTTTATTATCAATTTTAATTCCTTTATATATTCCTTTTTTAGTAAAATCTGGTATTGTTATCCAATTATTTATTTCTATTAATCTTGGAGATGGAAGTATTAATTTATTTTTATTTTTTTTTTCATATAAAAATGTTTTATTACCATAAAAAAACGAGAATGGATGTAATTCCGTTGTTGAATATATATATGGATTTTTTGAATTTATATATAAATCATTTTTAAATTTTATTTTTGGAGAATTTTCATAATTTTTTATAGGATATTTAACTGAGCCTAATTCATATAATTTTGGAAGGAATAAAACTTTTTCTTCGATTGAAATTTCTTCAATTGAATTTGACCTAAATTGAATAGCGGAAGTATACTCATTATCTGAATAATTATTTGTATTATTATTTAAATGATTTATTTCTGAAGTATAAATTTTTGAATTTTGAGAATTTCTGTTTGTTTCATTTTTATTTTGTGAATTGAATTTGATTTGTTTTAAGAACTTTAAATCATATTCTTCTATTTTATGTAAATCTCCTTTTAAATGTGGTATAATTTTTAATTGATCTTGATTAAAGAAAGTAGATGAAAAAATATCAGGAATATTAATAATATAGGAATTTTTCATTTATGTTCTCTAATTAATATTTGTGATTAAATAATTTTTTTTTTATTGGTTTTTGAAAACAAACGATGAATTAAGGAATTATTAACTTTTTTAAAATTCTATAAAAAAATGTATAATTCATAACCAACAAAAATAAATTGTCTTTTCTTGCATATGTTCCTTTTGTTTCATGATAATATAAATTAAATATATATAAAGTGACGTATGAAAAAATATTAAAAACAATTAATTATTTATAAATTAAAAATAATATATTTTTAAAAATGTAATAATTAAATTTAAATCAAACTTACAAAATTAATCTATTCTCCAAAATCAGAATTGTTAAATGGAGTTTATGCTTAGCTAAATCAATGAATAAAATTTAATTTTATATTAATTAACTTAAATCATTTGAATTAGACAAAAGAAAATATGTTGCAGTAGCATAATTAAATTCATTATTAATTAAAAATTTTTGTATATCATCCCTTTTATAACCAAAACTTTCCATTGTTTTCAAAATATTTTCGTCGATTGTACTTGAGTCAGTTAATGAAGAAATATTTCTTTTTGAATCCTTTTTTGAATAATCATTATTTTCTAAATTATTATTATTAATTTTATCAAATTCTTCACTTTTATTTTCATTTATAACTTCGTTTTCTATATTACTATTATTTTCATTTTTATTATTTTTTTCTTTCATTTTTGAACTATTAAATTTAATTAAAATACCATGATCAATTTCACCGTTATTATTTAATTCATATTGTCTATTTAAAACTTTTGTATTTTCACTGAATAAAAATACATCATTTCTAATGTTTAAATCATTATTATTTTCTAATAAAAATTTTTCTCTTTCTTCATTATTTTCAATAGTAGAATTAAAAGGAGCAAGAATTACACTTTTGGTACGAATATCTTTGTTAACTTCATCGTTAATAGTATATAAATTTTTTAAAGTAAAATTTTCCAACATTTCATTTTTTTCACAGTTCCTATAATCAATTTTTTCTTTTGATAAAAGAACAATTTCAGCTTTAGTAAACAATTTAATTTTCCCTTCATCAATATTATTAATATTTGAATTTCCTTCATCAAAGATTTTATTATCCAAAATATTTTTATCATTCATCCAAGGATGTTTAAAAATACCTTCAATAGTAATTCTTTTTTTAGGATCAACTTCTAATAATTTATCAATTAAATCTTGAGCATTAGAGCTAATGCCATTTATTTTTTTGTAATTACCTTTTAAAATCATTTTATGTAAATCTTTTAATTGATTAGCTTTAAAAGGGACAGTACCACTTAACATAGCATATAAAACAACTCCAGAAGACCAAATATCAACTGGAGGACCTTCATAACCAAAATTCTTTAAAATTTCTGGTGCTATATATGCAGGAGTTCCACATTTATCTTTTAATTTATCTCCTTTAATATATTGCTTTCCTACTCCAAAATCACATATTTTTATATTGTTATTTAAATCTATTAGAATATTATCTAATTTTATGTCTCTATGTATTATATTTTTTGAATGAATATACTTTATTGATGTTATTAATTGTTTAAATATAAATTTTGATATTTTTTCATTTAGTTTTGTTCTTTTTTTTACAAAGTTTAATAAATCACCTCCACTTATATTTTCCATTATTATTAATATATAATTTGGAGTTTCTAATGTTTCTAATATTTTTACTATAGAATTGTGATGGAGGATTTTCATTAAATTTATTTCATGATATATTTTTAATTTTGAATTTTCATCTTTTAATTTGTTTTTATTAAATGATTTTATTGCTACTATTTTTCCTGTTAATATATGAAGTCCTAAATTTACTTTTCCAAAAGCTCCTCTTCCTATTAATCTTCCAAATTTATAAAATGATAATTTTGTTTTAGGATAATGATTATATTTCCTATAATAACTTTTTATATATTTTGATAAATTTTCAGATAATTTCTTATAATAATTTCCATTTTGAAGTAATTCATTTTTTTCCTTTTCACTTATTTCTATTTCTTCCACTTCTGTATTAAAAGAAAAATCTTTTAATAAATTTTTATCTAAATTTTCAGGATTTGAATGGAAATTATTTTTAAGTTTTTTTCTTTTTTTTTCTTCTTCTTTAAAAATAGATTTTGTTTTTTTATTTGAGGAATTATTAGAATTAAAAATATTTTGATTAATCATTAAAGTTTTCTTTGCAGTAATTTTTGAACTTTTTGGTAATAAATTTAAATTATTTTTTTCAATCTCACCATTACTTTTCAAATGACTAATAGAAGCTTTATGAGAAATTGTTTTACTTATACCATGACTTGGAGGTTTACTATTGAATAATTTTTTATTATAATCTAAATTTAAATTCTCTTTAGAAGAAATTGAAAAATTTCCTTTTTGAATTCCAGAAGAAGAAGTTTTAACTAAATATTTAGAAAAGAATAAATTTTCATTCCTGAAATTATTGTGATTATTATTTGTTGATATATTTTTCTTTTTAGTTTTTATTGTTTTATTTCCTTGAGTAAAAGATTTTCTTTTTGAACTTGAAGGAGAATTATCACTTTGTGTTTTTATATTAACATTATTTGAAGAGGAAGAAAGAAGATTTTTTTTAATTTGGAATTTATCATTTCTATTTGATTTTAAATTATTTACACTTTGACTTGTGAAAAAATCATCTATTTTATTATTTCTTAAATAATTTTTTGAATTTAAATTTTGGTTTACATATTTATTATGAGTTAAATTCGTTAAAATTGAATTTTTTTTCCCTTGAATTAAAGGATTATTAATTGCTTTTTTATCATTTGATGTTCTTCTTGAATTTTTATTAGTAACAGGTTGAGTAATACTAATTTTTTTATTATCTTGTAAAAATTCATTTTTATTTGAAATACTTTTACTTTTTTCTTTTTTATTAAAATTATTTATATTATTATTAATATCATTAATTATATTTTTATTATCTAAATTATCGCTTTTTTTATTATTTTGATGTACAATAACAGAACCTGTTAAAGTTAAAGGTCTTGAATTATTATTATTATTTCCCATATAATGATTTAAATAAGATATTGATGAAAATGAAGTTATTTTTTGTTTACTTTCTTCTACTTTAGGAGAATTAATAGAATTATTTATTAATATTGCTTTTTGATAGTTTATATTTGTCGGAAGAATTTTAATTTTATTTTTCTTTGTTTGATTAAATAAATTTTGATTATTAAATGTTGATTGACGATTATTTGCACTTAAATTATGAAATAAATTAGAAAAATTTAAGAAATTTGCCCTTTTCATATTTGAAGAGTCTAATTTCTTTTTTAATATTTTTTGTTTCATATATTCTTCATTTGCATTTAAAATATCTTTATCAGAATTATCAATTTCATTTATTTTATTTTTATCATTTTTAATTTTTAAAGGTTCATTTATTACATTTTTCACATCTTGCTTTAAAATTGTTTTTTCTGGAGAAGTTTTTTGTGTTTTAAATTTAAAATTAGAAGTATTTTTATATGAATTTTGCTTTATATTTGAATTATTCATTGCTAAAGAGAATGAGATTAATTTTGATTTTATTTTTGATTTATTTGAAGAAACAAATATATCAGATTGTATTTGCTCCTTATTCATTTTTTTTATTTAATGTTATTAATTTAATTTAATTTTAACTTTATTTTTTTTTATTTTAATCATAATTATAACAAATAAAAAATCTAATTTCACAACAATAAAAAATAAAAATTTAAATTCATATGAAAATTCCTATTATAAAAATGAAAATTAAAATAAATAATATTTATAAAATATAATTATAAATGTTAAAAATATTTTTTTTTCTTAATTATTAAAAAATAATTATATTTAATTATATAATTTTTGTTCTTCAAAAAGTTTAAATAAATAAAAAAAAATTAAAAATATGTCAACAGCCAAAAAGTAAGAATTAAATAATTAACTAATTATCAAAAAATTAATTAAAGATGATAAATTATACATCATCTATCCCCGAAGAAGATTTCATATATGAATCACATTTAACAAACTTATCAACCATTACAAATATATCCAATCAAAATCAATTATCTCCAAAAGTAAAAGAAGAAATTTGTATTTCAAATTTTTTCCAAACGTCAAAAAAATATGAAAGGATTAATTCACAAAATAAAAAGCAACTTTTTGAAAAGAATTTTTCTGAATTAAAAGCCCAAAAAGAAAAAAAAAATTTGAATCAATTTAAATCTAATTATTTAGATTTATTAATTGCATCTTTTGATTCTCAATTAGAAAAAGGAGAAATAACTTTGGATTATCTAAATTCAAAAACTGAAAAATTTGATTTAAGTTTATTTGAGTTAAATAATTATTCAAAAAAATGTGAAAATAAAATTTGTGCAATTATAGTAGATGACCCTTCTAAAATTTATCAATCAAAATTTTATGCTTGTTCATCTTATAAATCTCAAAATTTAAATTTATGTGAAAAATGTTATGAAGCATATAAAAAGGGAAATTATTGTTATTATTGTAATATAGTATTTAGAGATTTTGATTTTAATACTTCATATTATGATAAAAAAAAATGGATTCAATGTGATTATTGCTTAAGATGGGAACATATGCAATGTGAAGAAAAAAAAGGAAAATATAATAATATTGAACAACTTGCTTTAAATCCTAATTTTAAGTATATGTGTCCTTTTTGTAGAAAGGATAATGATAAAATAATTAAAGAATTTCATAATAAAAAAGAAAAAAAAGTATTAAGTAAAAAACGTAGTAAAGGTAAAGTTAATAATATCTCTATTTGTAATGATTAAATAATTTAAATATTTAACGATCTCAATTGAATAAATGTAAAATTTATTTTGTTCACGTGGATATAAGTAAATAAAATTTTATTGTAATTAATTAATTAATTTATTATTTTAAATTTTATAATTTTTAGAATTTTTGAAAAAAATTATAGATTATATGAAAGAAAAAAATACAATAAAACTCAAAGCAAATATCTTCTTTCCTCAAAATTTTGAACAAAATAAAATAAAAAAGACTCAACTTTCATTTAATCAATTGTTACCAGAAAAAAAAAATAAAAATGTGAGTTCATTAAATAAAAAATTATCTCTAAAAACACCAGTCAATAAAATTAATAGGAATTTTTTTAATCAAAATAATTTAAATTGTGCTTTTAATGAAAATATTCCAAATCCATTAATAAAAAGTCATGAATTTCAAAGTAAAAATAATAAAATAAGTAGTGTTTTTATGTCTGGAAATCTTAAAAATAAAAAATATAAAATAAAAAATTCAAAAGAAGATATTTCAAATCATTTTTCAGAAAAAAAAAGTAGAAATTCTAGTGAAAATAATAAATATAAAAATTTCAAATATCCTATTAATATTGTTAATTTACATATGAATTTAACAAATCATCAAGAAAAAGAAAATAACAAAATTTTTACTAATTCAATGCCTATATCAAATCTTCATATTTTTCCTAAATTAAATAAATTAGATACTTTTAAACATCATAAAAATCATAGTTTATATGGAATGGATTTTTTCAAAATAAAATATGAATTAGGAATTGAAAATAAAAAAGAGATTGTTATAAAAAAAATTGAATCTAATAGTTTCATTCCTAAAATTAAGTTAAAACCTATTGAAAAAAATCATGAGAATATTTTATCAGACAAATTAAATTTGAATATAAATAATGCTAGTTCTGAAAAAATAATAATTAATTTTAATAATATAAAAATGAATTCTTCACCAAATAAAAACAAAAATGAAGAAAATAATGTTTTAAATGAAAAAAATTTAAATATTAAAGAAAAGGAATTTGTAAAGACAACAGAAGATAAAAAAGAAATAATTAATAATAATATAAATGATAATATAAATGAAAATGAAAATATAAAAAAAACTGAAAATATAGATGACAATATAATTTTAGAAAAAAAAGAAAAAGAAGAACCAAAACAAGAAAATTTAAATATAATATCATTTGTGAATGATTTATTTTCTCAAAAAATTCCATCAAGAAAAAATATATCAAGTATAAATTTATCAAATCCAAATTCCCAACGAGATAGAGAAAAGATAATTTTAGAAAAGAAAACAAGCGATGATTTATTTTTAAAAAATCTTAATAGTACAATAAAGAATTATTACTTTTTAACTCAAGCAGGAAAAAGTGAAGAAGGACCAAAAATAAACCAAGATTCAATTTTAGAAATATTAAATATAAATAATAATAATAACTTTTCTATTTTTGGAGTTTTTGATGGACATGGAAATGATGGTCATTTAATTAGTCAATTTATAGTAAAAACAATGAAAAATATATTGTTGAATGATGAAAAATTGAAACAAATATCTAAAAATACAAATGAAATATATTCATATTTAAAAGAAAATAATTATGAATTTATAAGAGATTTAATATCTAAATCAGAAAATTTATTATTTAATAATTATGAGGAAGAATCAAAATACAGTGGAACAACATGTAATTTAGTAATTATTATAGGAAAGAAAGTAATATGTGCAAATATAGGAGATTCAAGAGCATTTATGATAAAAAATCATAAAACTATAATTGAACTTTCTTCAGATCAAAAACCAGATAATCCAAGTGAAAAAGAAAGAATTGAATCTAAAGGTGGAGAAATTAGACAATATATTGAAAATAATGAACCTATTGGACCAATGAGAGTTTTTAAAAAAAATGAAAATTATCCTGGTATTGCAATGGCTAGATCTATTGGAGATAAATTAGCAGATTTAATTGGAGTTATTAGTGAACCTGAAATTAAAGAATTTGATATTGATATCAATTGCAAATATATTATTTGTGGAAGTGATGGGATTTTTGAGTTTTTAACTAACGAAAAAATTGCTCATATTATAAATAAATATTATAAAAAAAATGAGCCGAAAGAATGTTGTGATGTTATTATTAAAAAAAGTGTTGAATTATGGAATAAATATGATACAGTTGTTGATGATCATTCAATTATAATTATTTTCTTTAATCAATAAAATATAAATCTATTTTAAATAATTCATCTATGAATATAGTTGTATTTTATATAATTAATAATAAATATGAAATATTTGCTTTTTTCTTCTCATAAATTTATAAAAACCCTTAAAAAATAATTAATTTTAATTTTTATAAAAAATTTAATAAATTAAATGTTCCAAATTAAACATAAATAAATAAAACAAAATCAAATAAAATTTATAAAAAATAAAAAATGGGAACAGCACCTTTAGGAAATGACAAAGCTCAAATAAATTTTGATAAAAAGGAGTTAAAAATATTATATAAAAATTTTATATCAATGGATGCAAATAAAAATGGATTAATAGAGCCAGATGAATTTTTTGATGTTCCAGAATTAAAAGACAATCCAATAGTTCAAAGAATAATACATGTGTTTGATAAAAATGGGGATGGAAAAATAAGTTTTTATGAATTTGTTTGGGGTTTAAGTGCTTTAACAAGTGATGCTAAATTAGAAGAAAAACAAAAAATTGCTTTTCAAATTTATGATATGAATAATGATGGTTATTTATCTAATGGAGATTTATTTCATTGTTTAAAAATGCTTGTTGGTGATAATTTAACTGATATTCAAATTCAACAATTAAGTGATAGAACTTTAATTGCTGCTGATAAAGATTTAGATGGAAAAATTTCTTATGAAGAATTTTGTAATTTTACAAAGGATATTAAAATTCAAGATTTGTTTTCTGTTGATATGTTTGGTAATGCTACTGAAACTCTTAATTTTGAACAAAAATAAAATTTTTTATATAATTTTTTAAATTCAATAAGAATTATTTATTATTCAATTAAATTAAGGTATGTTAGAATTCCTTAGAAATTGACAGTTTTTTTTATTTTTTATGTAACATATTTTTAATGGTTAATAAAAAAGATATTTAGATACAATAAATTTATAAATATTTTATAATAACTTCCTTTTGTCATGAATTGTTTTGAAAAATCAAAAAAATTACTATAGTGAACTTTAAATTCATTATTATAATCATATTAAAGAAATTTTTTTAATTTTTTCTCTGTTTAATGAATTGAGTCGGAGATTTTAAATTATTGAAAATATTCATTTTATCTTATATAATAATTTTATTTTTATTTTGACACATAATCTATTTTTATGAAAAATATAAAATTTATGAATAATTTTATTTTAAAAATGTCAATTTCTTTGTATTTTTTTATATTTAATTTTTTTTAGATTATTTGACTGCTCAATTCTTTTAGGAACGAATGATCCAGAAATTTTTAACAAAGAATTTGAAAGAATTATAAAAGAATTTGGAGCTGAAAGTATTGGAAATGAACAAATAATAATGAGATTATGTTATATTAAAAGAGAAATTACTGCCAAAACAGAGTTATTTTTGTTTAATAAAAAAGTTGAAGCTGATAATTATATTTTAAATAGAACAAAAATAGATAATGATTTATATAAAATTCTTATAAGTGAAGTAGATTCAAATTTTTTGAAGATTTTTGAGAAAATGCAAGCATTTGATATTAGAAAAAAATATAAAATTGAATATAAAAGATACCAAATTGGAGATATTGAAATTCAATTTGGGACAATTCATAAAGATCTTTTAAATCAAATATATTATTTTGGAATTACAAATTATTATGTTCATAGATTTGAAGAAGTCAAAGATTTTTGTTTGGAAATTATGGAAAATTTTTTTCCAAAAATTCCAAAAGAAACAATATTAAAATCCTGTAGGATTAATGAAGAAATCATAAATAAAAACAAAATATATCAAAGTATTTCAAGTAAAGATTCTAATAAAGATTCTTCTGAAAAAATAGAACAAAAAAAGAATAAAACATATCATTATCATTTAGAATTATTACAATATATATATTATATTTTAAGTAAAAATTAAATAATTTATAAAAATAAATTAAAAATGTTAACAATAATAGCACTAATTAATTTTGCAGGATCTTTATTTAATTGTGCAATTTGTATTTATATATTTAGTTTAGTTGATGATCTTGAATTTAAACCAGAAAAATCAACTGAACTTTCTGATACAATTTTAAAATATTTTCCAATTGAATTTATGATTTTATGTTTTAATGTAATGACTGCAATTTTTCTTGGTAATTGGTTTCAGATTGTTGTATGTTTACCATTATTTATTTATAATTTACAAATGTATTTATTCATTTTTTTATTTTTTTAGATTTGTTTTAAAGAAATATAAAACTTATTATGCTATAGGGGAAGTAAAAAAAGATTATAAAGACTTTTCTTTTTCATATAAAATTAAATTTGTTTATTATATGATTTTGTCACTTTTTAATTTGATAAAATTAATTATAAGTACAACAAATATGGTTTCTTATAGAGTTTTTGGTGATACAAATTTCTTTACAAATGTCATAAAGTTTATAGGCTTTTATTGAATTATAAATCAAAAAGATTAATTAATATTATTTATATTATTTTATTTTTAAAAATGAAAAAAGGGACAATAATAATATTTACTGCTTTTATTAAAATTTTTAATATTTGAATAACAAAAAAAAAAAAAACACAAAAATAATTGACTTTTTTATTTAATCATAATTTTTAATGTTATTTAAATTAATACAATTTATACATTTTAAAAGAATACATTATCTAAAAAACTACTAATTATTTCATTTTGAAATATTGAATAATTATTATAAATAAAGAATAACATTTTTTGAAATACATATTCTTAAAAAATTTATAAAATAATGATATTAAAATATCAAATAATTATCATTATTTATTATTTGTTTAATTATGATAAAGTAATAAACATAAATATCTAATAATTATTTTGTTAATCATTATTTTTAGGAATAATATCCACTTCAATTTCATTATCATCAGAAGAAAAAAAAGAATCTTCATAAGAATTGTTGGTATTATTTTGATTAATATTTGCAATATCGGAAATATTATCATCAAGGCTATCTTTTCTTTTTAGATTTTTATCTTTATGTAAAGAAGATGAAGAATTATGATTAAAAATTTTTTTACTGATTTTATTAAAACTTATTTTTGATTTTAAATTACGTTTTGTATAATTTTCGTGTTTATTAAAATTTATATCTTCATTATTACGATTTGGTGAATAGCTTTTTTTTTTAGAAATCATTTTAAAATTTGAAGATTCTTGATTATTATTATTTGATTGTACTGAATTTTTTTTGGAAATATTTTCTTTCTCAGAATCAATTTCTTCATTATTATCATCAGAATTAATAATTTTTTGTCTAATATTTCCATTTTCAAGATCTGAATCTTCGTCTATAAATTTTTTGTTAGTATTTTTACTAAAATAACTTTTATGAGGAATAATTTGATGATTTAAATTATATTCATCTTCTTCAAACTCTTTAAATTTTGGAGTATTATAATTTTGATAACTATTATTATTTTCATTAATTTTTTTAAATATATCACTTGATAACATTATAAGTTTCATTTTATCACTACTTAAATTTGTATTTTTTTCTTCTTTTTCTTCTTTTTCTTCTTTTTCTACTTTTTCTTCATTTAGAACCGGATTTTTTTGAAATGAATTTGTTCTATCTATAGTATTTTTTTCTGTGTTGTTTTTATTATTTTCTTTTGAACTTTGAGAATAATTTTGATTAATATGATTATCATTTATATTTTGAGTATAATTTTTATTGATATCTCTTATAGGATTTTTTTCATTTATATTTCTTTCTTTATTTTCTTCTTGGTTTAAATTGTTTTTTTTTTGTTCTTTTCTATTTTGATGTTCTTTCTCATTATTTTTTTTCAAACTTTTTATATGATTTATTTCCAGATTATCATTTTTATTATTTTGTTCTTCATTATTTTTCTCGTTTTTATTTTTTTCTTCATGACTTGTTTTATTTTCATTTGTTAATGTGTGAATATTTTTCTCACTCTTAAAATCAGCATCTTTTTTTTTAATATCAAGATAAATTTTCTTATATTTAGTATAATTATTATTAGTTAAAGTTTTATTATGAGTAATAGTATTATTATTTAATTTATCTTTATCATATATTAATCTAATGGCTTTATTCTTAATTTTTCCTTTTTGTTTAGCAGACAAAAATTCAGTTTTACTCGAAAAAGTATTTTGAGAAGAATTTATTTTAAGATTTTGATTTTTTAAGTTTATATTTCTACTTTTAGAATCATTTCCCATACTTTGATTACCTTCAGTAAGGAAAAAATCACTAATATTACTTTTAGAATTATTTGCAATATTACTAATTTTATCAACTTTTATTTGTCTTGCAGAATTTGATATTGTATTAAAAGAATTTTTATTATTGTTTTCTATTAATTTTTTTTTCATTTTCTCTAATGATAAACTTTGAATTAATACTAATTTATTTCTTTTTTGATTTTCTTTTTTCTCTTTTTCTTCTAATTTTTTCTTTACTTTTTTAATAATATTTTCTTCCATTTGTTTTTTCCTTTCTATTTCTTTTTTCGTTTTTATTTGCTTTTGTAAATTTAATAAAGGAGTTAAATTATCATTTAATTCTTTTTCTGTCATTTCACTTCTACTTGATTCTTTATTTAATAAATTTGAAAATTTATTTATTTCATTTGTTTTCATTTTAATTTCTTGTTCTTTGATTGAAATAAAATCTACATATTTTTTCCTTTCTAATTCTGCAAAATTTAAAATATTTTCTAATTTTTTTTTGATTTTCTCTTTTTCTTCAATTAAATCTTTATTAACAATACCAAAAATTTCTTTATTAAAATTTTCATCAATATTATAATTATTTTTTGCATTATTTTGTAACTCTAATAATTGTTTATTTAATTCTGTTAGAGTTTTTTCATTTTTTGAAATTTGATTTTTATTTTTTTTAATTATTTTAGTTAATTTTTCATTTTCCAATTTTAAATTTTCATAATTCATTTCAACACATTTAACTAACATTTCTTTGATTTGAGGTCTTTTTTCATTACTTGATATAATATCTTCATTAACTTTATTAAATGTTTTATAATATTGAATTTTTTTTTCATAATAATTTATTTCATCTAAAATAGTTTCTTTTTCATCAGATTCATATTTTTTTTCACTAAATAAATTCATTCTAGTTTTTAAATTTTCATACTCTTCTTTATAATCATTTGTTATTTTCTCAATTTTTGAAAAGTGTTCTTGTGTAAATAAAAATTCATTATTATGTTTTTTCTTATCTAATGCTTTTTGAATGATATTTAATTCTTCTAACATAAATTTAATTTTTGAATTTTGTTCTTTTATTTCTTTTGTCTCTGTTAATTCAGTACTTACTATTTTATCAATATCTGGTTTTAGTTTTAGATAATAACTTTCTGACATATTATGATCAATAATTTTACTAATTTTCCTAATTTTGGGTGTTTCTTCTTTTGAAATTGTATCTTTATTCATTGGTAAATAATGTTGATTATCATTTTTAACATTATCTTTTATTATTTTTTCATTTTTATTTAAATGATTTTGTGAATGAGGTTCTTCAAATTTTTTTGGATGATTTATATTGATATTTTCTTTATTTATTTTAGAATTATTGTTATTAATAGAATTATTAATTTTATTATTATAAGTATTAATTTTATTATTATTATTATTATTATTATTATTATTATTTTCTTTTGTTATAATATTATTATTTGTTATTTTTTCATCTGAATTATCTATTAAATTATTTAATTCATTAAAATCATCATTTTCATTTTGAATATTATTTATATTTTTTACTTCATCCATTTCATTGTTATCATTATATTTCATTATTCTCATTTCTTTTGGAATATGTTTTTTCTTACTTTGAATACCTGATGTAAAAACATTATTTATTGGTTTATTTTTCTTATGATTTAAATTGTAAAGAATTTTATTTTTTTTTTTATATTTAAAAGATATAGAATTAGATTTTCTTTCCTCTTTTTTTTTTGATTTTTTATGAGAAATATGATTTGATTCTTCTGATTCATCACTTAATAAACCTTTAAAAATATCTTTAGAAGGTTTTTTAACAATATTTTGTTGATTTTGAACATTATCAAAATTTGTAAAAATAATACTATTTCTTATTACTTCCTTATTATGTTCCTCATCAGATTCACTTGCTAATAATTCTTCAAAATCATCCATTTTTCGAAGTTATTTAATAAAAATAACATATTATAATATATAAACATTAAAAAATATAAAAAAAATTTAAAAAAAATTAAATATTAAATAAAAAAATGTCAAAAGGAAATGATTTATATTCTACAAAAACAATGCATTCTTCAGAATTATTAAGTTTTATGTATGGATCATTAATGGTTCGTTTAACAAAAGATTTTGAAGATATAAATGAAATAAATAAAAAATCAGAAGAAATTGGATATGAAATTGGTTTTAGATTATTAGATGATGTTCTTGATGAATTAGGAAAGAATTTACATACTTCAAATCTAATAAATACTCTTTTATTATCTTTATTAAATACTTTTCTTGGAATTAACGGAGATTTAAATCAAACTTCTGAAAAGGAATTTCATTATATATTTCAAAAAAATCCTTTAGCTATGTTTGTTGAATTACCTGAACATTTAAAAAATCTTTGTTATTCTAATATTATTTGTGGCATGATTAGAGGTCTTTTAGAAAATGCTAATTTTAAAGTTCAATGTAGTTTTGAGAAAGATAAAACTAAAGGTGATGAAACTAATGATATTAAAATTGTTTTAGTTGAAATAATAGAAGAAAGATTTATTGATGATGAAGATTAATATTTAATTTATTTTTAAAAAATATTAATAAATTTATATATGTAAAAATTTTAATTAATTTTTATTTAAAATTTCAAATAATCTATTTTTTATTTTTAAAATATATTAATGAATATCAAGATTTTTATTTTTTCTTTTCTCAAATATAATTTGATTTATTTTGAATAATTT
>JAEEGI010009131.1_pt1 | contig 21774 bp, 15 predicted proteins | sample 8958751 | NCBI WGS metagenome assembly JAEEGI01 (sample SAMN16246545, study PRJNA631951) | gut metagenome | biome: gut microbiome; feature: rumen; material: KS-attached | host: Bos | place: Iran: Karaj | collected 2018-10 | reverse complement strand
GTTCATCTAAACCAGATAATAGTTTTTCTGCATATTTAGGTATATCAATTACCCATTGCTTCATATTTTTTCTAACAACAGGATATCCTCCACGTTCGCTCTTACCATCTATTACTTCATCATTAGAAAGAACTGTTCCTAATTCTTCACACCAATTAACTGGCATATCGATATATTTTGCATATCCATCTTCAAACAACCTTTTAAAAATCCATTGTGTCCATTTATAATATTCTGGATCAGATGTTGATATTTCCCTATCCCAATCATATGAAAAGCCAAGCGATTTTAATTGTGATCTAAATGTTTTAATATTCTCATTTGTAAATATTGCCGGATGATTACCAGTTTCTACCGCATATTGTTCAGCAGGTAATCCAAATGAATCATACCCCATTGGATGAAGTACATTATATCCTTGCATTCTTTTCATACGACATACAACATCCGTAGCCGTATATCCTTCAGGATGTCCAGCATGAAGACCTACCCCAGATGGATATGGAAACATATCAAGAGCATAAAACTTAGGCATAGAAAAATCCCAAGCATCCGTCTTAAATGTCTTATTATCTTCCCAATATTTTTGCCATTTCTTTTCAATCTTTGTAAAATTATACATAATAATCCTCCTTAAAATAAAAAAGTTATAAATCAAAGGACGAGTATTCCCGCGGTACCACCTTTGTTTATAACTTATGTTATACACTTAAAACTTTAACGCATTTCTGCGGATATCAGCTAATTAGACAAGTTCATAAACTCCTGTAAAATACTTTCACCATCCGTATTCTCTCTAAATACAATCATTTATTACTACTTCTAATATTATCGCCTTTCAAAACTAATAATATATTAACATATTTTATAACTTTTAACAAGTATTTTACATCACTAAATAAAAATAGGAATATAAATTCCTATTTTTTTATTTATTAAGTGTTACTCTATGATAATAATAACGTTCTGTAGTTTCATTATCATATTGATAACTTGATAAAATTTTCATAACATATTCTAAATTAGCAGTATCAAAACTATTATCGCTATTATGTAGTATTATTTCACAAAAATATGGATTAAATAATTTATAGTAGCCATACAACTTCTTATTATTCTCATCCGTAGATTTATATGTCAAGGCTTTTCCATATGATGTATTTAGTAATTCCTCGCCATCTACTTTGTAGTCTTCATTGATTAACTCTTCAAAAAATGCGTCCTTATTTTCGTATATATCATCTACATCCATAACAAATATCTCAACAGTCGCATCAAAAGTATCTCCGTTAAGTGTAAAAATATACATACCCTCTTCTTCATATTTAATATTACTAGGAATTGTTAGTGTAAATTTTTTATAGGTTACAACCATATCTTCAGATGGATTATTATCTCCATCTGAAGAAATAGTATTATTTTCATTGCTGATTTCATTCTTATTGTTATTACCTACAAATTTCAATATTAAGAATGTTATTAACGAAATATTAATGAGTGCTAATAATATATATATTAATTTAGTTTTTTTCATGATACCACCTCATTATGCCTACAATTTATCATTTTCCTGACTAATATTATGAACTAATACTTCTTTATATCCTACATAGAATGTATGCGTGTTATCTACCGTAAGATTATATACCGTAGAAGTTAATTCCTTATGACTAAGTTTAACTATTTTATGATAAGTTCCATCAGAATATCTTAAATAGTCACCAATTTTAACATCTCTAGTTCTTAACCATTTAGTTTCACCATTACGCCTAATATAAAGACCATGTGTCGATGTTACCTTAAATTTTGTTTCATCATTAAGTGTAAGTGTATACAATTCTTCATCAATTTCACCTTTTTTATGTATGTGAACTTTTGTTACTTCATTATACTCATTTACACCAGTTTCCTCATTATAAGTAAGTATCTTATCACCGACATTAATTTTATTTATTGCTTTATACCCATCAATTGTTTTTATTGGCGTATTTGGTAAGAAGCAACCGCCAGTGCCGCCGCCAGTAGATTTTTTAGTCCATTTTGCAGTCAATGTAACTGTACCACTTGTTGATCTTAAATTTATAAATCTTGTATAAGTAGTAGGACCGCATGTAGATTTACAAAATGATTGCCAAACTCCTCCACCACTTGCTACATCATATTGAGCCGTGCTAGTACTCATACCACCTGCACCTGGATCGGATGACCATCCATTAAATGTATAACCACTTTTTGTAGGATTACTTATCGTTATTGCTGTACCATATTTAGCACTAGTTGGATGATATGTTCCATATGCAGCATCAGTCATGCCAGCATACGCAATTGTATATGTCACATTTGTCCATTTTGCATACAATGTTGTTGCAGAAGCTATATCCCAAGCCTTATTACTAGTACATGATGCGGTATAATACTGTGTGCCCTTGCCACCAGTTTCCGTAAAATAACCTCCAAAGGCATATCCTGTTTTCTTTGGACACGTTATGCTTGGCATTGCACTTCCATATGTTGCTGATACTACGCCTGTTCCAGCAGTCGTTGGAGATTGGCCATTTAACGTTATACCAAAGCTTCTTGCTGTCCAATTCGCTGTCATAGTTACTGTAGCATTATTAGTTGCAGTCAAGTTTTTAAAATATGTCGCCTTAATCTTTGTTGTTCCATTCCAAGAATTAGTAGCATTCGTAGTTGATGTACCATATTTAGCTGTATTTGTATTTAAACCGCTTGCTGTCCATCCTGCAAATGTATATCCCGTTTTTGTAGGATTGCTTATATTAAATGTAGTATCATAAGTAGCAGACGTTGGTTTTGTTGAAACAGTTCCTCCACCAGCATAATTTATTTTATACGTATTTGCAGTCCATTTTGCATACAATGTTGTGGCTGAAGTTTTATCCCAAGTTTTAGCACTTGTTCCATCTGCCTTATAATATTGTGTTCCACTACCACCAGTACCTGTATAATAGCCTCCAAATGTATACCCTGTTTTAGTTGGACGAATTATGCTTGGCATTGCGCTTCCATATGTTGCAGATTTACTAGTTGTTCCACCTGAACCACCATTTTGATCCAAGGTCACAGTATATGAATTTGCTGACCAGCAAGCATAACGAGTTATATTACCAGTTAAATGTCCAGTAGTACCTGATGTTTTAGGATTAGAACAAGATGTTGATGTATCCCATCCTTTAAATGTATAACCTGTCCTACTAGTATATCTATATATACTATAATCAGCAGGATTTACACTTAATACAGTTTTTGAATAATTAGTCCATGTTCCATTTACTTTTTGTTGAAATTGACAACTAGCCGTAGTATTAGAATTAAAAGTTACTTCATAAGGAATAGGTGTCCAATGTGCATATAGCGTATGATTATAGTCACCAATAAACGGATCTCCTTGAACAATTTTTGAACCACTATTACCACTTTGTACAGTATACCATCCGTCAAAGGAATATCCAGCATATGTAGGGGTTGGCAATGCTCCATATTTTGTAGCACCACCCCATCCGTAAATAAAATTACTTCTACTAGCCGTTTTCTTGTCGCTTGACACAGTGAAAGTTCCGGCATCTGAAAATGTTCCACCATTTGCATCTAGTGTTATTTTCATTCCCCACATTGCATATATTGTCATACTATTATCAGCAATAAGTTCCGAAGAAGAAATGTTACAATTAGCACCATTAACAACTGGGAATTTATCACCAGTCTGAAGTCTATAACTACAATCTTGAGATAGACACGAAGAAGTACCAGTCAAATTGATATCTTTCTCAATATACCAAAATTGAAATACGTAGTTATTTTTTGTAGGCGTTGGTAAAGTCGGCAAAGTAACACAATTATTAGCAGCAGTGAGTTTGTTAGTAGCCAAACCTTTTGTTAAAGATAATTGCCAACCATCATTAGTTGCAGAATCAGGTATTATACCATATTCATCTGTTGCATGACCAAATGCGGCCGTATCACCACGGGAATCAAGATTTATCGTATACGTTTTTACCCAACATGCATATAATGTCGTTGCTGTGGAAACTATATTCCAAGTTCTTGCACTTGTACCGTCCGCTTTATAATATATATAAGAACTGCCCGTATTAGCGCAACCATCTTCAGTTTTATAATATCCTTGAAAAGCATAACCACTTCTTGTCGGCATAGTTGCTGATGGCATTGCCCTACCATATATTGCCGTTACAGTTTCGGTACCTCCACTACCTCCTTGTTTGTCTAATGTAACATATGTCTTTTTAGCACTCCATCCTGCCTTTAATGTTTGATCGGAAGTCATGTTCCATGTTCTAGCACTAGTTCCATCCGCATTATAATATTTTGTTCCACTACTATTTGTATATCCAGTGAAATCATAACCTCTTTTTGTTGGTATCGTTATCGTTGGCATTGCACTTCCAAATGTTACAGTTATACTTTCAGTACCTTTATTACCACCATTTTGATCGAATGTTACCGTATATGTATTTGCAGTCCAATATGCATATAATGTCGTAGCTACTGTCTTATTCCATGTCTTTGCGCTAGCACCAGTTGCCGTATAATATTGATCGCCCCCACCATTAGTTTGCAAATAATATCCTTTAAATGTATGACCTGTTTTCGTCGGTTTAGTAATACTTGGCATTGCATTTCCATATGTTGCTGTTACACTTTGTGTACCATTAGAGGTAGCATTTTGGCTATTGAGAGTTACGGTAGATTTTATAGCATCCCATCTTGCATACACTGTTGGATTAGAAGAAAGATTTACTACAGTATCATTTTCTATCTTTGTTCCTCCACTAGTAGCTGTATACCATCCGGTGAAATTATAACCAGTTCTACTAACTGTAGCAAGACCAGATGCACTATAATTAGTATTTCCAGTCTTATCTGGTGAAGATTTATATTTATAAGTATTTACTGCTATTAAACTAGATTTAGATAAGCTTGTTCCACCGTTTGAGTTAAATGATACTGTATGCTTACAAGAAGTTTTAATACAAAAGCCATTATCAATTTCGTTACTAAACTCATATCCTGTAGGACATTTAATACATCCAATACTTACCTTTGGAGTTTTAGAATTTCCAGAAGCGGCTGGTGTATTAATAATAACTGACCCATACTGATATCCCGCTTCTTTACAAGCTTGTGTTACGTTAGGGACATCTGTACAAGGTGCTCCGCCATTACATGTTTTTGCAGCCCATTTGCTTTCCGCATTATCCAAAGATACAGCACATTGTACACCTGAACCACTGCCAACACAGTCAGCAAAATATGTGCTATCCGTTGGCGTATAATAGCATTCTCCAACTTCTACACATACACCATATAGTGTCATATCTTGACTAGGTGTTATATTACCTTCACTATAATACTCAATAGTTGTTCCTGATGATGATGTCGTCCAACCACATACAAAACCAGTTTTTGTTATTTTTGGCAATTTCTTGGTTTCCATAGCACTAAATTGTGCATGCAATGTCTTGTTTGCATTAGCAGACCACTTACCATTAGTAACATAACCAGTTGAATTAGTTAAAGTATATGGATTAGTTCCACTTATTACCTTAACTCCACCGCTTGCCGCTGAATAATAACCATTAAATGTTGCACTACTTGTAATAGCTGCTGTACTACTTACTGTAGCACCATTACTCTTTCTTGAAGAAGCTACTTGGAAACCACTTATTTTATATGATTTAACTGGAGTTGTACCCGTAGATGGTGAAACAGTACTTGAATCATATGTTACTGTCACACTACCAGCACCAGCTGTTGTAGCATCATTATTATTTAGAGTTACTGTAAATGATCTTGCTTTCCAATTTACATAAATTGTTGCTGTCTGATCACCATTAGCTAGATTAACTCCCGCAAAATTATTCGCTGAATAGTTTTTATTACTTGCATGATCATAATTAGTACCACTACCATCCGCCTTTGTATTCCACTGCTTACCAGTTTCTGTTGTATAACCAGTTCTAAATATATTCATGGCATCAGAATTATTGTAATTGTGAAGTCCTGAAGCATCAGTTGTATAATCTGACAATGTTACATTACCAACCACTCCACCATAAAGACCTCTTAAGAACTTCGTAGCTGGATTGTTACTAGTACTTGTAACTAAACTTCCTTCAGTACTATATCCGCCTCCGTGTTCAGCTGCTAAAGTACCACCATTCATATCATATTGAATATATAGATAATTTCTACGATAGTATAGATTTATAACTCTTGTGCCATCGGCAAGTATCTTTGTACTTGTTACAGCCCCACTTGTTGGTTTCGTTGTATTACCAGTAACATAAGCAGCCTCATATGTAAATCCAGGAATAGTTTTAACTAAATCTGATATATTGACCGTAGCTGCTGTAGTTCCAGTTTTTGTACCAGATAATTCAGTATTCTTTGAATAACTAGCATTACCTAAATTATGTTCATAATAATTAACAACATATGGTGTATCTGTCCTAGCTGTCCAACTAGCTACTAATTTAACTGTACCAGATACATCTCTTAAGTTTTTAAAGTATGTTGCTGTAACTTTAGTATTTGCATCACTCCATGCAGTATTAACATTAGTATTACTTGTACCATACTTAGCCGTAGATGTATTACCATCAGTCATTGTCCATCCAGCAAATTTATATCCTACTCTTGTTGGATTATCAATTTGCAGTACTGTATCATATGTTCCACTAGTTGGTGATTTTGTTCCAAGTGTACCATCAGTAATTGCATACTGAATAGTATAAGTATTTGGTTGCCAATTAACTTTTACTACAATTGTACAATCACCAGTCTTTGCGTTGCATAATTCTGTTTCACTATTACTAATTGTCTTAGCATCTTGAGTAAATGTCGTAACACCACTAGCGCATCCTGATACGCACGTCCATTCTGCACCAGATTTACCAGTATAACCAGTTTTACTTATAACTAAAGCATAATTATAATTATATAAATTAATTGCCGATACGCCGTATTTATATTTTGTAAAATCATTTGTTGCTGTCGCATCATTCTTAGATAATACCATATAATTATTACTATCTTTTGTCCAATGATATGTATTAGAATCTTTTGTTACATTTTCAGTATAACTCTCACCAGATTGTAATTGATATCTAAAATGAATCATATTCCTACCAAACCACATTGCATATGTTGTCGTAGCATTAAGTTTAACTTCATCTGTTAGTAAAGTAGCTGCCGTTGTAGATGGAGCGCCAGAACTAATACCACGATATTTATTTGCATTACTTCCACTAGGAACGGTATATAAACTTGCCGGTGTTATTGTTGTTCCTTTAGGTGCAAGATACTGAACGGAAGTAATTTGTGCATAATTACTTGTTGTATATGTACCTACAGTTCCATCAACAGTATTTAACATATTTTTAACCGTATAATTATAATATGTCTTACTTGCTTTATTAGAAATATTACCAGCTGCATCTTTACATATCAAATAGTATGTACCTGCTGATACAATCTCTAATTGAACAGTTTTATCAGTTGCACTAGTAAATGTCGTATACAAATTATTAGCTGGATTATTATTTGTTCCCCAATAATATGCTGTTGCTCCAGTATTATCTGTACATCTAATCGTAGCTGTTTGTTTTGCCACTTTCAAATTCTCTGTTGAAGTAACTGCTGCTGTCGGAGCTGAATTATCAAACTTAACATTTGGTTCTAATGGATGATCTAAAGCAGCACTAGCATTGCCTGCATTATCATAAACAGCATTAGCATCAATATTGATAACTATTGGTCCACTATGCTCACTATCTACGATACGTAAATTATAATTTGCATCCATTGTAATATTATTATTAGATATTGGTGTACCACCAACTGTTACAGATATTTTAGACTTATCGAAGCTTCCTTCTTTAATACCACTTTCACCATCGATAACATTTAGTGGAATAGTCACTTCATTATTAACATAGCCACTCGTATTATTCTTAAGTTCTATTACCGGTTTTACTATATCTATCTTACTAACATTAAGCGTTCCCTGTATCCTGTTTATAGCAACATATGCATCGTCAGGAATACCATCTTGCGGTAAACGCGGTAAAACACGTGCAGCCATATCACCATTTGAAGTTATTTTTACTTTCTTTGTAGTTCCATTGTCTTCCAGCAAATTATGACTTCCTGTATATGTATATGCATATCCCCTAACATAACTTGTATTAACATTTCTTACTCGGTATGTAATCGTTACTTCTTTTTCTCTACTCCATTCACCTAATGCAGGTTGTGAAGCAAATGTAACCGTACCACTAATTAATGATGATACCTTACACATATTGGCATATGCCCCATTAAGTTGCCCTATATATACTGTTTTTAAAATTGCTTTACTATCAGTATCTCTTTCAATATAAATATAATCACTTTTAGAAGCTGTCATTCCATCAGCCACATTTGATTTTGTTACATCTTCACTAAGATAACCTAATTCAATTAGATTTTGGATAGTTATACAATTATATTCAACTGAAGGATTACTAATGTTAGGAACATAACTCATTTTATCTTTATTCTCCGTGAGATATACTCCCGCATTTCCTTCAATATTATTAATTGTTACTTGATAAGTTCTTTCTCTAACTCCACTTATAATAGCAATTACGGTATATGAAACAACTCCCATAACTATGGAAAGTATCATAATAACTGCCAAAAGTTCAATAAGTGTAAATCCTTTCTTACCAATATGAAATAATTTCTTTTTCTTCTTATTCTTCATACATACCACCTATGATAAAATTATAACATAATTATCTCTATAAATAAAGAAAAAACAAGCAATAAATACTTGTTTTTTTATAGATACTTATCAAGTTCTTCTTTTAATATTTTTGATGTCATTGCTGGATTTGCTTTTCCACCAGTATTCTTCATTATTAATCCCACAATAAATCCAAATACATTCTTACCGTTTTTATAGTCTTCAACTAAATTCATATTATCGTTTAATACTGATAAAACAATCTTCCTAATTTCATTCTCATCACCAATTTGTTCCATACCAAGTTCTTTAGCTAAAACCATTGGTTCTTTACCTGTCTCAATTACTTTTTCTAACAATTCTTTTCCTTGTTTACCATTGATTTTACCAGAATCAATCATATTAACTAAATCCACTAACATCTTTGGACTAAATTTAGAATTATCAATTGTTAAATCATATTTATTTAAATTCTTAATAACATCCCCAGTAAGCCAATTAGATAATGTTAAATACTTATCTGATAATTTTATACATTCTTCATAAAAATCAGATAGTTCTTTATCTTTAACTATCGTATTAGCATCCTTAACACTAATACCATATTCTATATATGTTTTATATCTCTCATATGGCATCTTTGGAAGTCCATTTCTAATTTCATCTATCCATTTTTCACTTATCTCTATAGGAGGTAAATTAGGATCTGTAAAATATCTATAATCTATTGCATCTTCTTTACTTCTCATAAGATATGTTTCATTAGTATTTTCATCATATCTTCTAGTCTCCTGTAGTACCTTTTCCCCACGGTTTAGTATTTCAGTCTGTCTAGCAACTTCCGTAATGATTGCTTCTCTAACTCCACTAAAGGAATTAATATTCTTCATTTCAACTCTAGTTCCTAATTCCGTAGCATCTTCTTCCATCAAAGATACATTGACATCACATCTAATTTGTCCTCTATCACTTCTTGCATATGACGCTCCCGTATATAAGAATACATTCCTAAGTCCTTCCAAAAACGCTACCGCTTCGTCTGCTGAATTAAGACAAGGTTCCGTTACCGTTTCTAGTAGTGGTACTCCACAACGATTATAATCAAGCAATGAATAATCCGTATAATGATCCATTTTAGCAGTATCTTCTTCCAAATGAGTATCATGAATTAGTACTTTTTTCTCTTCGCCATTAACATTTATCATCATATATCCATTAGTGCCTATTGGATTCTTAAACTGTGTAATCTGATATCCTTTAGGTAAATCTGGATAGAAATAATTCTTTCTTTCAAATGATAAATATTTAGGAATATTACAATGCATAGCAAGAGCCATTGTTAATGAATTTCTTACTGCTTCTTTATTAACTACTGGTAAAATACCAGGCATACCCATATCTACTACCGACACATTAGTATTTGGCATATCGGAAAAACCATTTCTTGCTGAAGAGAAGTTTTTACTATTAGATTTAAGTTCACAGTGAACTTCTAGTCCAATTACTACCTTATACATTCTTGATCCCTCCAGCTACTTGATTCTTATATTCCATTGTTCCTTCTAACATATTAGCCATATTGAGTACTAAATCATCTTCGCATACTCTACCAGTAATATTTATTCCAATAGGCATCTTATTAACAAAACCAGATGGAATAGTAATACTTGGAAATCCACCAAAATTACCTATTACCAAATGATTATCCAAAATCAAATATTTATCGCTAAGTTTATCACTTGAATCATCAAATTTTGGAGCTATTCCAGCTGCTGCTGGCATAATAAGACCATCATATTTTTTAAATAATTCATTCATCTTATCAACAATTAATCTTCTTACACGACAAGCATTTAAGAATAATTTTTCTTGGTTTTCTTTTTGAAGAATATAACTACCTATCACAAATCTTCTCTTAATAAGTTCACTAAATCCCTTCGTTCTAGCATCTGTTATTATTTCATCAGGCGTTTTACCTTCCCCTCTAACTCCAAAATGAAGTCCATTCAAGTTAGCATCATTACTAGTAACTTCAGCACAAGAAATAGACATATATGTTGGATATAATGCAAGCAATAATTCATGCGGAATAGATTCTTCACATACTTCCATTCCTAAACTTTCACATTTCTTTTTAACATCATCAAAGTTCTTTAATATTTCATCTAATTCCTTATCCTTATCATTATTCTCTAATGCTTCCTTGATATAGAACAGTTTCTTACCTTTAACTGAATTATTTAATGAAGAAGTATACTCTTTACTATCATCAGGTAAACTTGTCATATCCTTATCATCATGCCCTTTAACTATATCTGTAACAATTGCCACATCACGTACATTTCTAGCAAATACTCCCAAATGATCTAAACTAGATGCAAAAGCAAAAAGTCCATATCTACTTATTCTTCCATATGTTGGTTTAAATCCAACTACACCACCATATGCTGCCGGCTTTCTAATAGAGTCTCCCGTATCTGAACCAATTGCAAATGGTACAATACCAAGAGAAACTGCTGCTGCACTACCTGCAGAAGATCCACCAATTTGTCTTTCTTTATTCCAAGGATTACGTACAATACCTGTGTGTCCAGTAGTACCAGTACCTCCCATAGCAAGTTCATCTAGTACTGTCTTACCCATTAGTACTGCCCCAGACTCTTTTAATTTTTTATATATTGTCGCATCATAAACAGGAACATAATTACTAAGAATATTACTAGATGCTGTTGTAAGTATTCCTTTTGTTGATACATTATCTTTTAGTGCATATGGAATACCAGATAAAATACTCTTACCATTTGTATATTCACATTTATCCATAATTGTTACAAATGGATTATATGTATTCATACTATCACGTGCTAATTTAACACTCTCATCAAATAATTCTTCAGGTGTTACTTCACCTTTATCAAGCTTATTCCTAAGATCTAATATATCAGCCATTATTCCACCACCTTTGGAACTTTTACCTGATTGTATAAAGTATCCCCACTATTTTTAAGAACATCTTCAATTGGTAATTCATCAGCTACCACATCTTCTCTCATACATACACCATCTAATTTAAATGGATATACCATTGGTTCAACTTTCTCAATATCTTTAATTTTACCGATTAGTTCCATTTGTTTAATAATTACAGTAAACTCATCTGATAAAGTATCATACTCTGATTCTTCCATTGTAAACATTAATTTCTTAGCTAACATCTTTAATGTTTCTTTATCCATAATATCCCTCTCTTACCTACATTAGTATACCATAAAATATGAAAAAACTTAACCCTTTTTGGTTAAGTTAATATTGTTTAATACTATCACATACACTCATCTTATATTTCCAATATTCTGTATGTAAATTATACGCAAGATCATTTGCCTTTCTAAAATAACTTGAATAATCTCCCATACCAGTATTAGATAATGCTACGACAATATATGGATTGTCTGCAAAGATAATTGAGACATCATGAATAGCACTGCCTGTCCAACCACTCTTATTGGCAACTGCATAACCATTTTTACCTTTAATAAATTTTGGCGTAGCATTTAAAAAGTTATCCATTAAGGCATTTCCATATTCATTATCTTCATTATAAAAGCGATATAATTCTTCCATATATATGGTAGCATCATGAGCATTGTTTCCACCCCAATTATTCTTTGCTCTAAATATCGCTGTTGTTCCTAAATCATTCCAAAAAGAAAGCATATTCTCTCTACCATAATTATCCATTAAAATATTGTGAGCTATATTATCACTATATACCGTTGAATATTTTAATAAATCACGAACTTTGTATTTAGTATAAAAACTCTTATATTGAAGTGATCCACTACCTTCCACATATTGTCTAGGAGTATAAGTAAGTTCATCATCCAAATTAATTTTACCCTTACTAACCATCTCATAAATATATATATCCGTCGGTGCTTTAATAGTACTAGCACTAAAAATATCTTGATTTTCATTATAACTTACTGTAAAACCAGTATATATATCTTTATAGACAAAAGCAAAATAATTATTAGACTGATTATAATAATTATTTATATCATTAATTGCATTCTTAACACCATCAGATATTGAATCCATATCTACCTTAGAATTAATACAACTAATTAATTCTGTTGCTGCAACTTTCTTTAAAGTTTCTATATCTAATTCTTTTGTCTCATATGCCTTTGCTTCTTTAGATATTTTTTCTTCTATCTCAACAATTTTATCGACTTTATTACCAAAATAGAATGCCTTTGTCACAACAATACATACTGATATAAATATTAAAATAGCCACAATTGTTAAAAACTTTCTATTAGTAAGTAGTTTACTAATACCCATCTTTATATCATCAGCATCTAATCCGTCATCAAAATCATTTCCACTATTAATTAGTGTCTGATTCTTATAAACGTCATTCTTTTTATATTCCGTATCATTCGTTTTAACTTCTTCTTTAATAATTTTCTCTATAGCCTCAAGAGGTTTTGGTTCTAGCACATCAAAAACATTATCACTATTGTCCATAAATAGATTTTCATCTACCAACTGATTAAAAGAAACTTTATCTCTATCATTCATATGAACCCACTTCTCTATTCTTAAATAATTTTATCATACTATCTTTAAAATTACAAATAGAACCCTAATAATTAGAGTTCTATTTACTAACTGGAAGTACACTTATCGATCTAACGACTTGTAATAATTCATCGGTAGTCATAACATCACTGACAAGATAATACTCTATTCCATTATCAAACCAATTAGCTGAATTATCATTGACAACAGCAAGAGAAGCTCCGACTAATTCAACTGTTCCATAGGTAGGAATAATTTCAGCCTTATCACTATAACTAACCGTCTCTTCGATTAATGTAAAAGCACTATCTCCAGAGAATGTTAATATCATTCTTTCCCCATCATCAGTACTTACTCTTTCTTGATTTGTAAGATATGTATTAACTGGTAAATACATTGGATATATTATATCGTCAATCGTAGCTGTTTCTTTTGTCTTAGTCCCTTCTTCATTTGGTTCTTGTGTTTCACTAGTATCTTTTTCTTCCTTTTTTTCTTCCTTATTATCTGTATTTATAACTGATCCCAAATCAAAATAAGTATCATTAAAATCGATTTTTAAATCTATCTTATCAAACACCATTGTAATTTGTGGATTACCATCTGCATCCATTACAACAACTTTAGTAGGTAGATAATCATTACCAAGATATATTTTTTGACTTACTAATTTTTCATTATTTGGATAATTAACTGATGAAGTAAAAATATAACCATCATCTACTTTTTCAAACGTCCTATTTCCATCATTACTAAGATCATCCATCAAACTAGATAAAAGATATACTTGACTATTATTATATGGCCAATCACTTTGAAACTTAAAGCTCTTATTTAATGATGGCGTAATAATATATACCCCTTCTTCATTTCTTAATATTACTTGTTCATGATCATTTACTAAATTGATAAGTTCTATCTTATAATGATCATCTCTTTCATATGCTACATTAATCTTATAAGAATATACATCCTCATTATTGACAAGTTCCATATTACCCGTTAAGTAATATGCATCTGCTGAATTAACTTTATCTTGAAATTCTTTTAATACAGCACCTTCATTTTGTTTACCACATCCAGTTAAAAATAAACAAAACAAACCTAAAAATAAAAATACTTTTCTCATATTCACCCCATTTACAATAAATTATATGGCTTTAATTTATGAATATGATGAATAATTATCTCTTTTTTGTCAAAAATATAATTATCGAGGAGGAAAAAATGAATATATTATACAAAACAGCTTTAGTATTAGGAATAGTAGGATGTATTAATTGGGGACTCGTTGGTCTTTTTAACTTCAATTTAGTAGAATACCTATTAGGTGATGGAGCATTAATCACTAGAATTGTTTATGTTCTAGTAATGGTTGCTGGTTTAATCCAAATAGCTCTTTTACCTAAAAACTTTGATCATCTAGATCATTAAAAAAGATTTAGGTAATCCCTAAATCAATAATTTAAAAGTAATGTATCTTTTATATTTCTAGCAAATACCTTAAAAATATTTGCTTTTTTTATATCACTACTAACAGTTAAAGGTACTTCTTCAAGTAACTTATTATCTTCATAGACAATTATTTTACCAATGGTATCACCAACTTTAACCGGTGCTGTCACTTCACTAGTCTTAATATCATATGTAATATTCCTCTTACTATTTTGTGTATTATTTAAAACAGTAATATCTTTTGTAGCTCTAACCATTGCCTCTTCATCTTCACCTAAACTAACTTTTATTTTCCCCAGGTCATCATCTTTATCTATCAACTTTTCAATATTATAGACATTAAAACCATAGTCCATCATTGCAATTGTATCTTTAGTTCTATTATCGGTATTGTCTTCACCCATAACTACCGTGATAAGTCTCATATCTCTTTTCTTACCTGTAGCTGTTAAACAATATCCTGCATCACTTGTATATCCCGTCTTAAGACCATCGATGTAGGAATAAAATTTAACTAGTTTATTCGTATTTACTAACCAAAAACTATTATTTGTATCCTTTCTTAAATAGTCTTCATAAATACTAGAGTATTCCAAAATTTTATCATGTCGAACTAATTCTCTAGCCATAACAGCCATATCATATGCACTAGAATAATGATTTTTTTCATCTAGTCCAGTTGAATTCATAAAATTAGTATTTTTAAGTCCTAAACTCTTTGCCTTATCATTCATCATCTTGACAAAAGCAGCTTCCGTTCCTGCAATTCTCTCAGCAAGAGCCACCGTTGCATCATTCCCACTAGCTACACATATTCCTTTAACCAAATCCATAACACTCATCATTTCATTTTGTTCAAGATATATTTGACTTCCACCCATACTAGCAGCATTCTTAGATACTACGACAATATCATTCCAATTTAAATTCCCTTTTTCTATATTTTCCATAATTAGTATCAAAGACATCATCTTAGTCATAGATGCAGGCGCTAATCTTTTGTTAGCATCCTTACTATAAAGTATTTCACCAGTACTTGCCTCCATTAGAATAGCACTTTTAGCATTAGAAGCCAAATTTAAATCCTCTGCAGATACCAATACTGGTATTAAAAGCAAAATAAAAAATAAACATATTTTCTTCATTACATCACCTAGTAATTAATATGTTTATTTTTATCTTAATATACATTAAAAAGTATTAACAAACATCTCATTATAAATACTATTTCACCAACTAAAATAATCTTATCCATTAGTATTACTTTATTGACAAAATCTAGTATTTCTTTTCTATTATTCTTTAAATTAAAATAGATATAATCCCTACTATCACATTTAATATTGATAAGTATAAAACTAATAATACCAAATATAAGACCAAATACTACACCTACTTTAGCATCACTTATATTATAAGTAACACTATTAATAGCAATTAGAATAATTGGTAAAATATATAATAATTTCAAATTAGGAATAATATATCTAAATATATTAATTGCCTTATTTTTACTATTATCAGCAGCTGATATTCCAGCTTCAATAAGCGGAATACTAACATCGCTAACACTTTTACCATCATACATTTTATTGGCTATCTTAATTACTTTTCTTTTGATATTATAACATGTAACATAACCATTATTTTTCACAATATTAATATTATCATAATCATGAAGTATATCTTTAGTAGCATTAAATCCATCTACTTTTTTTAATTTCTTTTTATTGTTTATCAATATCAAAACAATATATCCAATATAACCCAATAATATTAAAACATCTACTATATAAAATAATTTATCTATCATTTTATCATCGCCCATACCTTATCATACATTGAAATATGTTCCCCTATATTCTTAACAAAATGACCTGTAGTAACTACATCACTACCAAAATTTGCTGCTTTATTATTGATATATTCATCTGATAAATAATCATAACTATCTATATTTATACATTTGTATGGATAAAATTCAATAATTTCAGCCATTACTTTTCCTCTAAGAATGTAATCGATAAATTCATATAATTCATCAGTATTCTTAGCTCCTTTTAAAATAGCAAAATTATCTGTACTTAATGCAAGTCCTTCTTTAGGTAAAACATTTTCAATACTAGGCTTTTCCATACTAGCAAGTGCTCCCTCAGCATTCCATATAACTCCGATAGATGCTTCTTCTGATATTAAGAAATTCTTAGGGCTATCACTATCATATGCTTTAATATTATCCTTTAGTTTTAACATCCAATTCTTAGCTATTCTAAGTTCTGTTTCATTCGTAGAATTCATATCAAATCCATTTGCTAAAAGAGCCATTCCAATCATAATCCTCTGATCGTCTATTAAAACAATTTCTCCTTCGTATTTAGGATTTAATAAATCATTGTAACTAACTATATCATCTTTTATTTTATCTCTATTTATAGCTATCGTTGTTGAAGTAGCTATAAATGGTAAAGTATACTTATTACCTGGATCATATTCCATATTCATATAACTACTATCTAAATTATTAATATTCTTTAATCTATTCGTATCAATTTCCTCAAGAAGTCCTCTCTTAATCATGATTTCTACCATATAATCACTTGGAAATACTAAATCATAAGTCCCTTCTTTAGCTACTGATACCTTAGCCAAAAGTTCTTCGTTAGAAGAATATGTCATATAATTAACTTTAATTCCTGTTTCATTTTCAAAATCACTAATAACTGAACTAGGAATATAACTTGACCAGTTTAATACATTTAATACTCTTTTTTCTTCACTTTTCGCGCAGCCAGTACATAATACCAAAACTAGAAAAACATATAAAACTACTTTCTTCATTTTATACACCTTCCCTTTTAATTCTTCTTAAACTAATACTCATATAGATAAATATTCCTGTGAAAATCATTAAAAGTAAAACTGTAATAAGAGCATTGACATCTGGTGTAACCCCTGACTTTATCATTGAAAATATCTGTAGTGGTAAAGTATTACTATCTGGTCCTGCCGTAAAATAACTAATAACTACATCATCTAATGATAATGTAAAAGCAAGTCCCGCTCCACTAACAATACCTGGCATTAAACTAGGTAATACTACATGGAAAAAAGTTTTAAATTTACTAGCTCCAAGATCTGCTGCTGCCTCCTCTAAATTAGCACTCATTGATTCAATAGCACTATTCACATTTATAATGACAAACGGAATTGAAAAAGCAATATGTGACAGTATTAAACTAAACATACCAAGTTCTAACTTCATAAATGAATATATACACAAAAGTGATATACCCAACACTATTTCTGGAATAACTATTGGAATATATAGAAGTTCATTAATAAGTTTCTTTCCCTTAAAATCATATTTTTTTAATCCATATGCTGAAATAGTACCAATAACTGTTGATATTACTGTACTAATAACAGCCACAATTAAAGTATTAATAAGTGCCTCTAAAAGAACACTATTATTAAATAATTCTTTATACCAATCTAAAGTAAACCCAGTAAACATAATATTTAATCTTGATTTATTAAACGAAAATATAATTAAGATGGCTATTGGTAAGAATAAAAATATAAATACTAAAGTAAGCCATATATTATCTAATACTTTATTATTCTTCATACCATCACCCCAGATCCTCTAGTTTTCCACCAGTCTTACGATATATACCGATAATTATAAATGTTATCAGTAATAAGAAAACTGATATAGATGCTCCGAAAGGCCAATTTCTTGCTGTCAAAAATTGATTCTTAATCAAATTACCAAGAATCATTATTTTACCTCCACCTAGTACATCTACGATAAAGAAATAACCAAGTGCTGGTGTAAATACCATTAATGATCCATTAAATAATGCCGGTTTAGTAAATGGTAATATTACTCTAAAGAATGTCTTTCTCTTATTAGCCCCTAAATCACATGCTGCTTCTAGTAATGATTTATTAATTGATGATACTGAACTATATAGTGGAAGTATCATAAAAGGAAGTAATGTATAAACCATACCAATGATTATTCCCAAATTGTTATACATTAACTTTAAAGGATTGTTGGTAAGTCCAAGTCCTAAAAGAAATGTATTTACAACTCCACTTTTTCTAAGCAATACCACAAAACCATACATTCTAATTAAAGAATTAGTTAGAAATGGTACCATTACAAGTGTAATAAGTATTTTTTGAATTCTTGCATTTTTATGTGTAATAGCAAGCACAAAAGGATATGCAATCAAAATACATATAAATGTTACTACCAAAGCAATAATAATTGATTGCATGAATATTCTCATATAGACCATATCAAATAATTGTATATAATTACTAAGTGTAAACGTTGTAATCATACCGCCATAAGAATCACTCTTAAAAAAACTAATGATAAAAATATATACAAGCGGTAATAGTATTAACAGAATACTATAGATAGTTACTGGTAAAGTAAATAGCCATTTATGTAACTTATCTTTCATCTTTTTCACCAAAAACATTCATATCAACATTATCCCAATATAAATATAATTTATCTCCAACTTCATATGAATGATCATTACCAAATACCAGTACTTTGACAATCATACCATCCACATCGACCATTAATTTTGTATTAGATCCATCATATATAAGTTCATCTACGACACCCTTTAAACTATTCTCTTTCTTTAATGTTCTAGATATCTTAATATTTTCTGGTCTAATTACAACCTTAACTTTATCTCCTTCACTATATTTATTTTTAGAATATTTACTTACAAAATTATCTCCCAAATACAATAATTTCTTTTCTTTATTTATTTTTTTAACTTCTGCATCAAATACATTTGCTTCACCCACAAAAGTTGCTACATACAAAGTACTAGGATGATCATAAACATAACTAGGTGTTCCAACTTGTTCAATTTTTCCACCTCTTACAACAGCAATTCTATTACTCATTGAAAGTGCCTCATCCTGATCGTGTGTAACGTATATAAATGTAATTTTTAATTTTCTTTGTAATCTTTTAAGCTCTATTTGCATCTCTTTTCTAAGTTTTAAATCAAGTGCTGATAATGGCTCATCTAAAAGAAGTACTTTTGGTCTATTGATAAGTCCTCTAGCTAATGATACTCTCTGTGCTTCTCCTCCAGATAATTCCCTAGGAAATCTCTTTTCATAACCCGTAAGATGAACAAGTTCTAACATTTCATTAACTCTAGTTTTAATCTCTTCTTCATCTACTTTTTTCATTCTAAGACCAAAAGCAATATTATCATAAACAGTCATCAAAGGAAATAGCGCATAATTTTGAAATATTGTATTTACTTCTCTCTTTGTTGGATCCATATCTGTTACATCAACTTCATCGATGTATACCTTCCCTGTCGTAGGTTTGTCTAATCCAGATATAGAACGAAGTATTGTCGTCTTACCACATCCTGAAGAACCCAATAATGTTATAAATTCATTTTCATAAATATCCAAATTTATATGTTTTATAACTTCCTTCTTAAAAAAACTTTTTCCAAAATCTTCTAATCTAACTATTACCCTTTTCATACTTCACCTCTTAGACTTTCTCTAGTTTAATTATAACATTATTACTAATTAAAAACAATTAAAAATAGCATAAAAAAAATCTACACAACGTGTAGACTTTTTTATTATTCTATAATTTCAGATACTGATCCAGCACCAACAGTTCTTCCACCTTCACGGATTGAGAACTTAGTTCCGTTTTCAACAGCAATTGGAGCTATTAATTCAACTGTCATAGTTACATTATCACCAGGCATAACCATTTCAGTTCCTTCAGGTAATGTAATTACACCAGTAACATCAGTAGTTCTAAAGTAGAATTGAGGTCTGTAATTTGTAAAGAATGGAGTATGTCTTCCACCTTCTTCTTTGCTTAGTACATAAACTTGAGCTTTGAATTTCTTATGTGGATGAACACTTCCTGGTTTTGCAAGTACTTGTCCTCTTTCAACTTCATCACGGTTAATACCACGAAGAAGTACACCAGCATTATCTCCTGCTTCAGCGAAATCAAGTTGTTTTCTGAACATTTCAATACCAGTAACAACTGTCTTCTTAGTAGGTTTTAAACCAACGATTTCAACTTCGTCATTAAGATTTAATTTACCTCTTTCAACACGACCCGTAACAACAGTTCCACGTCCTGTGATAGTAAATACGTCTTCGATTGACATTAAGAATGGCTTGTCGTTATCTCTTTCTGGAGTTGGAATCCAAGAGTCAACTGCATCCATTAATTCATCAATTTTAGCAGTCCATTCAGGATCTCCTTCAAGAGCTTTAAGAGCTGAACCTCTAATAATTGGAGTAGTATCTCCTTCATATCCGTATTCAGTTAATAATTCACGAATTTCCATTTCAACTAGGTCTAATAATTCAGCATCATCAACCATGTCACATTTGTTCATGAATACAACCATTTTAGGAACACCAACTTGACGAGCAAGTAAGATATGTTCTCTTGTTTGAGCCATTGGTCCATCAGTAGCAGCAATAACTAAGATTGCTCCATCCATTTGAGCTGCACCAGTAATCATGTTCTTTACATAGTCAGCATGTCCTGGACAGTCAACGTGTGCATAGTGTCTCTTTTCAGTACTGTACTCGATATGAGCAGTATTGATTGTAATTCCTCTTTCTCTTTCTTCTGGTGCTTTATCGATATTAGCGAAATCAACTTTTTCATTTCCGTTTTTTCCAGCTAAATGTGCAGATATAGCAGCAGTTAATGTAGTTTTACCATGGTCAACGTGACCAATTGTACCAATATTAACATGTGGTTTACTACGATCAAATTTTGCTTTTGCCATTTTAATTTTCCTCTCTTTCTTTAAACTTATAATATAATTTTAGCAAATTTTGAAATTTTTGCAAGTACTATTACTAATTTCCACCATTTTTCTTAATGATTTCGTCAGCAATAGATTTTGGAACTTCTT
>JAEEGI010009130.1_pt1 | contig 21776 bp, 17 predicted proteins | sample 8958751 | NCBI WGS metagenome assembly JAEEGI01 (sample SAMN16246545, study PRJNA631951) | gut metagenome | biome: gut microbiome; feature: rumen; material: KS-attached | host: Bos | place: Iran: Karaj | collected 2018-10 | reverse complement strand
CGCCCAAGGGGTCCCGGAGAGCTTCGCCTTCGCGGCCGCCGAGGCGATTTACCTGTCCGCGCTTAAGTCCGGAGGGTACGTCGTGTCCCGCGTCTGGTCGGACAGCATGTGCAGCATGTGCCGCGCATCCAAAGACGGAAGCACCCTGACGCTGGTCCTCATCCCCAGGCTCTGCGATGAGGCCGCGTTCCAGATGAGAGACCACGACATACCGGAGTCGGCCAGGGTGGTTGCGCTTGGCCGCAAGATCCGCTCGGCCCCCATGGAAAAGGTGAAGCCGTTCCTCAGCGCCAGAGGAATCGACTGGAAATGCGTGTCGGCGCTGTCAGATCCCGGCCCCGATGTCACCGAACGCGTCGCGGCGGAGGCGGAGCGCTGTCTAGGGGCGGTCTGGGGCGCATATTCGAGTTAACGGGGTTCTTACAATGTACGACATCGAATCGTTCCGCAGGCAATACATCGAGAACATCAAGGCGGATGCGTCAGCGGCCGGAGCCTCACCGTCGGAGTGGTTCCTGGTCGCCGCCACAAAGGACATGGCGGCGTTCGACGTCTGTCCGGAGGCGGAGCCGTGCGCATATTCCGGGACCGGGAGGCACAACAAGTCGATCGCGATCCACGGATTCGCATATACGGACGGAGACGGGGGCCTCAACGACCGCACCCTGAGCCTGTTCGTCTGCGACTTCTCGGGGGAGGACGACCCTCCCCGTATAACGGAGAAGGAATTCGGAGAGCATTCCAAGCGCTGCGCCGCCTTCATCGAGGAGGCCGCGGACGGCCAGATAAAGGCCGGGTCCGACGAGCCTGGAGCGAGGCTGGCCAGGAACATCTGCGAAGGATACGACGGCTACGACCGCGTCTTCGTCTACGTGGTCACCGACAGGCTCCGCAGCGCGAGATGCAAGGAGGTCAGGGAGAGGGACCTCGGAGGGAAGCTCATCCTGTTCCGCCTGATAGACATGGAGTACATAGCCGACACCCTGAGGTCCTCCCGCCCCGACGACGACCGCGTCATCCGCGTGTCGGATTTCGGATACTCGGCGATACCCTGCGTCAAGGCAGGGTCGTCCGAAGGATGCACCTCGTACATCGGCACCGTCCCCGGAATGTTCCTGGCGCTCATCTACAGGGACTACGGCAGCAGGCTTCTAGAGTCCAACGTCCGCTCGTTCCTGACCGTCAAGACGAAGGTCAACAGGGGCATACGCGAAACGATCAGGGAATGCCCCGGGATGTTCTTCGCCTACAACAACGGGGTGGCCCTGACCGCCTCCGAGGTGGAGATCGGCGACCAGGGGATCACCTCGTTCACGAACCTGCAGATAGTCAACGGCGGCCAGACCACGGTCTCCCTCTTCAAGGAGCTGAAGAGCAAGTACAAGGACAAGCTGTCCGAGATCTACGTCCCGATGAAGCTGGTCGTGGTCCCGTCCGAGGACGCGTTCGACGTCGTCAGGAACATATCCGTGTTCGTCAACACGCAGAACGCCGTGAAGGAATCGGACCTGACGTCCAGCAGCGGGTTCCAGATGGCCATGGAGGAGGCCTCCCGCAGATGCACGATACCTGGCGGCGACCTCAGGTGGTACTATGAGCGCACCAGGGGCCAGTTCGAGCAGGACTCCTCCAAGGGAGGGGACCAGGAGCGCTCCGCGTTCAAGAGGACCTACGACAGGAAGCGCAAGATGGACAAGATCGACCTCGCCAGATACAGGTACATGCTGGAGCTCCGCCCGGACTCCGTCTCCAGGGGAGGACAGACCTGCTACAGCCTCTTCTCGCGCGACGTGTCCGCGGGATTCTCGGAGAACCCGTCCGCGTACGGCGACGATTACTTCAAGGAGGCGGTCGCGACCGCCATCCTGTACGAGGCCGTGTACGACGTCATCGGGCGCGAGAGCTGGTTCGACGGGTATCTGAGGCCGCAGATAAGCTGCTACGCCGTGTCCAAGACCGTCTCGGACCTGGCCAAGAATGGACGCGTCCTAGGATTCGAGGACATCTGGAGCAACCAGTCCGCCCCTGCGCCGGTGGTGTTCCATGCGGTCGACGCCGCCAAGGCGTTTTCCGAATACTTGAAGGGGATCTCCGACGCCGGAGGGAACGTGGTGACGGAGTGCCGCAGAAGGTCATGCTGGGAGTCCTTCTCCCAGATGCCCGCCAACGTCGAGAAGGACGTGCTCCAGTGCTGTCCCGCCGCAGGCGCCGCCGGAGCTGCCGGAAGCCGCAAGACGGGAAAGGAGGCCGACGAGGCCGTGTACGCCCTGAGGTCCTTCGACGACTGGCGCAAGGTCAGGCTCCTGATGCTCCGCGAATCCGCGGACCCCAAGGACATAGGGGTGATCGAGGATGTGCTGGAGTACCTCAAGGACCCGTCCGCCGCCAAGATATCGCCCAGCCGCGCCAAGCAGGCCCTGGAGATCAGGAGACGCTACGTCTGATCGGCGCCTTACGACGGCAGTACCGTCTGGGAAGGCATGAGGCCCCAGGACGGCTTCCTTGGGCACCAGCACGCGGTCGAAGGACTCGCATCCGAGGAAGGCCTGCTGGCCGATAGTCTCCAGGCCGCGGGGGAACGACGGAGGCGACAGCCTGCCGCATTTGCAGAACGCCCCCTCGCCGATGGCCTTCAGCCCGGCCGGAAGATCCACGCGCTCCAGCGATCCGCATCTGAAGAACGCATACCGCCCGATCTCCCTCACGGAGTCCGGAATCGATACGCGGCGGATGCTTCCGTTCCCGTTGAAGGCGCCGCTACCTATTCCGACCACCTCGCACGTCCTTCCCCCAATGTCGACCGTCCGGGGGACCGTCACGTCGGAAGATGCTCCGGAATACCTCTTCACAAAGGCCTCCGACACCCGGTATTTCTTGAACGAAAGGCCTTTGTCCACGCTCTCCGGAGGCTCCGGCCTCTTTTCCGGAGCCACGTCTTCGGCCATACCGGCGACCGCGCGCCTATCCAGGCCCGTATCCTCGCAGATCCTGTCTATCATCGCGGATACGACGGCCCCGTCCGTCTCCGATGCCAGGGCGCGAAGCTCCCTCAGACAGAAGGTGTGGACGTACTCCACCATCGAGGCGTATCCGGCGGGGATCCCCATGCGGACCATGGAGCCCTTGTCCGGGACCCTCCCTCCCGCGACCAAGGGACGGATGACCTGCCTCGTGTCGGAGGCCTCGTCCGCCACCTTCAGGGCAGAAAGGCCGGAGGCCCGCCTCATGTCTTGGATCAGTCCTGCCAGACCTGCTCCCGACGGCATCCTGGAGAGCAGCCTGACCGTGGCCTGGGAGGCCCTGTCCGCATCGGGGTCGGAGATCGCTGCCGCGAAATCGTCCGGAGATGCGCCGGAGGCCGTCTCGACTAGGTAGACGTCGAAATCGTTGAACCCTCCGAACCGCATCAACGGGGCGATGCGGGAAGGATCCACGTCGCCCAGCGCAAAGAGCTCCGAGAACCTGTCCGTCCTGCTCACGCCCGTCCGATGGTCGCTCTGAACGAAAAACCGTTCGGTTCGCGCGGGACAGCCTGCTAAGAACCCTCCCGGCCCATTCGGACCCGGCCTCCGACATTCTGGAAAGGATGCCGATGTCGGCCATCTCCAGCTCCTCCAAGTCCATGCCTGCCAACCTGTCGGCCGAGGCCTGGAAACCCGAGTCCGCCAATGCCACATGCATGTGGATGGCGGTGCGCATCGACTCGCGGATCCCGTCTCCGTACTCGCAGCGGCGGGCGATCTCGTAGGCAGCAGGAGCGTAGCCCTGATCCGCGGACTTGGCGTAAAGGTTCACCGCGCGATCCTCGGAATGCTCCAGGACCTCGCCGTCATCGTAGGCCTTCGCCAGCAGGAACTGGCATTCCGCATCCCCCGCATCCGCGCCGTCGATTATGCGTCCGAGCTCCTCGGCCCGCTCGCGGTTCTTCGCGAGCCATTCGTCGGCCGCCGCCCATCCGCGGGACGAGGACGCTGAATACAGGAGATAGGCGTGATGCAGGGACTTCTGCACCCCTTCGCCCCTCTCGTAGAGCCTTCCCAGAGCCGCCATGGCATATGCGTTGCCGTCCTTGGCCGCCGACTCGTACAGACGGGCCGCGGCGGAGTCGTCATGGTCCGTCCCGAGCGCCCATTCCTTCATGCGGCCGAGGAGCACCGCCGCCCATTGGCTTCCGTCTGCGGCCATCCTCTCCACCTCCTCGCAATCCAGTCCAGCGACCTCGTGGTCCTTCAATGCGATGAGCCTCCCAGCGGCTTCGGAATCCCCGCCGTCGGCTCCGAATATCAAGCTCCTGACCGTCTCCATGCCATCCATGACGCGTCCACATTTCCGTACGATTTAAGCATGGCGCGTGCACGTCACAGTTATTAACGACCATCCTCTCGGAGGTGCATAGACGGGGAGAGGAGGGTCGACGTCCTCCTAGGCAATTCCAGAAGGGCCTTGCTGTTCATGGCGATGCCCATACTCGTCTCCCTGCTGGCCGCCCAGGCCAACGTCTTGGCGGACAGGGCGTGATGCTCCGGGCTGGGCGTGGATCCGCTGGCGGCGGTGGCGCTCGTGGCCCCGCTCTACAACGTAATGGCCGGACTCAGCAGCGGACTGGGCGTTGGGGCGTCGGCGGTCGTTTCCAGGATGATCAGCGCCGGAAAGAGGGAGGAGGCCTCGACATGCGCGTCGCAGGCCGTCGTCTTCGCATTGGCGTTCGGATTCGCCTAGGTCCTCTTGGTGGCAGTGGCCCAGGTGCCGCTCCTGGAGCTCATAGGCGCGGGAGAGATAGTCGGCCTCTGCTCCGATTACATGCTCCCGTACACGCTGACTATTCCGCTGACGGTGATCAACGGGACTGTCGCCGGGATCCTGAACGGAGAAGGGTCCGTAAGGCAGTCGACGGCGATGATGGTCGCGATGGCGACCTCCAACGCGCTGTTGGACCCTTTGTTCATCTACTGGGCCGGGATGGGCATACAGGGGACCGCGATCGCCACCGTGGCGTCCACCGCCATATCCCTGGCCTTGGGGGTCCGCTCCCTGCTCTCCCGCGGCTCCTATCTGAATTTCCCGGGAAACGGCTTCCGCCTGAGCCCTGTGCACATGAGGATGGTTACGGCGGCGGGAGTCCCCCAGATGCTGGAGTACTGCGTTCTGTACGGCATGGATGCGGTCCTGAACCTACTGGTGGTCATGTGCGCCGGGGCGGACGGATTCGCCGTCTTCTCCACATCGGACAAGGTGGTGGAATCGCTGTTCATCCCCGCGCTGGCGGTCGGGTCCGCCCTGGTCCCGGTGGCCTCCTCCGCATACGGTCAGAGGAATCCTGAGAGGATGACGGAGGCGTTCAAGAGCGCCTTGTGGATGGGGATAGCGCCCGTGGCGGCGCTGGTGCTGTTGACGGAGGCGTTCCCGGAGCAGATCATGACGCTGTTCACCTACTCCGGACAGATGGAGGCCTACAGGCCTGACATGGCATACGCGCTGACCGTCCTCTGCCTCTACGCGCCGTTCTTCTCTATCAATCCCTTATGCTCCGGATACCTTCAGGCGCTCGCCCGCCCGGGAGTCGCCGTCGCATGCGCAATTCTGAGGAACGCCGTCCTCATCACCCTGTTCTTCATCGCCGGCCAGCACTCGCTCCAAGCCATATTCTGGTCGCTGCTCCTGGGACACCTGATCGGAGCATCGATGATACTCTCGGTAACACTGGCAGTGAAAAGGAAGGTGTTCGCCCGCATGGCCGGACAGGAGCCATGAAAAAGGCAGGGGACCGGCCCCTGCGTTTGGAATCACAGTGGATTCTTAATTTCGTAGCTTTTCAGGGAAAGAACTACCTTGAAACCTTCAAGAGACGTCTCGACTTTCGATACGATGTCAGATTCTTTCTCTGCCGATATCTTGAGTTTAGAGGGAAACCCTGGAACGCTAACATTATAGACGTTGACCGCACCAGAAGAGGATGGAGTTAAACCCTCCGTATTCAACTTCACCACGATCGGCACCCCTAAGGGAATCAGGACGGACGGAGTACCTTCAAAAACATCTCCGCTCAAAACAACGACGTAACTGTCCTCATAAACCTCTTTGACTTTGAAATTGAGGCTCATATCTGGTATCGGAAACATAGACACGGATAAACGAAGCTTGTATTCTGCATGATCACCAACTGTCGGAACGTATCCGCTTCCCAGATCCGCATCCTTGTCGACGAACAACAAGAACAGATAGCTGGACAGGCTCCCGGTCACCTCGATCTCTATCGAAAGACTGGTTCCATCGATAGAATACCTGGGACTTGCATTGGTGATGCAAGACAGGATGTAGTCTCTGCCGTCCTTCGACACTATGAACGACCCTTCATTCTCCGTAGCGGCGAAGGAAGCCCCGGATATGAGCACTGTGGAGGAACCTCCCGTGGCGTTCACGATGAAATTGTTCGTAACCGTCCCGTCGACTTTGATTACGACGCCTTCAGGTTGAAGCAGACTGAGACAGATATAGCTGCCACTGCCGACAGGCCCGGGTATCGGATCGGTGACTGTGCAAAGACCTCCCGCCGGCATGACGAAGCCTCCGTCCTCGGAGACCTTGATCGTCGTCCCTGCAAGGTCGGCGACCTCCTTGCCGGCCATCTTCCCATAGAGGAACACCTTGTACCCGACGAATGCGCCTGAAACCGCGAACGCGGTGTCGGAATCCTGGAACATGACCGTCCCGGAATCGGGATCGGACAGCCCCACGTCGGCACCTGCAAGATGCCTCTTCAGAATCCGGGAGTCCGTATCGGTCAAGGAGCCGTCCCCGTTGACGTCGAGGTTCTTCATAGGGACTTCGACGGGAACCCCTCCGAAATGCTTCCTGAGTATCAATGAGTCCAGGACGCTGACCCTGCCGTCCCCGTTGACGTCACCGGGGGCGAGTCCGACGGTCATCATGGATCCGGAGGACGACACGCGGGGTTCCCCTCCGACCGCGCTCGCGCTCACGAACATGGGGTACTGGCCCTCGGCCGCGTCTGCGGAGATGTCGAAGACGAGCTCGAAGAGGTCTCCCTCGATGGGCCTCGCGCCCGAGGCCAAAGTGATAGAGAAAAGACCTTCGGAATCCTCGTTCACGCGAGTCTCGAGGCCGCACAGGACGTTTGGCTCCGTCAGCGTCATCACGTCGGCATCGTACTCCACGTCGACGGTCAGGTAGGCTGCTCCCGACCATCCCTCCGCGCCGACGACCATGGACGAGACTCCGCCCCCGACCGTTCTTCCGCACTCGGAATACACTGAATAGCCGTCGGAGGAAGCGCCATCCGACGCGTCCGCGACGCAGACCGCCGAAAGAACGGCGACGAACGCCAGAACAGCGGCTGTCAAGGTCAACCCTGTGCCTTTCATGTTGATGCCCGCACCCGTGTTGCTTTGTTTATTGAAATAACTGTCGGACGTAAGGGCCGCCTAAGAAACATCGACGGTCCCCACTAATGCTTAATACCGAGTATGCTTTAAACTGACTAAGGAAACGTGAAAAGCATGCCAGCAGAGAAAGTCACAGTCTCAGTCATCAAGGCGGACGTCGGATCCGTCGTGGGCCATTCACGCCCTCACCCCTCCATGCTCGAGGCAAGCAAAGAGATACTCGCCGATGCGCAGAAGCAGGGAACCATCGAGGACTTCTACGTCACCCGCGTGGGAGACGATATAAACCTCTACATGACCCACTACAAGGGCGTTGGCAGCAAGGACGTTCATGGCGCAGCGTGGGAATGCTTCCAGAAAGCCGCCAAGATCGCCAAATCCATGAAGCTCTACGCCGCAGGCCAGGACATCCTCACGGACGCGTTCTCCGGAAACGTCAAGGGCGCAGGACCCGGCTCCGCGGAGATGAGCTTCGTCGAGAGGGGCTCCGAGCCTCTCCTGTTCTTCATGGCGGACAAGACCGAGCCCTCCGCGTACTCCCTCCCCCTGAGCAGGATTTTCCTCGACCCGTTCACCACCACCGGCCTCGTCGTCGACGCCAGGGCCAAGAAGGGATTCGACGTCGAGATCCAGGACGTCATCGGCCACAAGAAGGTCGTCATGAAGTCCCCCGAGGAGACCCTCAGCATCCTCTCGCTGCTCGGAGACACCTCCAGATACGCCATCAAGAGGATCTGCTCGAGAGCAGGCATCGGGCCTGCGTGCGTGGTCTCCACGGACAAGCTCAACCTCACCGCAGGAAAATACATCGGAAAGGACGACCCGGTCTGCATATGCCGTGCCCAGAGCGGCCTTCCCTCCGTCGGAGAGTACCTCCAGCCGTTCATGAACACCACCATGCTGGTCGCCGGATGGATGAGGGGCTCCCACTACGGGGCGTTCTACCCCTGCTCCCCCGAGGACTCCGACCCCGTCTACTTCGACGGTCCCCCCAGAATCTGCTGTCTCGGATTCCAGCTCAACGAGGGCAAGCTCCAGGGCCTCGAGCCCATAGGCGCGAAAGGCGGAGAGCACATACCCGTCGACTTCTTCAAGGGCAACACCTGGGACCTCGCGCGCATGAACGCCGTGAAGGCCAGCAGGTTCATCAGGAGCCAGGGCCCGTTCATGCCCTCCATCCTCGGTCCTGAGGAGATGGAGTACACCTCCAGGCCCGAAGTCCTCAAAGAGCTCACGTCGAGGTTCGAGAACCTTGATTGAACTCAAAGCCCCCTCGGTGATAGTCAACTTCAAGGTCTATGGCGAGGTGGAGGGCGAAGGGGCCCTCCGCCTCGCCCGGATCTGCAGCGAGGTCGCCGAGGAGTCCGGAGTGAGCATAGCGGTCTGCCCGCCGATGGTGGAGCTGTCCCTGGTCGCCAGGGAGCTGGACATCCCGGTCCTCTCCCAAAACGTCCATCCCAGGAAGCCCGGATCGGGGACCGGGTACACCACACCCTCCGCGGTCAAGGCCTCCGGGGCGTACGGCACCCTCATCAACCACTCCGAGAACAGGCAGCCTGCCGAGAGCGTCGGCGAATGCGTCTCCATGTGCAAGAGCCTGGACCTCTGCGCCTGCGTCTGCGCCGAGAGCGTCGACAAGGCCAAGGAGCTGGCCGCGTTCTCGCCGAGGATGATCGCGGTGGAGCCTCCCGAGCTCATAGGGGGGGACGTCTCCGTCACGACGGCCAACCCCAGGATAGTCACCGACACCGTGGACGCCGTCAGGTCTGTCGACCCCAGGATCGAGGTGCTCTGCGGAGCCGGGGTGAAGACCGGGGAGGACGTCAAGACCGCCGTCGACCTCGGCGCGAAGGGAGTCCTTCTGGCGTCCGGGGTAGTCAAGGCCAAGGATCCCGAGACCGTCCTGAGGGACCTCATCAAATACATCTGAGGGCGCCGCGAGGCCCCTCTTCTTCATTCCAATCCTTTGAGGGGGTACCCCCTCGCGCGTATCGCCGCCCATCCGGCCAGGTATACTCCGCAGCTTATCGCCAGCATCGCCGCGACCCCGTATATGAACAGGTCCGGCGGGAACGACGACGCCAGCACCATGCCCACGAACGCGAACATGAAGGTCGTGAAATTCAGAACCGAGGAAACGGAGCCGTTGTCCCCGTCGTGCTGGCTCATCAGGATCCCGTATCCGAACGAGCGGGCGGTTATGGTCACCGCGCAGCATGGCACTATGGACAGCATGAACAGAGCCCAATGGAGTCCTGCTAGGAAAAGCATCATTAGAAGGCTGAGAAACCCGAGGGCGAACACGCAGGGTATCATCCTCCTGGAGGCGGAGACGGCGCGGGACAGCGCCCTCGCTATGACGAGGCCCATGACGCATGCGGAGGCCAGGACGAGGCTGTAACCGGTCGGATCGAGTCCGAACCCGTCCTGGTACACGTAGGACGAGACCGAGATGTATGCGAGCTGGGACCCGGTGAACGTGCACATCATCAGCGCGAACACCACGAAGTTCCTGTCGCGGGTCACGGCGGCGAGACGGGCCATCGATCCGAGGACGGTGCCTTGGAAGCGGTCGGCAGGGAGGTATCCGGGAAGGAGCGACCCCATCAGGAGGCAGAGGGCGGAGACTCCAGCCGGGAACCAGAACGTGGAGCGCCACCCTGCCACGTTGATGAGGGCGGTGCCGATGACCGGCGCCAATATGGGCCCAAGGATGCCTATGGCCGCCGTCACCGAAAGCACCCTGCTCCTGTCGTTCCCGTCGAAGCAGTCCTTGATCAGGGCGAACGCCGTGGTCATGGCGCCTCCCCCGCCGAACGCCTGCACCATCCTCAAGGCGATGAACACGCGCACGTCGCCGGTGAAGCAGCATGCGACGTTCGACGCCGCGTACAGGGCCATCGACGCCATCAGGACGTTCCTCCGCCCGTACTTGTCGCTGATCGGCCCCAGGACGAGGATGCTGACGGAAAGGACCAGCATGAACAGGTACAGCGACATGTTCATCACGGACTCCGTGGTCCTGAAATCGACCGTCATCACCGGGAGCCCGGAGAGGTACATGTCGGTGGACAGCGGCCCGAACATGCTGAGGAGCAGTATCAGGAGCATCAGCGGACGCCGTCCCAGTCTCATGCCTGTCATCGGACGTCGAACGACCGCGTCATATAATAATCCGGAGTCTAGCAACCTTATTCCTTCTCCGATACGGAAGGCTTGATGCAAGACGTCGAGGGCCGCATGCGTCCAGTCTGCATCATGATGGCGGCCGTCCTGCTTGCCGTCGCAGTCCTGCCTCCGGTATGCGCGGAAGGACAGCCCTTGAGGATCGCCGCCTTCGATCCGTTCCAGGAGGCCGTCGCCATCCTGAACCCGGGCGGGGCCGCCACGGACCTGAAGGGGTTCACGATATCGGACGGGGAGGGGTCGTGGGAGTTCACCGGAAGCCTCAGGATCCCCGCCGGGGAGACGGTGGCATTCTCATCGAACCCCGACTGCAAGGCCTTCGGCGGAAGGTTTCCGATCGTGACCCTGGGGGAGGACGGGCTTCGCAAGGGGAAGGGGTCGCTGATCCTGAGCAACACGGGGGACCAGATATACCTGACCAAGTCGGGGAAGGCGGTCGACTCCGTATGCTACGGCAACAAGTCCATCGACGACGCCTCCCAATGGTCCGGGCCTCCGGCGCATGTCAAGAAGGGTTACTACGCCCTCAGGACCGGCGGAGACACCAACACGGCGGAGGACTGGTACCTATGCCGTCCCGGGGTGACCGAGTTCCGCTTCGACCCGCACAGGCAGTACGACGCCGTCGTCACGCCGTTCCTGTTCCCGGACAGCGGAGGGGCCCCGATATACAGCGCCCTGGTCTCCGCCCAGGAGAAGGTGGAGATATGCCTCTACCATCTGGGAAGCAGGAACGTCATCGCCTTGCTGTGCGGCCTGGAGGACCGCGGGGTAGACGTCACACTTCTCCTGGAGGCTGAGCCCCTCGGTATTGACGTTATAGACTACGTGCCGATGCTGGCCGCCTTGACGGCGCACGGAGGGGAGGTGCTGCTGATCGGGGGAGGGGACGACCGTTACTCCTACATGCATGCGAAATACGCCATCATAGACGGCAAGACGACGATAGTCACCTCCGAGAACTGGACCCGGGACAACATGAACGGGTCGCCCCGCCAATGCTCCTACGAGGACGACGTCGGCAACCGCGGATGGGGGGCCGTAGTGGAGAGCAGGGAGTTCGCCCTGTTCGCGGAGCAGGTGTTCCTCAACGACTCCGATCCTGGATACGGGGACGTGAGGCCGCTTCAGAAGGAGTACCCGAACCCCAGGCCGTACGTGATCCCGGCGTTCGTTCCGCCGTCGGAATGCATCTTGGAGGGATACGAGGCCCGCGTGGTGCCCTTCCTGTCCCCGGACAGCTCCATGGACGCCGAGACCTATTACATGGAATCGTCCGTCGGCAGGGTGTACTCCCAGCAGCAGAGCGTAGGATCGTCGCTCCGGGACCTGGAGGAGGGGTCGCCTCTTCGCTCCATGGCGGATGCCGCGGCCAGAGGGGCGGACGTCAGGCTGATCCTCGGAGGGGACGCCGAATCGTTCTGCGACTCCCTATGCGCCAGCACCGGGATCAAGGCCGCCTCGATGTCCTCCCCGTACGTGCACAACAAGGGGCTGGTGTGCGACGGGACCGCCCTCGTGTCGTCGGTGAACTGGACCGAGAACTCGTTCGGGATGAACAGGGAGTTCGGAGTGGCGATAGAGTCGGAAGAGGTGTCCAGGTACTTTGCCGAAGCGTTCCTGAGGGACCATGCGAGATACTACCTGTACGAAGGCTTCGAGATATCGTTCTCGGAGGCCGACGGGTTCTACATAGCCGGGGAGGACGCGGTCGTATCGGTGTCGGTGTCCGCCAAGGGAAGCTACGGATACGTCTGGGACCTGGGCGACGGCAGAATCAGGGAGACGACGGTTCCGAGGATGGCCTTCCGTCCGGTACCGGGGGACCATGTCCTGACCGTCACGGTCACGGACCACATCGGGGAGCCCAAGACGGCGGATTTCGAATACCATGCGGCGGGAAGGGGATCCGACATGGTCCCCGGCCTTCCCTTGGAGTTCTGGATCCTTGCCGCGGCGTCCTCCGCGACCGTTCTGGCCGTCGCGTTCCTCATAAGGCGCCGCTGTCGGCGAAACTGGTTTTTAGCCCTGCGACCATGCCGCCGCATGAACACGATGAGCAAAATCGCCGTCATCGCGCTAGCAGTCGCGGCGATAGCACTTCTGATCCCGGCGCTGTCCGACTCCGGCGCGGACGGGAAGGACCAGGGAAGGGGATTCGACCCCTCCCTCTCCTACGACGCCCAGGTGACGCCCTTCGTATTTCCCGACAGCGGCGGCGTTCCCATATTCGACGCCGTCAGCAAGGCGAAGAAGACCGTCTACATCGAGATATACCAGTTCGCCAACAAGAACATGTACGCCCTCCTGTGCGACCTTGAGAAGAAAGGGGTGGACGTCATCCTCATGATGGAGGCGGCGCCCGAAGGAGAGTACGGCATAGACGGAAACACCTTGAAACGCATGAAGGCACTGGTCGACGCCGGCGGAGAGGTGAAGCTCATCGGAGACGCCTCCGGCGACAGGTTCAGCCTGGTCCACGCCAAATACGCCGTGGTCGACGGCAAGACCACCATAGTGACCTCCGAGAACTGGACGACTGACAACCTCAACGGCAAGATACGCGAAGGCACGTACAGCGCCGACTACGGGAACCGCGGATGGGGGGCCGTGATCGAGAGCACGGGATTCGCCTCGTACATGACTAGCGTGTTCATGGACGACCTCAACGGGCCCGATACCAGGGACTTCTCCGAGGTCTATCCCAAGGCGACCGCCGCCGAACTGTACTACAAGGCGCCTTCCGGCGGATCCTTCAAGACCTATTCGGCCAAGGTGTCGCCGATGCTGTCGCCGGACAACTCCCGCGCGACGGAGGACTACTGGATGTCCAAATCGACCTCCCGCCTGTACGTGCAGCAGCAGAACATCGGATACAGCTACCAGGACTGGACCGAGAAGACGTCCCCGCTGTTCACGATGAACTCCCGCGCATCCTCTGGCGTGGACGCGAGGCTCATAATCAACGACAACAACACGTCCTCGCTCATATCCAAGATGAACTCTGGAAGCCTGATCAAGGCCGCAGACATGTCCTCGCCGTACGTCCACAACAAGGGCCTGGTATGCGACGACGTGGCCATAGTCTCGTCCGTGAACTGGACCTCCAACTCCTTCAACAACAACAGAGAGGCGGGAGCCGTGATCCAGTCCAAAGGCGTCGCTGACTATTTCGCCGGCGTGTTCGAGAAGGATTTCGCCAGATACTACGAGTACTCCGGGCTCTCCGTCAACATAACCACCACCCAGAAGACCTACGAGCTCGGGAAGAGCGTGACGTTCAAGGCCACCGTGAACCCCTCCGGCTCCTACACGTACGACTGGGACTTCGGGGACGGCCAGAAGAAGAGCACCAGCGTCCCCAGCGTCAGCGTGACTCCGACCATCGGGGCGCACGTGCTGAAGGTCGCCGTTTCCGACTCCTCGGGCCAGAAGGCCACGGCCTCCATGGACTACGTGGTGGTCGAGGAGGGACAGGGCACCGACGACGGGAAAGGGGGATCCAGCCTCATGTACCTCATCGTGGTGGCCATCGCGATAGTGGCGACGGTGGGCGGAGCCATAATGAAGAAGCTCAAGTGATCCGATGGCCATAATCAGGCAGGCGACCGAGAGGGACGTCGAAGCGGTCTGCGCGCTGATCAACTCCAGCCTTGACCAATACTTCTCCCCTCTCGTCGTCGGCTTCTTCTTCGCCCAATGGCCGACGGGGCAGATCGTCGCCGAGGACGTGTTCGGAAACCTGCTCGGAGCCATCTGCGGCTCCAAGCTGGACTCCGGCCGCGTATCGATCTCGTTGTTCGCCGTGGACGAGGCGTTCAGAGGGAAAGGCATCGGGACCTCCCTCCTGGACTCCTTCCGCAGGAGGTGCATGATGGAGGGAGTCGGAGTCATGCAGCTGGAGGTGCGGCCGATGAACCTCAAGGCCAGGAGCTTCTACGAGGCCCACGGCTTCACGGTCATCGAACACTTGGAGAATTTCTACGCCGACGGCGGGGACGCCTACCGCATGTCGGCGTTCGTATCGTCCTGCAGGACGGGATGAGCCCTCCGCTCCCTCTGGAGGGAGGGCGTAAGGCGTTTCAGGAAAACATGTTGTCGTCCAGATGCTCAGTCTGGAAATAGTATTGGGAGCGCTCCTTCTGTGCGGAGGACACGTCCTTGAAGAGGCCCTTGTTGTAGGAACCGTACCTCTCCCTGATCTGCTCCTCCACGGGACGGGACCTCATGAGCGCCTTGCGGATGTGATCGGCCGTTATCAGCTCGGCCTCCTCCATGACCGCGATGTCCCCGGCGGACCTTATGAGCCCTCCCAGCTCCCTCAGCCTGAGCGTTAGGGAGTTCCTCTGGTTGTCCTCCTTGGCGCGCCTCCTCCCCTCGTCGATGATGAGCTTCACCGCATCGATGTCGGCATGGGGGATATGCCCGTCCAGGTTGACCTCCTGGGCGACGAACTGGGCGTACTTGGCGCGGTTGTGCGAGTTGTCCGGCATCGCTATGTCCACGAGGACCTCGTACCCGTTTCCTATGATCCTGGACCTCAGCGGGGACAGGATGTTCTCCAGGTCCTGGATGTTGCATGCGGCCACGAGGATGAAGTCGCAGGGGACGTCCTCCACCTTCACGCTGGCTCCCGCGGACTGCGGGTTCCTGCCCATGATGGGGAAGGTCTTCTCCTGCATCGCGGTGAGGATGAACCTCTGAAGCGACCCGAGGTGGGAGATCTCGTCGACGAACAGGACGCCTTCATGGGCCTCATGGATCGAACCGGCGACGACCCTCTCGTAGGCAGGCGTCCCCAGCTTGTCATGTCCCCCGTAGGGGTCGTGCCTGACGTCCCCCAGGAGCTCCGTCTCGGATGCGCCGGTGGCGAGAACGAACGGGTTCCTGTTCAGCTTCACCAGGACCTTCTCGTTGGAGGTGCGCTTGAGCTCGCCCCTCTTGTCGAGGGCCTTCTGGTCGAGCATGCGGATCTTGTCCCCCGCGCGCTCGAATATGACGGTCTCCTCCTCCCCGTTGCGGGTGCGGGTGGTATGGACCTTCTCCTTCCCGGCGGTGACCTGGGGCATGGCGTCCCCGAGCATCCCGCCGAGGCTGCCCATTATGTCCTGGAACGGGTTGCCCCTGCTGCCGCCGTCCATCTTGCTGGAGTTGCAGTGCGGACAATTCAGGTCGGAAGGCAGAGAATACTTTCCGCAGACCTTGCATCTGTATCCCAGATGCTCCGCCACGTTGGCGGGAGCCTCTTCAGGCTTCATGAGCACGCCCACGGACTCCCTCTTCAGGTCCTCCTCCTTCTCGACCTCGTCCCTGTCGAGGACCTCCAGGAACGGCCTTTCGGCGTTCTCGGGATTCTTGACCACCCTGACCTCGTGGGAGGGGGCGGGGAGGTTCAAGGACAGCGCGCGGGCTATCATCGACTTCCCGGTGCCGGGAGGGCCCACCAGAAGCAGGTGCCTGCGCTGGCGGGCGGCGATCTTGGCGAGCTCTATGGCTCCTTCCTGGCCGAGGACCCTGTCGAGAGGGTCCGACGGGATCAGGATCTCCTCTGTGGAGGTCATGCCTGCGACGTCGTCCCAGGTCTCCACCGCTCTCTTCTCTGTCATTTCAATCTCGTTCAATACAGGTCCTCTTTCGTCCAAATGGTGATCTCTGCGGGCATCTTGGATATGTTGCCCTTGCGGGTTCCGATGACGGTGTTGATGCCCTTCTCGGCGGAGATGTCGAGGATCCTCTGGGAGATCACGCCGTCGAACACGATGGCGACGACCCCTTCGGAATCCTCCTTGAGGGAGTTGACGAGGTTCTTCACGGCGACCTCCCTGAGGACGGAGTTCCCCTCTCCCAGGATCTTGGCGTTGTGGGTGGTGGCGAGGTCCAGAAGCATGTCGCGGTACTGGGTCTGCTCCGGGCTCAGGACCTTGTCGGAGCTCTTCTTGCCGCGGAGGGTCCTCTTGGCCTTGGGCTTGGGCTCCTCGACGGGAGCGGGCTCGGACTCGTCGGCGGCGGGAGCCTCGATCATGACGGGGGCCTCTCCGGCCTCTATCATCGCAGGGGCCTCTCCGGCGGAGATGGCGGGGACCTCCTCGGTCTCGTCCTTCTTCTTCCTGTACTTCTCGATGGCGTCGTTGTCGAAGCGGGGCCTGTGCTCCCTGCGATCGTCCTCGTCGCGGTCGCGCCTGTCCCTCCTCTCGCGGCGGTCCTCGCGGTCCTCGTCGCGGTCGCGCCTGTCCCTCCTCTCGCGGCGGTCCTCGCGGTCCTCCGCGTCCTCGTCGAGGGTCCTCTCCTCGGTGACCAGGCCGTTCATCTCCATGTACTGGTCGCCGGGGACCTTGTTGCGGAGGCACTTGACGATCTGCTTGGCGGTGAGCTCCTCGACCTCGTGGGCGCGGGGCGCGCGTGCGACGAAGTCGACCTCGGCCACCTGGAAGAGCTCCCTGAGGATGAGCTCTCCTCCCCTGTCGCCGTCGACGAAGGCGGTGGCGACCCTCTCCCTGGAGAGGTCTTGGATGGTCTTGGGGACGTTCGTTCCCTCCACGGCGATAGCGTTCTTGATGCCAGCCTTGAGGAGGTTGAGGACGTCGGACCTGCCCTCCACGATTATGATCGCCTCGGAATCCTTGACGTTCGGGCCGGCGGGGCACCTGTCCTTGCCGTATGTGGTTATCTCCTCCACCTGGACGCTCTGCCTGACGCTGTCCATGAGGTCGTAGCTGGAGCCTTTGGACTGCTTTATCAGGTCGTTGAGGAGCTCCTTGGCGCGCTCCACGACCTTCTCCCTCTTGGTCACCCTCACGTCCTCGATTCCCAGGACGTGGATCGAGGCCCTGCAGGGTCCGACGCGGTCGACGGTCTCGAGGGCGGAGGCGAGGATGACGGTCTCGACCTGGTCCAGGCTCGAGGACATGTAGATGATTCCGTCGGATTTCCCGCCTTTGGATACGATCTCGACCTCGATCCTGCCTATCCTTCCGGATTTCTGCAGGTCCCTGAGGTCCAGCTCGTCTCCGAGGAGGCCCTCCGTCTGGCCGAAGATTGCCCCGACCACATCGGGCTTCTCGATGATTCCGTCTGCGTTGATTCTGGCTCTTACCATGTATTTCGTCGTGTTTGGATCGATATTCATGTCGGCCCTCCTTGGGGCTAAAGGAAAAAACGGTTCCTGCTCTACGCTAACGCTCGCCGTCGCTACGGCATCTCTGGCCGGACGTCGAATTGATTTCCGCTCCGGGGCACCATGCTCATGACGGCCTCGCCGTCCTCTACGCCCCTCGGCCTGGACCTTTCGGTCCGATGATGATCGTGATATGTGAACAGGAAAGCAGTCTTTCCTTGAGCGGTCAATGATTAACTTGTTTATAAAGATAGTCGGAAGTTGCTTCATCTCGCAACCGCCTCAGCCCCGCCCTCGGCATGTTCACCACGTTGGCTCCCGGTATGCGTGACAGCATCCCCTTGACTTCGGGATCGCATGTCAGCACCACGACCTGCAGCCTTCCGGAGAGCTGGGAGAGGAGGCTGCATTCACGGCGCCTGAGATCGGGGTCCATTCCGGACAAGGCCTCGTCCAAGACCAGGGGCATGGCGCCGCCCGACAGGTTCTCGACGGCCGCCATCCTCAGGGAGAGGCATGCGGCCGCGGAGATGCCCGAGCCCGCCTCTCCGACCGGGACCTCCGCGTCTCCGGAACGTATGTAGAACTCCCCGTCCCTGCGGTCCAGGGAGCAGTCCGCGTCCATGATGAAGGAAAGGTACGCGTCGGCCCCGGCCCATGCACGGCCCGTCAAGGGCGACGACCTCCGGACCATGGCCTCGGCCAAATGCATGGCTACGGCGGCGGCGACCCCTTCGCGGAGAATCGCCGACCGCTTGAACGCCAGCTCCGCTCTGCGGTCGAACAGCCTCTCGAGCTCCTCGGAGCGCTCGATCCTCGTTATCGCCGCATCCAGCTCCTCGAGCCTTCTCTTCAGCGCCTCCTTCCCGTTCGATGCGCCGAAATATTCAGCCGGACAGACCGGAGCGTCCGGATCCAGGCCGTCCTCGCTGATGCACCTCCTTATCTCGGAGGCCTCGTCGTCGATCGCTCTGGCCTTCTCGCTCAGGGCGACGCGCGTCTCCAGGCCGCCGGGCCCCCCGAACTCCGCTTCGAAGGATTCCATGGCCCTCCGCGCCCTGTCCCTCTCCGAGACGCGCCTGCGGACCTCCTTGTCGCTGCCGGTCAGCGCCTGGGCCGAATCGCGCAGCCTGACGAGATCCGCCACGGCATGCACGGTCTCGCCGACCCCCATCCCCAGCCCGGAGGCGACCCTGGAGACGTTTTCCTCGTATCCGGCAGTCCTTTCGGCAAGGACCGCCATCTCCTCTATCAGCTCCGAAGTATCGCGGACCCTCTCCGCGCGCCCGGACCCGGCCTCGTTCCCCGCTAGCTCCTGCCTCCTGGACTTCAGCAGGCCGGACATGCGCTCGTACTCGCCGCAGCCTTGCTCGAGGAGCCCTATGTCCTCCGCATAGAACAGGACCGTCGACGGGTCCCTGCCGCCCAAAGCCGCCCTCGGTCCGGCCAGCATCGAATCCAGCTCCTCCAGGCTCTCCTCCGCGTCGCGTAGGCCGTCCCTGAGCACGGACAGGCGCGACACGGCCGACTCGTCCAGATATCTGAAGTGGCCGAGCGCCCTGCGTGCGACGGACAGCTCCGAAAGACGGTCGTAATCCTTCCTGTGGGATGCGCGAACCTTGTCGAAGCCCTCCCTCTCGGACTCGTCCCTCTCGGCGAGAAGGCGCTCATTCACGGCCTCCCTCTGGGACACGTACTCCCCGTACCTGGCCGCCTCCTCCATCAAGGCCTCTATCCTGCGGTCGTTGGCGGAGATCTCGGCCTCCGCCTCCACGAGCTTCTTCCAGGATCCGTCTCCGAAGGCGTCGCGGCCCATCCTCCCGGCGGCCTCCATCGCCGTCTTCCCGCGGCCGTCGCGGACGGATGACGCGTCGAAGACCGAAAGGTCCCTCAGATCTTGCCCTGTTATCAGAAGCCGGGGGTCCACGGCCGACATCCAGAGGCGGGACGCGGGATCCTCGCCGGACGCGAGCACGCGCTCCTTCCCGTCGTCGTCCACGAGGACCTAGCCGGACGCGCGCCCGTCGGGACGGCCGGACACGCAGGAGGCGATGACCTTGGCCAAGGACGTCTTGCCGCAGCCGTTGGGTCCGAAGAAGACGTTGATTCCCGGAGACAGGTCGAAAGACGCGTCCTCCAGCGGCCCGGAAGAGCGGACCGTGACCCTGCGTATCTTCACAAGCGATCCTCCATCGCCCTTTCCAGGCCTTCGACGGCGTCCCTGACGGCGGCCTTGAGCTCCTTCCCGGTCATCGAGCCGACCGCGTGCGCATGGTCGCGGATGACGCGATGGCTCAGCACCGCCGCCTCGACGGCGTCCCTCCCGCCTTCCATGAGCGATTCCCCTGCCGAGCGTATCCCGTCCTCCGGGACGTCCGTCCTGGATTCGATGCGGGCGATCCTGACGTGCGCCTTCCTCCCAAGCCTTTCCTTGAGCCCCTCCGCGTCATGGAAGGCGGAGTCCGCCAGCGCCCCCTTCCCCTTGACCGTCAGCGACACGACGTCCGTAGGGGAGGAGTCCTCCGCCAGTATCTCGGCCAGCTCGTTCTCGTCGACGGAGCCGGAGTCCACGCTCACCTCCTTCCATTGCACGCTCTGGGTGGGAACGAAGGTGAGCCTGGAAACCCTGTCGTCCGACACCGACACGAGATAGGCCCCCTTGGGCCCCGACTCCTTGAAGCCGCGGCCCTGTATGTTGCCCGGGTACACCACGTACGGCCTCTCCGACATCACCCGCCGCCTGTGTATGTGGCCCAGCGCCCAATAATCCACGTCCTTGTCCATCAGGTCGGAAAGGCTGCACACCGCGTTGGGATGGCCCTCGTCGGCCTCCTCCACGTCGCAATGGACGCATGCGACCGTGAACGTTCCGGGATCCCCCCTGAGCATCGCCGCCAGGTTGCGGCCCTCGTATCTGGACGCGAAGCTGACGCCGGTGACGTCGACGTCGATCCCGTTCACGCGTATCTTGACGGTCTCCGGCTCGGCGCCGAACACCCTGACGTTCCTGGGGAACGGGATGTAGCGGTCCCACGGCCGCTCCGAATCATGGTTGCCTTTGGACACGAAGATCGGGATTCCGGCCCTCTCGGCCTCCTTGGAGAAGAACAGGCGGGTGGACGGAAGGGCGTTCCTCCTGTCGAAGACGTCCCCCGATATGACCATGAAGGAGGCTCCTTCCGCGAGGGCCATGTCCACTATCGCGCTGAACGACTCCAGCGACGACCTTCCGGCCTCCCCGGGATCGTCCGGCAGGAAGTCCTTGAAGCGGGACCCCAGGTGTAGATCGGCGCAATGGACGAATCTGAACCCTCTCATCGTGCTCTGATTGACCGTTCCTTTATAAAATCCTTCAAGGGCGGGAAGCGGCCCTGCCCTCCCCTGCGCACCTCTCCAGGAACCTGACCAGGTCCCTGAACCTGGGCCCGTTGAGGAAGTAGACGTGGTCGTCCCCGTCCCTGCGGGAGGATATGAGGCCGGCGGCCTTCATCCTGCGTATGGCGGCGTTGACCGCCTGCTCGTCGAGCCCGAACGCCCCTCCCGTGAACGAGGACCTGAGCTCGGTCTCTGCCAGGCCGCGGACCATGGCTAGGACGTCCTCGTCGGCGAGGGCGGCGAACGCCTCGTGCTCCGGATCGGACGTTATGCCCAAGGGCTTCCTGTTTGTCAGGCATACGTGCTTCCCGGGTCTCTTAGGGGCGTCTTCCATGGAGGCGCATAACCGCCCACGTATTTAACTGAGGCATCGCGGAGCCACGGATGCGCGGCCTCCCCCGGGCTGTCTTATAATATAGGCTAACACATTCCTCCAGCCGAGGGACATGGACTGCATCAGGAAGAGGGTGAACGACGAGATAGAGAGGGGATGGATAGGCTCCAATCTGGAATGCCCCTACCACCCGTGCCATTTCTGGGGACAGGACTGCACCTTCTGCTACTGCCCCTTCTATCCCTGCGAGGACGAGGACCTCGGGTGCAGCACCCAGGGGAAGAACGGGAAGCCCGTGTGGAACTGCTCGGACTGCCTGCTCATACACCGCAAGGAGGTGGGCTCCTACGTCATGTCCGAGATA
>JAEEGI010009128.1_pt1 | contig 21777 bp, 12 predicted proteins | sample 8958751 | NCBI WGS metagenome assembly JAEEGI01 (sample SAMN16246545, study PRJNA631951) | gut metagenome | biome: gut microbiome; feature: rumen; material: KS-attached | host: Bos | place: Iran: Karaj | collected 2018-10 | reverse complement strand
AAGGCATCCTCTCCATCGCCACGGTCATCGGATCGGCCGCCCTGGAACAGGGGCTCCACCTCAAACAGGCCGAAGTCCACGGCATGAGCCAGCGTGGCGGCGACGTCCAGTCGAACCTCCGCCTCTCGTCCGAACCGATCTTCAGCGATCTCATCCCGCGCGGCGGCGCCGACCTGGTGGTCTCGCTCGAACCGATGGAAGCCCTGCGCTATATCCCGTTCCTGGCGCCGGACGGCTGGATCATCACCAATACCGTCCCGTTCGTCAACATCCCCGACTATCCCGCGATGGAAGCCGTGATGGGCGAACTCGACAAACTCCCGCACGTGATCGCCATCGACGTGGACGCCATCGCCAAGGAGGCCGGCTCGGCCCGCAGCGCCAACATGGTCCTGCTGGGCGCCACCGCCTCCGTGCTCGGCATCCTGGAGCCGGAGAAGCTCCGCGACGGCATCCGCCGCATCTTCGGCCGCAAGGGCGAAGCCATCGTGGAAGCCAATATCAAAGCCTTCGACGCGGGCCTGGCGTCGGCCCAAAAGCAGTAGCGTATGAAGTATATGACTGCCGACGAGGCCGTCCGCCTCGTGAAAAGCGGCGATACCGTCTGTTGCCAGGGCAGCACCTCCGTGCCCGTGATTCTGCAGGAAGCGCTTACCCGCCGTGCCGACGAACTGCGCGACGTGCAGATCGTCTCGGGGTTCAACATCACGGAAGGTCCGGCCCCGTTCTGCAAGCCCGAGTACAAGGATTCGTTCCTGGTCAACAGCATCTTCCTGTGCGCCGACCAGCGCAAGCACGTGGCCGAAGGCTACGGCTCGCTGACGCCCTGCTTCCTGAGCGAAGTGCCGGCCCTCTTCCGCAAGGGAGAACTGCCCATCGACGTGGCCTTCATCAACTGCTCGCTGCCCGATGAGAACGGCTTCTGCAGCTACGGCATCGGCTGCGACATCTCCGTCGCGGCCGTGGAAACGGCGCGCGTGGTCATCGCGCAGGTCAACGAAGCCATCCCCTACCTCTATGGCGGCTGCCTGATCCACGAGTCCAAGATCTCCGCCGCCGTCCGCTGCAACGTACCGCCCATCGCGATGCAGTTCGGCGAACCCACGGAGATCGAGAAGGCCATCGGCGCCAACGTGGCGGCCGAGATTCCCGACGGCGCCTGCCTGCAGATCGGCGTCGGCGGCATTCCGAACGCCATCCTCAACGGCATCAAGCACCACAAGCACCTGGGCCTCCACACCGAGGCCATGACCGACGGCGTGATCCGGCTGATGAAGGAAGGCGTCATCGACAACTCCCTGAAGAAAGTCCACCCCGGCGTGAGCATCGCCGCCCTCGCCCTGGGCTCCAAGGAGATGTACGAATACATCGACCACAACAAGACGATGGAATTCTACGACGTGGCCTACACCAACAACCCGTTCCTGATTGCCCAGAACCCGAAGGCCTGCGCCATCAACTCCGCCCTCGAAGTAGACCTCACCGGCCAGATCTGCGCCGACTCCATCGGCGAGATGATCTTCTCGGGCGTCGGCGGCCAGCACGACTTCATGTACGGCTGCTCACTGTCGGAAGGCGGCAAGTGCTTCATCGCACTGCCTTCGCGCACGAACAAAGGCAAAGGGAAAATCGTCCCGACGCTGACACCCGGTGCCGGTGTGGTGACGACTCGCTTCCAGACCCAATACGTGGCCACGGAATGGGGCATCGCCTACCTGCGCGGCAAGAACCTGGCACAGCGCGCCAAGGCGCTGATCGCCATCGCCCACCCCGACGACCGGGAAGAACTGGAGAAAGCCGCCTGCAAACGCTTCGGCTACAGTTTCTTACGGCTGAAATAAAGGAGACGGCCCTGCTAGCGGTGAATCCGCAGGCAGAGCATCGTCAGATCGTCGCTCGCCTCAGCGCCGGCCACGTGGGAAGCCACGGCCTCGCTGAGGCGGTCGATTAAGGAGCGGGCGTCCAGGAACGGACCGTCGCCCAGGCAGGCCAGCATCCGGTCGTTGCCGAACTGTTCGTGGTCGGCATTTTCCGCTTCATTGAGACCATCGGTATAGAGGAACAGGATCTTGCCGCGCATATCGTCGACCCGCTGCCCTTCATAGTCGAAACCGCTCTCGATGCCGAGTGCGGTATTGGACAGGCAATCGAGGAAGGCGGGCGCCTTGTCCGGGCCGGGGAACAGCACGGGAGCGTTGTGCCCGCAATTGCAGTATTCCATCACGCCGGTTTTCAGGTCGACGGCCGCCAGGAACATCGTCACGAAAATCATCTGGTCGTTCTTCTCCGACACCGTATCGTTGATCCGCCGGGCGATTTCAGCCGGCGCAAGGCCCTGCCGTGCCACAACACGGAACATGGCACGTGCCACCGACATAAACAGGCTGGCCGGAACCCCCTTGCCGCTCACATCTCCGACGCACAGATAGAGTTTGTCGTCCTGGACAAAACAGTCGTAGAGGTCACCGCCCACCTCACGGGCCGGGACCATCGAGGCATACAGGTCCACTTTCTTCCCCAGATCGAAATCGTGCGGGACCATGCCCATCTGGATGTTGCGCGCGATCTGGAGTTCCCGCTCCATCCGCTCGCGCGAAGCGGTGGACTCCGTCAATTCCTGGATATGCCGGACCAGCGAAGACTGCATATGCACGAACGACTGGCTCAGCACGCCAATCTCGTCGTTTCGCTTCCGGACAGGCATCGGACGGTCGAAATTGCCCGAGGCGATATAATCGGCCTCTTCCGCCAATTTCGCGAGCGGTGCCAGCTGGTGGCGGATCAGGAGCACGGACAGGAGGAACACCAGGGCCAGGCCGGCGAGCAGACTCCACAGGATTTTACGCTGCAGACGGTCGTAGCCGCCGTAAATGTCGCTCTCCGGGCAGAAGATGGCGATGTTCCATCCCGTTGTCGGAACGGGCCTGTAGAAGACATAGTAGTGCTGACCGTTCAGGAAGAGTTCCTGTTCCCCCCGTTCCTGTTTTTCCATGGATTCTCCCAGCTTGACCAACTCGGGAACGGCCAGTTCCTCCGCATCCGAATAGATGGAATGGGTCATCAGCTTGTCGGAGTCCGGATGGACCAGATACTTTCCCCCTTCCCCGATCAGGATACAATAGGCGTTCGGGTAAGGCCTGACATTATAGAGGGCTTCGGAAAGCTGCTTCAGCGAGAGGTCGAGGGTAATCGCGCCCACAAAAACGCTGGTACTGTCAAAGACCGGGGTGCAGTACGAAATCAGCATTTCGACGTCCTTCCCGGCAATGCCCGTCGTGTCGAGGTACGGCTCCGTCCAGCAGTCATACCCCAGCTGCTTGGAATACAGATACCATTCTTTCTCGTAATAGCGGTAATCGTCGGCGCCCTCCTGCTCCCATTCAATCTTATCGTTCTCACCCGGCCAGGAATAGATGGAGTAGTACTCACCTTTCGACGGATAATACCCGGGTTCGAAGGAAATGGAGCAGCCGCTCAGGGCTGAATTATAGCGAATGGTGTTGTTCGAGTGGCTCACCATCATATCCGGCTTGTCCAGGTCGCGGATGACGAACCGGTACAGGACGGTGGCGGTGCGCTCGACATCGTCGAGGATGTCATCCAGGCGCAAGACGGCATTGTCCAGAACCTGGGCGGCGTCCTTGTCCACTTCAGCGCGGACACCGGCACGCCATACCCTGGACAAAGAAATGATCATCCCGAGGAGCAACAGGGCTGCGACCAGGACAATCCAGAAACTCAGTCGGGCGGAAAGAGATCGGCGCATTTGCGTATATTTTTGTAAATATACGAATAATTCTGAAAAACCGTATAATCAGTTGCTTCCCGAGGCCCCGCCTACTCTTTCCAGCGGACCGACTGGATGGCCATCGGCGGCACCTTGCAGGTGACGGAGTGGCGGTCGGTGGTAAACACGACCTTGGCCTCCACCGCATTCTCATTCAGCAGCAGCACGCCGTAGGATCCGTCGGGATTGCGGTACCATTGGTACGTGAGGCCGCGGTTGGTGTAGCCTTTCGTGCCCAGCCGCACGGCGCCGGGATCCAGGACCTTGGAGCAATGCGCCACCTGATAGTATTGCGAGCTGCGGTCGATCGAGCCGTAGGAATAGGTCGAAGAGGAGATGGTTACGCCGCCGTAGCAGGTGGAGCAGCCGCCGGGGCGGTACGGGCTGCGCTTGTCGTCGAGCATCAGGTTCCAGTAGGTGACGCCTTTTCCCCAGCGCGAGAGCGTACCCAGGAAAATCTCGCGGAAATCGTCGATCAGGCAGCGCTCGTAGTTGTAGTTCCAGGTTCCGATGGAGGCTTCGGTGAAGAAGATGTCCTTGTCGGGGAACTGTTCGTGGACGCGGTCCAGCGTGCTCACGCTGCCGCCGTAGTTGTGCCAGGCGGTGCCGGCGGCATATTTCGCGGCGGCGGGGTCTTCGAGGATGTGGAGCGGATAGTTGACCTGCGAGGCGATGTTGTCGAAATTGTAGTTGTGGTCGAAGAGCAGGACCTTGGTCTTGAGGCCGGCGGCGGCAAGCGCCGGGCCGACGGCATCGCGCAGGAAGTCGCGCTGCTCCTCCCACGACATATACAGCGACATGGAATTGCCCCGGTTCAAGGGCTCGTTCTGGAGGGTAATCGCATAGATGGGATAGCCCCGCTTCTCCATCTCGCGGATCCAGAGGGCGAAGTAATTCGCATATTCCTGGTAGCAGACGGGATTCAGACGGCCGGAGGTCCAGCTGTCGAACGGCGTGCGGCCGTTGTCGTCCATCTTCATCCATTTCGGGCAGCTCCACGGCGAGGCGATGATCTTGACCTTGGGATTGATGGCGAAGATCTCGTCGAGAATCGGGAACAGGTACTGCTCGTCGAGCGGATGGACGGCGAAATTGTCGAGCCCCTGCTTGTCGCACCAGGTAAACTCGTCGAGCGAGAAATCGGAGCCGCCGATGCACACGCGGATCAGCGACGAGCCCAGCCCCTTCTCGCGGCTGAACATTTCGGTCAGGAACTGCTTGCGGTCGGCTTCCGGCATCCGGAGCAGATTGAAGCAACTGGCCTGCGTGATGGCGAAACCGAAGCCCTCCACCGTCTGGAAGGTCTCGCCCGTCAGCAGGACGCTGAAATCGCTCTTTTCGGCCGCTTCCAGCGCCACGCTGCTCTCCTGGAAGCGGAGGCCGGACGTATTGGTCGTATACACCTTGACGGCGCCCTCTTCCGGCACGGGTTCGGGCTGGACGGGCGGATTGCAGGAAAACGCCGCGCAGAACGCGGCCAGGAGGAAGATGGCGATTCTGGTTTTCATTACAGGTTCTTTTGAATGACCGACAGGCGCTCCTCGTAGTTCGCGCGGAGCCGGGCCACGGCTTCGTGGAAACTCAGGTTTTCGTCGCCGTTGATGATATGTCCGCCGTTCTGCGAGGCATCTTCGGCGGGATTCCAAAGCTTGAAGTTTTCCTGGGCGGAAAGCGCCAGTTCCTTTTCCAATCCGTCGATATAGGCGGGAATCGTCTGGAGCTGGGGCAGCAGTTCATTGAAACGGGTGCGGACCCGCGCGGCGAAAGCCGGATCTTCGAACAGACGCGCATACCAGCAGGCGCCCCGGTTGATCAGGCCGTTGCGGGCCTGCGGGGAAGTATAGTACGAGAGCACGCCCCAGTCGAAATCCCAACACGGGCCTGCCACCAGCTTGCCGCCGGGTTTGCAGTGATAGTACACGCTGCCGGGATTGCCCAGCTCGTGGTTGCCCATCACTTCGAAAATGATCCAGTAATCGATGAACGAATCCACGTCGATATACGCGGCATAGCCTTTCTCCGGATCGCGGAAATCTGCCCCATAGACGGCCTTCGCCGTCCGGGCGATGATATCCTTGCCGGTCTGGATCTGATCGGGCGTGATGTCATCGGAATCGGGCGACTTGATCCCGAAAGGAATGCCGTCGCTGAACTGGACACAGCGCCCGTGCCAATCCATCCACTGGATCTCGTTGTCATAATGGAAATCCGATTCGAACAGGTAGCCGTCGTCGCCGACGTTCACCCGGTTCTTGTCGACACGAACCTGCTCGATGAGCAGATAGTTGCCCTGATGCACGCCGTTGAGCACCAGCTCGACGCTGTGGCAGCGCGGCGTCCAGGCCAGCGAGGTCATCGAAGAGACCTTCATCGCCACCAGGTTGCGCATCATCGTGCGGTCCATGAAATTGGCCAGCAGCACCCAGCGCTTGTGCGCCGGGAACCCGAAGAACGAAACCTTGCTGTCGAACTTGAGCAGATAGGGTTTCTTGGGCCACCACCAGGTGGTATTGCCCCGGCCGCGGACGTTGCACGGCAGGGCTTCCGAAAGGCTTCCCCCGTCTTCCAGGGTGATCGTCGCCTTGACATAGTCTTCCTTCGACACGATCCTGGCACCGTCCTGCGTATCGACGTACAGGAGCGGCAGACCGGTCTTCCGGGCGCGCCCCATGGGGCCGGCGTATTCACCGGTGCAGAGGAACGTATTGGACAGTTTGAAATGGCCCTCCGGCAGACGGACGCCCAGGCACACCTCCGAAGTATAATCATCGTGCTTGCCGGTATCGCTGACATACGCGCGATAGCGGCCCGGGACAGTATCTTTCTCGACCCGGCTCAGGAAGAAATCTTCCGAAGCGAGGAACTGACCCTTCGCCAAGTAGAGGACGACGTCCTTTTCCAGGTTGAATGCATAGTCCGCCTCATCGACCGTAAAGAGAAACTCGGCCGTACCCGAAACGGGCAGGACGAGCTTTTCCAGGTCGACGGAAACGGAGCGCAAGGCTGCTTTCGGAGGCTCCTCACAGCCTGCCGAAAGCAGCAGTACGCTCAACAATACAATTAACCTAAAAACACGCCTCATTCCTTCTACTCAACTTGAAACGACAGCGGTTCTCCCGAAGCGCTGTCGGCAGCAACCCAGAGCTGGAAATCTCCGGGTTCCACTTTCTTGACGCCGTCCAGGCCATAGAAGGCCAGGTCGGCAACCGGGATCCGCACGTTCAGGCGGCGGCTCTCGCCGGCCTTGAGGGCGACCCGTTCAAAGGCTTTCAGTTCCTTCACCGGGCGGGTGACGGAACCCACCAGGTCGCGGACATAGACCTGCACGGTCTCCGTACCGTCGCATTCCCCGGTGTTGGTCAGGGTGAACGAAACGTCAATCGTTCCGTCTTCCGCATAGACTTCCCGGTCGAGGGCGATGTCCGAATAGCGGAAGGTCGTATAGCTCAAGCCATAGCCGAAGGGGAAGAGCGGATAGGCGCCATAGTCCAGATAATAGGACGTATTGCCCAGGGACGTCTGTCCCGCCTCGGCGCCGATCTCGGAGAGCAGCATTTCGCCGTTGTAAGGACGTCCGGTCCTGTTGTGCGCATAATAGAGCGGCGCCTGTCCCACGGTGCGGAGGAACGTGACCGGCGTTTTGCCGGAAGGATTCACGTCGCCGAAAAGCAGGTTGGCCAGCGCCGGGCCGCCCATCGTACCGGGATGGAAGGCATAGAGCAGGGCGCGGCAGTTGGGCAGGTCGCGCTCGATGGTGAGCGGCCGGCCGGCCATCACCGTAGCAACCACGGGCTTCCCGGTCGCCTTCAGGGCGGCCAGCAGTTCGCTCTGGGAGCCCATCAGATTCAGGTCGGCCAGGCAGTGTGCTTCGCCCGAGAGGATCGCTTCTTCGCCGAGGAAGGCCAGGACCACGTCGGCCCGGCGGGCCGCCGCCACCACGTCGTCGAAACGCGTGCGGACTTCGCGGCTGTTGCGCAGGCCCTGTACGTAGATGACCTTGCCCGGGAAACGCTCCTGCAGGGCTTTCAGCGGCGTGACCGTATGGTCTTTCTGGCCGTCGAAACTCCAGGTGCCCAGCTGGTCGTGCGGGGCGTCGGCCATCGGGCCGGTGACCAGGATGGTGCGGACCTTGTCGGCCCGGAGCGGCAGCACACCGTCGTTCTTCAGCAGGATGGCCGACGCTTCCGCCGCCTTGCGGGCGGCATCCAGGTGGGCCGGGGCGTATTGCACGGCCGCGGCGGCCTCGACATCGACATACGGATGTTCGAACAGGCCGAGGAGGATCTTCACGCGGAGGATCCGGCGGACCGCCTCGTCGATGACAGACTCCTTGACACAACCGCTGGCTACGAGTTCTTCGAGGTGGGAGATGAACCCGAAGGTCATCATATCCATATCGACGCCCACGTTGGCGGCTTTGCAGGCGACATCCTTGCGGTCGACGCCGAAACCGTGGGCGATCATCTCGCCCATCGAGTTCCAGTCGGTCACCACCAGGCCGTCGAAGCCCCATTCGCCCCGGAGCACGTCCTGGAGGATGAAGGCGTTGCCGGTCGACGGCACGCCGTCGTTGTCGTTGAAAGATGTCATCAGCGTCATCGCGCCGGCCTTGACGGCCGCCTCGAACGGCGGCAGATAGACGTTGCGCAGCTGGCGTTCCGTCAGGAACGTGCTGTTGTAGTCACGGCCGCCTTCGGCTGCGCCGTAGCCCACGAAATGCTTGATGCAGGCCGCCATCGACGTAGTGTCGAGCACCGGCCCCTGATAGCCGCGCACCATGGCCTCGGCCATCCGGGCATCCAGCCAGGGGTCTTCCCCACTCCCTTCGGCCATGCGGCCCCAGCGGGGGTCGCGGGCGATGTCGAGCATCGGCGAGAAGGTCCAGCGGACGCCCTGCGCCGTCGCCTCCAGCGAGGCGATGCGGGCGCCTTCCTCCACCAGCGCCGGGTCGAACGTGGCCGCCAGACCCAGCGGGATCGGGAAGATGGTGTGGAAACCGTGGATCACGTCGCGGCCCACCAGCAGCGGAATGCCCAGCCGGGACTCTTCCACGCAGATACGCTGGTATTCATTGAGCTTGACCGGATCCACCTCGTTGAGGATGGAGCCGATCTGGCCTTTGCGCAACGCTTCGGCATAATGGGAGATATCGCCGCCCACGGAGACCTGGTTCATCTGTCCGATCTTCTCGGAAAGGGTCATCCGGGCCAGCAGCTGGTCGATGCGCTTTTCAATCGCGGCATCGGAACCCACCGTCGAAGGCCGCTGCTGCGAACAGGCGGGCAGCAGGGCGATCATCAACGCCAGGATCAGGGTTCTCGTATGGTTCATCTGTGCTATTTTTTATAAACCCGGACGTAGTCGACCTTCATCGTGCAGGGGAGCGCGTTTTCATCGACGCCGGCGTAGCCGCCCCAGTCACCGCCCCAGGCCAGATTCAGGGTCAGGTAGAACTTTTTGTTGAACGGCCAGGTGCTCTCACGCCCCGACTTGTCGTTGGGGAATTCCAGCAGCAGGATGCCGTCCACATACGTCTTAATATAGTCCGCCGTCCATTCGAGGGCATACACGTGGTATTCGTTCTCGGCGCCCGCCGTCTTCCGGCTGGCCGTCTTCTGCGTGTTCTTCACGTGGTTGTACGCCTCGCAGTGGATGGACGAAGAAGTGATGTTCGCATCCACGCCCACTTCTTCCATGATGTCGATCTCGCCGCAGGCGGGCCAGCCCTTGGACTGGTCGTCGGGCATCATCCAAAAAGCAGGCCAGGTGCCTTTTCCTTTCGGCAGCCAGATGGCCGCCTCGAAATAACCGTACAGCCAGGATTCCCGGCTGTTCATGCGCGCCGAAATCACCTGCCCGCCGTCCTTGCGGGCGACGATGTACAGGGCGCCGTCCTGGGTATAGGAGGTGCGGCGGTCATCGGGCACGTAGCGCTGGAGTTCGTGGTTCACGAAGCCGGGCGCCCAGTTTTCAAAGCGCCACAGCTTGATCAGGTCGGAAGAGGCTTCCGAGAAGTCGTCCTGCCACACCAGCTGGTAACCCGCCGGCACATAAGCGCCAGGTTCGACGGGCGTACCCTCTTTCTGGGTCAGGGTCAGGGTCTTCACGTGGTCGCCGCTATGGAATCGGACCTGCGCGGAACGCTTCTGGGCCACATAGCTGCGGTTGAAGGTCACTTTCAGTTCGCCATCGCCCCGGGTAATCGTTTTCGGCGACACCGAGAACCAGAAGTCCAGGTCGCTTTCATCCACGGTCCAGGTGGCGTTGGACGTCGTCTTGACGACGACTTCGCCGCCATCCCCTTCCCCGGTCGCCTCGCTCGGCGCAAAACTCAGATCCGGGACGAAAAAGGCCTGGGAAAGCTTGAGCGTGACGGTTTTCGCCCCGCTCTTGAAACTGAGCGTCGCCGTACGGGCCGACGCGGTGAAATTGGGCTCCGCCGTAATTTTCAGGATGCTCTCACCCGCATAGACCTGCGACGACGAGGCCAGCCGATACCAGGCCTGGCCGTCGGTCGTCACGCTCCAGGTCGTGGACGCCGTCACCTTGAGGGAGGCGTCGCCTCCCTCGGGGTTGACGGTCAGTTCACTGGCGGAGAAGCCGATGACCGGTTCCGGCTCCGGTTCCGGGGTCGGAACCGGATTGCACGAAACCAGCAAAAAGAGGAGTGACAGCAAGTAAAACATCCTGTCCATTACTGAATGTACTCCTGAAGCACGAAATCGGTCACCGTGATTTTGGTGCCGGCCGGCGTGCGGCCGAAGTCGAAGATCAGCATCGCCGCCTCGGCATCCGCGGAAGCGGGTTTGATGCCGGCCTTGCGGACCTTCACCGTACCCTCGGTCATATTGAGGGCATTGTCGTAGAAGCAGACCTTGGCGTCGTCCTCGGGATCGTTCGTCAGTTTCATCGTGAACTGCGAACCGTTCGTGGCCGTGACGTTGCAGGAGAACTCATACTCGTGCGAAGCGTGCAGTTCGATGTCGGTATGGAGGGCGAACTGGCCCATCCATTCCGAACCGCCGACTTCCGGCACGGTCAGCTCGAAGCCGTTGCCCTCGAGCATCGTGAACTCGGGCGTCAGCAGACCGTCCCAGGCGGGACCGCTGAACCAATAGGTGGTGGTCACATTGGCGGAGGGCCACAGATTCACGACCTCGGGTTTGTCGCTCAGCGGAATGTGTTTCTGGAGGCACAGGTCGGAAAGCGTGATCACCGTACCGGCCGGGAAGCGGCCGAAGTCGAAGACCAGCAGGATGCTTTCCGTATCCTTGTTGAGCATATGGTCGGCCGACTCGAACAGCGTGGCGCCGTTGACGCCGACATTGCCTTCATAGAAGAACTCGTCGTCGCCCGGGTCGTCGGCCGCCGTCATCTTGACCGTGGCGGTGCCGGGGTTCGTCGCCGCAATGTTGCAGCTGAAGTCGAAGCGCTCGCGGGCCGCCGCCGGGATGTGGGTGCGGATCTTGAACTGACCCATCCACTCGCCGCCGCCGATGCCGTCGGGAACCGTGATGGTGATGTTGTTCTTCACGGAGATACCCGGTTCCAGGCCACCGGCCCAGTCGGCTCCGCTGAACCAGCTCTCATAGTCGACGGCCGTGCGGAGCAGGTTGGTTTCCGCGTTGGGACGGAACCAGGCCTCTTCCGGCTCCGGTTTCGGCTCCGGCGGGGTGACCGGTTCCGGATCGGGTTCCTTCAATTCGTCCTTCGGGACAAGGATGAAGTACCAGGCGTTGCCGGGTTCGGCGGCACTGCCGCACCAGACGTACATCTCGTGCTCGGTCAGGCGGATGATCCGGTAGACGCTGTCGCCGGTATAGAAGCCGAAGAAGGCGTTGCCGCTGAGGGTCAGGGTCATATTGTCTTCGTCGAGGGCGAAGGTCAGGTTGTCGGCGGGCACGTAGGGCACGTCGAAGTCACCGACGTTCGGGTTGGGCGTGCCGCCCATGCCCAGGTGGTTCATACCGTTCTCGTTGGTGTAGATGTAGCCCTGGTTCTTCCAGATTAGCTTGGTGCCCTTCTGGATGAAGGTGTACTCGTTGTCATAGAGCGAGCAGCCTTCCTTGCCCTTGGGGTCGCACTGCCACCAGGCCGGACCGTTCACTTCCGGAGCGGCGTTGACGTCGCCCACGCCGAAGTGGCCGCGGGTGTAGCGGGCGAAGACCCAGGTCTTGCCCTCAGTGGCGTCGGCGCCGCCGGTCAGGGCGTTGAAGCCGGGCGTGTCGAGGAGACCGTAGTCGTCGTCGGCGATGTTGACCACCTTCGAGATGGTGGCGCTGCCGCCCTGCGTATAGAGCGACATGGCGATCGTGTAGTCACCCTTGAAAGGATAGGAAACAGACACTTCGTCACCTTTGGCGGTGGTGCCGTTGCCCAGGTCCCACAAGGCCACGCCGGCGGCCGCAGAGGTGTTCTTCAGCACGATGATGTTCGGCGTGCTGGCAGAAGGCGTAGCGGTGAAGGAGAGCTGGCTCTCGCTCACGGGCTCGCCGAGCTTGTACGCATCCTTGTCCAGCGGAGCGCAGGAGAAGAGGAAAGCCCCCGCTATGGCAAGGATCAGGCTGACTTTGAAAATATTTTTCATCTTGATTGACAGTTTTGGGGTTGCCATTAATAACCGGGGTTCTGCTTGAGTTCGAATTCGCCCGTACCGGCGGTACGGCTCAGTTCGCTCTGCGGAATCGGAAGATACTTGTCCTTGGAAGGATCGAAGGTACGGACACTCTGGAACTCGACATCGTTCTCGGTGAGCACGCTGGCGGCGTCACCCCAGCGGATGAGGTCCCAGAAACGCATGCCCTCGCCCACGAACTCCTTGCGGCGTTCGGACTTGAGGTTTTCGGCGGTCAAGGGGATGGAACCCAGACCGGCGCGGGCGCGGATCTGATCGAAGCAATCCTGGGCGGATACACCGCCGGCAGGCGCAGCTCCCTGCAGACCGACGAGCTCGGCGTAGTTGAGCAGCGTCTCGGCGTAGCGGAAGAGGATCAGGTTGTTCGGATAGTTGAGGTCCACGGTGCCGATCGGCGAACGGAGCGCCGTACGGGCGGCATACTTCTTCTGGAAGAGGCCGGTGTTCTGGAAACGCGGGCCGTAGGTGCCGTCGGCGAACTTGTTGATGGAACCTTCGCGGCGGACGTCGCCTTCCTCATACATATCCCAGGTGGCCTTGCGGACCGGGCCGAAGCCCCAGCCGCCGCAGAACACGGGATCGCTGAGTTCGTTGGGCGAGATGTAGGCCGGCAGGTTGGTACCGCAGCCGGTCCAGGCGCTGCCCCAGTCACGCTTGCCGTCGGAGATCTGGTTGCTCTCGAAGATTGACTCCGGGGTGAAGTCGTTCTCGTCGGCACCCGTCCAGAGGGCGTCGAAAGCGATCAGGCCGTAACGGCCGCTGGTGATGATGGCCGCCATGTTGGAGGCGACTTCACCGTACTTGGAAGCGTCGTTCTGATACATCACCACGCGGGCCTTCAGCATATAGAGGGCGGCCAGGTTGGCGCGGGCCTGCTTGGCGGTGCCGTTGGTGTACATCGGGAACTCGTCGCCGGCTTCGCCCGCGGCCTTCTCGGCGGCGGCGATATCGGTCATGATGTCCTGATAGATCTCATCGGCGCTCTTCTGACGGGCCATGAAGGGATCTTCGAGCGGCTCGGTGAAGAAAGGAATGTTGCCGAAGAGTTTCCACAGGTGGTGGAGGTAATAGGCGCGGAGGAAGTGGGCCTCGGCCTTGTAGCCGGCGAGCTTGCGCTTGGCGGCGTCGCTGTCGAAACCGACGGCGTTGTCGATGGCCATCAGCGTGTTGTTGGCACGGGCGATGGCGGTGTAGTAGAGCGACCAGATGCCGGTCGGGCTTTCCGAAGCAGGGATCTGGAAGAGGGACATATGGTACATCCAGGACTGGTCGCCGGCGTCGCCGCCGCCTTTGTAGAGGTCGTCGGAACGGAGGTCGGACAGCAGGAGGATGTGGTTATAGTTGTAGTTCGCGTAGGAGTCCATCAGCAGCGGCTGGTAGGTCGCCGTCAGGTAGGACAGGATCGCACTTTCGGTAGCGGCCGCGCCGGCAGCGCCCTGATGGGTCGTGTGGGACGTGAGGAATTCTTCACCGCAGCTGGTCAGAACCAGACCGGCAATCGCGACAACTGCAAAGAATCTATTGAGTTTCATATTCATCAGCCTTTAAGGATTAGAAAGTGATGGAAGCGCCGACCGTGATGGTACGGGCCTGCGGGTAGATGCCGCGGTCCACGCCGATGGTCGTATAGCCGTCGGAGGCCATTTCCGGGTCGAAACCTTCGTACTTCGTGAACGTGAGGAGGTTCTCACCGGCCACATACACGCGGAAGTTCTTGATGAAGATGGTCTTAAGGAGCTTGGCGGGAAGCGTGTAACCGAGCTGGGCGGTCTTCAGGCGGACAAAGGAGCCGTCTTTCACCCAGAGGTCGGAAGAACGCCAGTTCTGGTTGGGGTTGGCGTTGGTCATGCGCGGAATCTTGTTCGAGGTTCCCTCGCCGATCCAGCGGTCCAGCACCCAGCCGGGACGGTTCTGCGCGGGGATGTCACCACGCATGCAGTAGTCGAAGATCTGGTTGCCGAAGGAGCCCTGGAAGAACAGGGCGGCGTCGAAGCCTTTCCAGTCGGCGGTCATGGTCAGACCCGCAGTCCAGTCGGGCATACCCTTACCGATCTTCGTACGGTCGTCATCGTTCACATAACCGTCTTTGTTGAAGTCCACGAACCGGACGTCACCCGGCTGTGCATTGGGCTGCATCAGGCCGCCGTCCTTGTTCTTGTAGGCGAAGACCTCGTCCCAGTTCTGGAAGATGCCGTCGGTCTTCATACCGTAGAAGTACGGCCAGACCTCGCCGTTGGAACCTTTTACATAGTCGCCGATACCGGAAGCGCCGTTGCTCTGGTACACCGCTTCACCCGACTCGTTGCCGAGGTTGATCAGGCGGTTGCGGAGCAGGGAGGCGTTGGCGTTGATGGAATAGTGGAAGCCGCCGACCTGGTGCTGCCAGCCGAGTTCGAACTCGTGGCCCCAGTTGCGCATGTCACCGAGGTTGGACATCGGAGCGCCCTGACCCACATAGGACGGGATCGGCTTGTCCATCAGCATGCCGTTCGTACGCTTGTTGTAGAAGTCGTAGCCGAAGCTAAGCCGGTCGTTGAAGAGGCGGGCGTCGAAACCGACGTCGACCTGTTCGGATTCCTCCCAGCGGATGGTCGGGTTGGCCAGCGCGGCGGGAGAAGCGCCCGAATACATATTGCCATAGGCGGCGCTGCCGATACCGAAGTAGTATTCCTGGCCGGTATCCATCAGCGAAGCGTAGCGGAAGTTACCGATGTTCTCGTTACCGTTGCGGCCCCAGCTGGCGCGGAGCTTGAGCTGGTTGATCCAGTCGGGACGGCCGTCGCGGAACCAGGGTTCGTTGGTCACGTTCCAACCGGCGGAGACGGCCGGGAAGGTCGCCCACTTGTGGCCCGGGCCGAAACGGCTGGAACCGTCGCGGCGGATCGTGAACTCGAGCATATAGCGCTCGTCGAAGTTGTAGTCGAAGCGGAAGAAGTAGGAAGCCAGGCGCTGGTAGTCATAGCCGCCCGTACCGCCGCTCGTGCGTTCGTCGTCGGTGTTGCCGATGGCCGAATCGATGTAGGCCATGGCCGGGTTGGTTTCCTTGAGGTTGTAGTCGGTGCCCGACACATACGTATAGGAATAGCTCATGGCCGACTGGCCGAGGACCGCCGTGAAGCTGTGGCGGCCGACCTGCTGGTTGTAGGTGAAGTAGTTTTCAACCTGCCAGCGGAGGCCTTCGTTCATCCCCATGTTGACCCAGCTGGTGAGCGTCTGGTTCATCGAGCTCTTGTACTGCTCGAAACCGTAGCCACGGTTGCGCCAGAACGACAGGTCGGTGCCGAAGCTGCTCTTGAACTTCAGGAACGGGAGGATCTGCAGTTCCGCACCGAAGTTGGTCACGAACTTATGGGTCTTGTAGAGGGTGTTCGAGGGGGTGTCGAGGTTGGCCACCGGGTTGGTGAGTTCCTGGTAGCCCGTCGGCGGCAGCGAGTAGACGCGGCCGTCGGCGGCGACGATGGCGGTCGGATGCTCAGCCAGGATGCGGGCGGCCGTCGCCTCGTCGGCGAACACCGGAATCGACGGGTTGAAGCCCACGGCGGAACCCAGCACCGAACCGAACTCGGAGTTCGTGGTGATGCCGGTTGCGTTGATGTTGGAGTAGGCGATGTTCGCCGACAGCGTGAGCTTGTTCAGGAAGTTGCGCTCCTTCGTCTCAAAAGGAATATAGGTATTGTTGGAACGGAGGGAGAGGCGGTCATAGTTGGACTTGCCGTAGTTGCCGCCCACGATACCGTCCTGCTTGAAGTAACCGACGGAGACGAAATACGTGGCTTTGTCAGTGCCGCCGCTCACGGACAGCTGGTGCTGCATGATGGGCGCATTATAATAGAAGGTCTCGTCCTGCCAGTCGGTGCCGACACCGGCGGCGGCGATTTCAGCTGCGGAGTAGAGCGGAGCGCCGCCGTCGTTGATGCGGGCTTCGTTCATGATCACCATATATTCCTTGGCATTGAGGACTTCCTTCTTGCGCCAGGGATTCTGCCAGCCGTAGCTGCCGTTGTAGTTGATGGTGGCCTGTCCCTTGTCGCCGTTGCGGGTCGTCACGAGGACGACACCGTTGGCGGCGCGGGCGCCGTAGATGGCGGCGGAAGCCGCATCCTTCAGAATCTCAACCGACTGGATGTCGTTGGGGTTCAGGTAGTCGATACCGCCGTCGACCGGCATGCCGTCCACGATGTAGAGCGGATCGGAGTTGTTCACGGAACCTATACCGCGGATCTTGATCTGCGAACCGGAACCCGGCTGGCCGGAAGCCTGGGTGATCTGGACACCGGAGACTTTGCCTTTGATGGCGTCGTTGACGGTAGAGGCGCGCACCTTGTTGAGGGCATCGCCGTCCACTTTGGAGATGGATGCGGTCACGACGCTCTTCTTCTGGACACCGTAACCGACCACGACAGTCTCGTCGAGCATCTCCATGTCATCCTCGAGGATGATTTCCAGATGCTGGGCCTGCGAGACCGTGACAGTCCGGGTCACATAGCCGATGCAGGATACTTCCAGCGTGGCGCCCGCGGGTACGCGAAGGGTGAAGTCACCGTCCACGCCTGCGGCTGTGCCGTTGCTGGTTCCCTGCTCAACTACGAAAGCGCCGACAATCGGCTGGCGTGCTCCGTCGAGAACGACACCCGTTACGGTGATGTTCTGCGCGAAGGCCGCCAGGGTCAATCCTAATGCAAGGATCAATGCAGCTAGTTTTTTCATACGCTTAATGAATTAGTTGGGCGTTTTTTGTTAAATAATTGATCGTAAAACTGATTATTCACTTCAATTTGACAAGTCGTCAATACAAAATTAAACAGATTATCAACCCCTCGCGCACACAAGAAAATAAAAGTAGCGGAATAGAAAAATCAACCGACTGTTTGTCAGCCGGTTGATTCTTGACAAGGGGCAGAAAAAAGTAGTGGTCGAGGAAAGGAAAAACGCTACTTTCCGATCCTTTTCACGCAATCCTCGAACGCGTCGCGGTCCACGGCCGCCTGATTCTTGACGGCGACCTTATAATTATAGATCGTGCTGAGGGAATAGTCGAGCATCGAGGCGATGCGCTTCGAATCGTCAACGCCCAGCCGGATCAGCGCGAAGATGCGCAGTTCCGTGGTCAGCCTTCCTTCCGGCGGACAGATGCGGGCTTCCTCCCTGAGGAGTTCGTTGAAGCGGTCCACGAAGTCCGGATACATCGCCAGGAACGTTGTGTCGAAGGTGCGGTAGAACTCTTCGCGCGCCTTCTCAGAACGCTCGGAGAAGGCCGCATCCTTGAGCAGGAGGTCCGCCCTGCCCCGCTTGACCAGATTGCGCAGCCGGTTGTCTTCCGCCCGGAACGAATGGATCTGCCCGGAGAAGTTCTCCAGGAACGAAACGATGAACCCTTCCTTCACCTTGTCAGCATTGGAGATCTCGCGGTTGAGCACGTTCAGCCGCTCGTTCGCCTCCGTCAGACGGGCGTTGCTTTCTTCCAGCCGCTGCCGCAGTTGGGTAAGCTTCCGGGAACGGGATACGTAGAACCAGGTAACCACTGACAGCGCGACAGCCAACAGACCAAGCAGGATGGCGGCGATGTCGGCCAGTTTCTGCATCTGCGCCTGCCGGCCGGCGTAGGCGTCCTGCACTTCGATCAGGAAGCGGGAAATCTGCCAGGGCCGGAGTTTGGCATTGTAGAACAGGGCGTCTTCCTGCGCGATGCGCAGATAGCGGAACGAGCGGTCCACGTCGGCCGGCAGGATGCTCTGGGCGACCATCGTCAGCGAAGCATAGTCCTTGACGGCATTGATCAGGTCGCTCTCCGCCGAGCGTACGAGCCAGGCCATGCGGTCGGACGTATTCCCCATCCGGTCGGCGATGTCGGCCAGATAGAAAGCGTAGATGGCGTAGGCGTGTTCTTCCGGACGGGTGCCGGCCAGCAGCAAGTGGCCGACGCTGTCGGCCTGCTCGTAGCGCCCCTGAGCGAAAAAGTCGTCACGGAGAATATTGCGCCAGGTTTCGGAATCGCGGGGAATGCGTTCATACAGGATCGGGCGGAAAGACGCCGCATCCGCGATCCGCAACTGCTCCACCATCCCGGAATTGCCCGCCAGATCGAGGCTGAAGTCATAGAGCACCAGCAAATACTCCGTCATCAATGCGGGCGACAGGGAAGCCGTATCGATCTGCTGATAGAGAAGATTGTAAGCTTCCATATAGCTGCCCGCCTTGGCGTAAAGATGACCCAGCCGGATGGAGGCCTCATTGAAGCGGTCGCGGTCTCTCAGCCGTTCGGAGGCGATTTCCTGACAGTGTTTGAGGTAGTGCTGCGTCGAGTCGAAACTGAAGGAGAAATAGGCGTCGGCGATGCTCATCTCCGTCTCGAAACGCAGCGCCGGATCGGAAATGGACTGGGCCATCTTCCGGAGCGCTTCCATCTGGTCGAGTTTGTGGGCCACATAGACCTCGCGAGCGGAGACATAGCCGTCCAGTTCGGTAAGCAACTGGCGCGTGGACCGGTCCAAAACGGCCGTACGGCCACAAGCGCAGGAAAGCGCCAGGGCGGCCAACGACAACAGTATGAGGATTCTGGCCCGTCTCATACCGTAAAGTTACAAAAAAATCTGATACTCAGCAGCCTTTCGAAGTCATGATGCGCAGCACCATCTCGTCGGTGATGCACATCGCGTCGGCGCCGATGGCGGTCAGGTTGTGGATGGAGCGGTCGATATCGTCGTCCACGATGCCTTCCTGCGAAGTGACGCACTTGCCTTCCATCGCCAGCAGGGCGGAAAGGATGGCCGTCGAAACGCCGGAAGTGAGTTTCAGCGAGCACGACGGCTTCGCGCCGTCGCAGATCATGCCCGTGAGGTTGGCCACCATATTCTTGACGGCGGCGCAGCAGCGCGCGTAATCGCCACCCATCAGGTAGGTCACGCCCACGCTGCTGCCGGTACTCGCCACCACGCAGCCGCACAGGGCGGACAGTTTGCCGAGCGACTGTTTGATGTAGATGGCGGTCAGGTGGCTCAGCGTCAGGGCCCGGATCAGTTCTTCTTCCGTATTCTCGTTTTCCTCGGCATAGACGCACACCGGGTTGGTGGCGCAGATGCCCTGGTTGCCGCTGCCAGAGTTGCTCATCACGGGGATCATCGCGCCGCCCATCCGGGCGTCGCAAGCGGCGGCCGTGCGGGCGATCATCCGGGAATAGATGCTGTCGCCCAGGATGCCTTTGGCGAGCGGACGGTCGATGCTCTTGCCCAGGTTGTGTCCGTAGTTGCCCTTGAGGGCTTCGCGGGCCGCACGCATATTATATTCCTTGGTTTCGAGGATGAAGCGGATTTCGTCGAGCGGCGCCGTGGTGGCGAAGTCGTAGACGAGTTTCAGGTTCAAGGCGATGTCCGCATCGTCCGCATTGCCGGTGTCGGCGCCGGAAGGCAGCATCTTCTGCAGCGTCGCATCGTCGAGCCGCCCGTCGGCCACGTGGATGAAGCCTGTGTGGCTGCGGGCGATGACGGCCGTGGCCTGGCGGTCGCCGGCCGATGCGACGATCTCGATATACAGTTTTTCCGTAATCCCCTTCTTCAGTTGGATGTCGATGCGGTTCTCCGCGACATACTGTTTTCCCGCCGCGAGCGTTTCGGGCGTCAGGTCGCGCAGCACTTCGAGATGGTATTCGCTCTTGCCGATGAGCGCGCCCAGGGCGATGGCGATCGGCAGGCCGGTCATTCCCGTGCCGGGGATGCCCACGCCCATCGCGTTCTTGAGGATGTTCGCGCTCAGTAGCGCTTCGATCTTTTCGGGCTGGCAGCCCAGCTGCTCGACGGCGCGGGCCGTACACAGGGCGACAGCCATAGGTTCGGTGCAGCCGATGGCCGGCACCACTTCCTTGTGAATCAGCGCAAGGATACGTTCTCGGATATGCGGATCGATCATTTCAGTACGTTTTGAACATTAAATATACAAAATAAACGGCCGTTTCCCGTATCACCCACGGAAAAAAAATGTAAATTTGTCCAAACGATTCAAAACCTCAACGACTATGTGTGAAGAAACCCCCAAGTGCGAAGAGACCCCCAAGGATCCCAGGGATCTCAACGGTGACGGCAAAGTGACCCTTACCGAGAAAATCCAGTACAAGGCCGACCAGGCGAAAGAGAAAATCGACGCCGCGCTGAAAGACGCCAAGGAGGATGCCAAGGAACTCTACGCCAAGGCTTCCGTGAAAGCCAAGGAGCTCGGTGAAAAAGCCGGCGAGAAGTCCAAGGAGTTCGTCGAGAAAGCCAAGGACGTCTATGCGGACGCTTCCGCCAAAGCCAAGGAAAAAATCGACGACTTCAAAAACAAGGAAAAGAAAGCCTAGCCCCTATCGGCTGGCAAATTTCAAGGCCACAGGCTCGTCGGCCAGCCCTTTGGGCAGCCGGATGGTGACGACACCGTCGGACGAGACCTGTGCCTTGACTTTTTTACCCGTGTTGAGCACGGTCACCTTCCCGGCAGGCAGGTTGCCCGTCCACGTCAGGGTTTCAGGCAGGGTTTCTCCGTCGGGCAGGGCGTACACGGCATAGCGCGTCACGCCGTCTTTCGAAGCCGTGAACCAGATGTTGCCGTCCTGATAGCGCTCCGTGATGCGCGTGGCGTAAATCGCCTCGCCGCAGCGGCGGAGCCAGCCGCCGATCTCCCGCAGGATCACCGCGGCCTTCTCTTCGATGATGCCTTCCGGCGTCGGACCGACACCCAGCACCAGACAGCCGCCCTTGGCCGTGATCTCGGCCAGGATGCCGATCACGCGGCGGGCACTCTTGTAGTGCGCCCGGGGCGTCCAGCCCCAGTCGGTGCCCAGCGTCACGCAGGACTCCCAGGGATGGTCGATCTGCCGGTTCGGAACGGACTGCTCGGGCGTCTGGTAGTTCTCGTTCGGGCCCTGGATGGTCCGGTCCACGGAAATCAGGCCGGGACTCACCTTCCGGGCCTCCACAAGCACTTCGTCGAGCCCCACCTGGTCGCCGCGGATCCAGCCGCCGTCGAGCCAGAGGATGTCGAGTTGGCCGTAGCGGCCGCCCGTCAGTTCCCCGAGCTGGTTCTTCGTGAAGGTGACATAATTCTCCCACCAGTCGGGATGCATGTTCACCTTATAGTTGATGTGGCGGTTCGGCGTGGCATAATAGGGATTCCAGAACCACGGGCAGTGCCAGTCGGGCTTCGAGAAATAGGCGCCGATCATAAAGTCCTTCGCCCGGAAGGCGTCGAAGACGTGCCAGGCGATATCTTTGCGGGGATCGCTGGCGAAAGGCCCGGCCTTGGCGATCGAGAAATCAGTGTATTCGGTATCGAACATGCAGAAACCGTCGTGGTGCTTGGTCGTGAAGATCATATATTTCATGCCCGC
>JAEEGI010009127.1_pt1 | contig 21778 bp, 18 predicted proteins | sample 8958751 | NCBI WGS metagenome assembly JAEEGI01 (sample SAMN16246545, study PRJNA631951) | gut metagenome | biome: gut microbiome; feature: rumen; material: KS-attached | host: Bos | place: Iran: Karaj | collected 2018-10 | reverse complement strand
TCCTTCCTGACCATCAAATTCATTTTTGGGTTCATCAAACCAGTTATGAACTTCATCTTTGGATGCAAAATATGAAGGGTTCGGCTCATCAACCTTTGCTATCTCCATCTCATCTACGCAGTCCCCGGATACTACCTTTATCTGATGCACCTGACTTATCTCTACATCAAACTTAAAGACATGGGAGCCTCTTTGTGTTTCTATTTCCCTGCCATCTACAAAAAGCGTCACTTCATCCAGGTTGCTATATACTTTTATCTGCGTATTGCTCTCTATCCTGTCATGATAACGTCTTCCGCACAGATGCACAAAAGGCTTTTTGGTCCACCATGCCTTGTAGATATAATAAGCATCCTTTTTATGCTTTCTGTCGAAGGTGATCACTCCTTTATGATTTTTGCCGGGATCTCCTGCTTCATCACGTCCTGCAGCCGCAAACTCAAACATATTCCAAAGATAAGTTCCCCATATATAAGGCCTTTTAGAGAACATTTCCAGCATATGCTCATGATATAATGCCTGATAACTTTCTGTATAATCTCCCTTTTGAGGTTTAGGAGACTGAAGCCCTATCACAGAATCTGCTCCGTACTCAGTAAGTCCTATTGCTACATCAGGATATTTATTATGAAAGTCATCAAACCACTTATCATTATCTTCCATTTCTCCTACATACCAGCCATAATACAGGTTATATCCTCTGATATCTGGAAGAGTTACAAGAGGTGAGTCGGTCTCTAAAAGAAAGAGATTGGCCATTGCAGAATATCTCTTTGGATCCATTTGATGAACAATATCATTTAATATCTTATGATTTTCAATAAGATCCTCAGTCACTCCACGTAGTGTTATTTCGTTGGATAAAGCCCAACAGATTATGGAAGCATGATTATAATTCTGGGTTATAAGTTCCTCCATCTGTGAAACAGTATTGTCTCGTCCGTTATCCATATGAACTGTTATGTACGGGATTTCAGCCCATACTATCAGACCTTTTTCATCACACAGGTCATAAAAGTACTGATCATGCTGATAATGAGCAAGACGGATAGAATTAGCACCCATTGAAAGTATGAGTTCTATATCTTCTTCATGCATTTCTTTGGTCAGCGCATTTCCTACACCGGCTCTGTCCTGATGTCTTGATACTCCGTGAAGAGGATAACTTTTTCCATTTAAGTAAAACCCTTTTTGAGGATCTACATAAAATTCTCTTACTCCGAATCTGTCAAATATCCTGTCACATTCTTTACCATTACAAAGAAGTGTTGCTGTGATCTTATAAAGATAAGGATCTTCTACTCCATTCCAAAGATGTGGATCATCTATAACAATAGTGCCTGTGGCGATTCCTTTTTTGTTTTTACATTGTACCAAGAGGTCCTGTTCTCTGATTCCGTCAACTGACACACGTACTTTATCTGCTTCTCCCAAAAAGAATGCTTTTACCTCTACAATGGCTTTACCGTTCTCGATAGAAGGAGTGACCATAAGACCATTGCCACCATAATAATCAAGATCAAAATGAGATTCATCTACAATAAGCATATATACATTTCTGTAGATTCCTCCATAGAATGTAAAATCGGCTCTCTGCGGATATACTCTGTCATTTGGCTCATTGGATACTATAACTTTAAGTTCATTAGTATCTGCAAGATAATCTGTAATATCTGCTCTGAATGTAGAATATCCTCCATCATGGCTCATAACTTCCTCGCCATTTATGATCACATTACATGATGAATTAACACCTCGAAATTCTATATAGCAACGCTGACCCTCTTCCATAGCAGGTCTTGAAAAGTTTTTTAAATAGGTACAGGTACCTCTGTAATAAGGATCCGGCCCTGTCTGGCCATCAACTGCATTCCAGGTATGAGGTAATGTAACTGTTTCTTTCAGCCCTTCCTTGATAAACTCCCAATCCTCATTCCAAAGTAATGTATTCCTCATATAAATTCCCTCGATTCTTTCTTTACATAATCAGTTATTTATGAGAGTGCTGCTTTTTTCTTATCAGCGATACTCTTTTGTACTTCACCCATTTTTTCATATGTAAGCTCAGAATTTTTCATAGCTACCAAAGTACAGATCCATCCGGCGATAGGGAATCCAATCATAAGAATAACTGTCATGATCTTAACTCCCCATGTGAGCGGGTCTCCCTGCTGAGGTGCTGTATTTGTATAACCTATTATACCAATCATAAGTGTTGCAATTGTTGCACCAAATGAAGATACTATTTTATCAATGAAGCTGTATGTAGCTGATACTGTAGCAGGCATATACTTGCCGCTTCTGTCAAGCTCATAATCTACTACATCTAATCTAAAGGAATTTGTAGCAACTGATACTACCATCTTCATTCCATTATTAGAAAAAGTAAACAGTATGAATACTATAGCCATAAGGATTGCTCCTGTGCTTAAGTTACCTGTCAAAACAGTTCCTATAAGCTGTGTTGGAGCAAATAAAAGAAATACTGCAAATAAAATATTTAATACAATACAATTTCTTGTCCAGCCGATCATGACTGCTCTGCTTCCTTTTTTACCTGCAATCCTGGAACCAATTATTGCAAATACAATTGCAGGAAGCATAGCTACTGCAGAAAGAATTGATGATATTGCCATTGAACCGATCATAATTCCGTTAAGCATTGTACTTACTACTGCTGCATTTCCTATTGTCTGCGCAAGTTTATCAGAAGTTGCTGCTATGATAAATCTCTGAAGCTCTTTATTTTCCTTAATGATTGCGACCATATCCTTAAATGTTGGCTTATTGTCTTTATTACTATCTGTCTTTATACCTTCAAAATTCTCAGGAACATCATATGGAGCTATTCCTATACAAGACAGTAATAAAGTAACAAAAGATATAGCTATAACTACAAGGTTATATTCTGCGAAATATCCTGATCCCTGGATGTTGCCATATTTTGGAAGAATAACTGCTGATGCTACTATACTGATGATCATTGGAGCAAGATATGAATATGTCGTTGACCATACAGAAATAGTAGGTCTTTGCTTAGGATCATTAGTAAGAACATTGGAGTTAACATTACCAGCTACACTTACAAATGTATAACCTATGATATAGATCATGTAACATAAAATAAAATATAAAACTCCAGCAGCTCCTGTTAATCCAAGCTTTGGTCCTAAATTACACATCAGAAGTGTTGCACATGACATGACTGCCCATCCAGTCATGATACCTACTCTAAGCTTACCAAAACGCGAATTAAATCTCTCTATAACATATGCAATGATAGGATCTGTTATACCATCAAATAATCTTGATCCTGTTATTATCATTCCTGTTACTGCTATCAGTATTCCAAAGTTTGAATTACCGATATATGTAGCACCATTCATCATTACATAAAAGGCCATCTGACCTATTCCGGTCATCATAGCCAGCGCTATATGCCACGTTTTTGCCCTCTTGTAAACTACCCCGTTATCTTTTTTGCTATTACCCATTGTTGTCCCCTTTCTTTGCAATACAAATTTATTTTGTAAATGAATATTATCATTTATATAGCCTTGTAGTTAGAAATATATTATTACTACTAGCATTATTTTATTGTTTTGATATCCCCTTCAGTAATTCCGTTTTCATTAAAACCGTCTACTCTTACTACGTATTGTCTTGAAGCTACGAGCGCTCCTATTCTCTTGGGCTTTGTAACTCCTTCTTCTCCATATACGATACAGCTGTGATACAGCTTATCAGGACTGCTTCCCCATAATATAAGATGTCCAAGTGCATCATCCTTCTGGATACTTACAGACATATCAAGTTCATTATCTCGAGATACCGTATAAGAAGATCTGTCCGGCTTTGCTCCATTTCCAATTCCAAATACCCTGATACCTGATACAGCTGGTATCTGATCATATGGAACTTCCATATGGGAAAGCCTTAAATACCTTAACCTGATTCCTTCCTGACTTACTATAAGATCATGCGATAGATCAGTATTTACGCCTGTTTTATCTTCAATAACAAACCATGTAACGTTATCAGCTGAACCTTCAAGCTTCCACCTTGTGTTAAGATCAGCTTCCTCGATATATCTGGCCTGCGTTGTGCCTCTGATCTGGCCTGTAGGATCTATATCTATTTCATAGTCTCCAAAATTGATCTGGACAGCATTTACTCTGTAAACGTCTTCAAGATCTACGATTATCCATTCATCCTTCTTGTTAGATTTAGGTCTCCACATAGTTCTTACATTTTCATCAAGAACATTATCAGGATCAAAGCCTTTAAGCATGGAAGAAGATATTGCCTTCTTACCAAAGCTAAGCAGCATCCATTCAGGATCTTCCCACGGATCCATATAATCTTTAGAAATAGCATATGGCCAGTCAGGATATCTTTGGTTACAAAACAGTTCTCCGTCACTGTCATAACCCGCTTTCCAGATGCCAACTCTTCTTTCAAAATCATGATTTGCACTTATCCTCATGGTTGCAGCATGCCATAGATTATGAAATTCATCCTCCATAGTAGAGCCATGTCCGGCTCCAGGAATAAAGCCTCCGGGATTGTAGGAATACGGAGCATTATCTGCAAGAGTGAACGGTCCCAGAGGATTATCACTTATATATACTGCATCTCCATAGGTATTGTACTGAGTTCCTCCAAAGGCATACTGCAGGTAATATTTACCATTATGTTTGTTCATCCAGGCACCTTCAATGTAAGGTCTTCTTGTAAACATTCCCTTTATCATCGGTCTTAAGTTTTCAGGAATGCTTTCCTCTTTTATTCCCTGTATCTTGAAGAAATTCTCATAAGATGCTTCAATCTCATCTTCAGATGCCGGAAAAATCTCGTTGTTCTCTCCTATTCTTTCAAAGCCTTTCTTATAAGGGTCCCCACTTATAAGTTCTACTTTTTCTGTTTTGGGATTCATTGTTACAGGGTCCAGCTCACATCCATATATAGGAGTCATATTGGAACATCCCCAGTAAAAATATATTTTCCCGTCATCATCTGTAAAAAGATTCGGATCCCAAAACGGAAAACTTCCTTCCAGCTTTTCATAAGGGCCATTTATAATATCTTTGGTTCTGTATCTGTCACAGTTACGGTCGTTGCTTGATGCGCACAAATACACATACTCCCCTATAATCCTTACGTCAGGTGCATAATCGTATAATGGAAGCTCATCGGGAAGTCTGTGGTTTTCCCATACAGCCATATCATCAGAGACCCATACCCCAAGTGTCATTGATGCGAAAATATAATATTTTCCTTTGTACATGATCATTGATGGATCTGCGGCTTCTCTACAGATTTTCATAGCACCATGATTTCTTTGATCCAGATTGAACTGATATCTGTAATTAATATTTACCGGATTGCAAAAATATTTTTTCACTATATCCTCCTTGATAATTCATGTATGATCATTGATTTAAAGTGCATTTATAATGTATCATGAAGAATATAATTGTATTAGAATATTATTATTATAAATAGCAACATCTTACTGTTTTCAAAATACTTTTATGGGAAAATAAATGGATAAAACTCTTTTTAAAAATATTATTAACAACATACTTGATGTGCCTGTGTGGGATGTATCTGATAATCCCATGGCGCTTAAAGACTTTGAAAAAAAATGCTGTTTTGATAAAGATCTTCAGCCTATGTTCACAGAAAACGCTCTGCAATATATCCTTAAGGTTGCTATTCACGGAACTTTTTATGAGGTTGTGGATTATTTTGATACTGCTATTTTGTTCTTTGCGATTGATGATCAAAAATATATTGTAGGGCCTTATGCAAAGTCAGGCTTTTCAGATTCTCAAATGGAAAATATACTGATAGAACACGGAGCAGCAATATCTATAATGCCTGCATTAAAGCTCTACTACACAGAGCTTCCCATACTATTTACAGACCAGCTTCAAAAAGTCTTAAACGGTATCATCAAAACTTTTGTCAAGGGTTCTGTAAGTTATGATTACCGCAGACTGACAGGCTTTATAAAAGATGTAAATAAGGAATCTGATACTCTGTATTCAGAAGAGAAAAGATATAGCGAGATTTATAAACGCTATGATGCCGAGAAAAGATTTCTTTCTATGATAAGAAACGGTGATGTAGACAATATTGTCTCTGCCTATAAGAAAATGGCTGACATCTCCAAACAAGATAAAACTTTAAAGGAGATGCAAAAATACTACACTTCTGGAAGTAATATCGCTATTTTAAGAGCCCTTTCCAGAAAAGCGGCTGAAGAATCAGGATTATCAGTTATAACTATTGATACAATAACCCAAAAATATGTACAGCTTTCATCTGCCAACCTGTCATTTGATGAGCAGACAAAGCTTATGAACAAAATGATAATGGAACTTACAAACGCTGTCAGAGCGCACCGTCTTTCAATTGGCAATTACTCTCCTTCTATTCAAAAACTAATAGAATATATAGAACTTCATCTAAGTAAAGAGATCACACTTGAACAGCTTTCAGATACTGTAAATTTGTCTGTTTCCCGTCTTTCTGCAATTTTTAAAAAAGAAACAGGTGACACCATAATGAATTATATTGCCAAGCAAAGATGCAAAAAAGCTGCCAATCTGTTAAAGGAAACAAACTATCCAATAAGTGAGATCAGCAGCTTTGTGGGTTATACAGATAATAATTATTTTGTAAAAGTATTCAAAAAAGTATATAACACTACGCCTTCAGAATACAGGTCAAAAAAGTAAGTAAGATCATTTTGGTACCAGCTTTGTTTTTATATCAGGCTATTCCCATAAAAACATATGAACAATAAATCGCAAAAGCACTGACAAGTGGTACAGTCACAGTATCATAACCACCCTTGGTTATAAGCTCTGTAATTGCCGCCAAAGGTGCAGCTATTACTATTGCCGGAAGACAGTTTACTAAAGGAACGTTCCCAACTACCATAAGGCTCGCAAGGCCAAATACAAATGCAACCACTGACATTGCAGCTGTTCCTTCCCAGCTTTTCTTATGATCTACATGCTTAAATCTAAGGACTTTATGCTTGCCATATTTTTTGCCGATAAGGGCTGCAGCCGCATCACCAAATCCCCACATAAGAATTGATGCAACAGCAAGTTCTTTATGTCCAAGCAGTCCCCAGCTTATCGAAATAATAAGAGCCATTGTTCCAAATAGCTGAAAAAGACTTGACTTCATTTCACCGGGACGCCTTTCAGAAAACATTTTAGTGAACTTTTTGTTCTTTGAACAAATTGCAAGTCCGGGATAATTGACAATTATCACCCCTATGGGAACTATTGCAGCTGCAATCCATTCATTTGCTGCATATATCATTACCACTACTGAAGAAAAAGCTACAAAGTGAAAAAGTTTTCTAAATAATTCTTTGGGAAGTGGAAATATTTTGTTTACCAAAAATAAGACTCCCGCAATTGAAAACATGTAGATCAAAAAATACTTAAGCCCGCTCAATACATCCATCAATATTTGTTCCATTTTTCATTTCCTCTTTTTTATTGTCTTTTTTTAATTTATCATTTATTTTCATCCACTCTGCAACCAGAAAAGCACATGAAATAATGATTGCCCCAAAATCAGCTGCAACATATGCGCACCTGATACCCATAAATCCAAACAGATATTCAAGAATGAATAAAAGTGGTATAAGAAGTAATCCTTTTTGAAGTGCGGAGATAATAGTTGCTTTTAATGCATTACCTGTTGCCTGAAGGAAATTGGTCGCCAGGTAGAAAAATCCCAAAAATGGAGAACTTATCATAAGAATTGTAAGGATATTTTCTGCAATCACAGCTACCTCCGGATCCTTTAAAAACATACTTATAACGGCGGATTTAAAGAAAATAACAAGGCCTGCAGTTATAAGGCCAAAGCTTGTAGAAAGAATTAAAAGCCTTTTGATGACTCCTGATAACTTTTTGATATTACCGGCTCCATAGTTATAAGACATAAGCGGCTGAGCGCCCATACAAATACCCATTAGTATCATTACTATTATCATATTGACTCTTCCTGCTGCAGCATTGGCTGCTATGGAATCTGAGCCATACTTTGAAAGGAGCTGATTGGCAAAGGAATTGGCAAAACCTGATAAGAGAGTACTTATTGCATTTGGAAGTCCAAGAGCCATAATAGAAAAAATATATACAGGATTCATTTTGGCATAGGATAATCTCATATTAAGAACTATAGCTTTATTCTTCATATAATAGATGTAATAAATAGTAGCCACAAGATTTCCAAGTACTGTTGCAATGGCTGCACCCACAACTCCCATTCCAAATCCAAGAATAAAGACGGGATCAAGAATAATATTTATGACTGTACCTATGAGATTGCCTACAAGGCCTTCTTTTACAGCGCCTTCTGCTCTTAAGACCTGTCCCAGCATATTGCTTATAAGAAGAAGTGGAGCTCCAAGAGCAAGAATCAGCATATAATTTTTTGCATATCCTATGATATCTGACGTTGCTCCCAAAAATACCAGAATAGGTTTATTAAATGCAATTATCATCATGCCTGCAATTATTCCGCATATGATTCCACTCCAGATACTAAGAGATGAAACCATCTTGGCATGCTCCATATCTTTTTTGCCAAGGTCTGATGAAATAATTACAGTTGCACCTGCTGATATAAGCATGGCTACAGCCATGATCAAATTAAAAATCGGGCCCACTACAGATATGGCTGCAACTTGAGCTGTCTCTCCTGTCTGACCGACAAATACCATATCAGCCATGTTGTAGATAAGCATAACAAGTATAGCTATAAGTGCCGGAACTACCATCTTAAAAATTGATGACCATATATTGTCGCTTTCAAATACTTTAACCTGATCTTCTTTCATAATCTTCTCCAAACATACAGTTGAAATTTATTGAACATGTGTTTATTATCTTTGTTATAGGAATTATATTCCAGGCATCTGATAACTACAACCAACAATTATTCAGCATATGAAAGATAGTCAACACATTAAGGGGAAAGTGTTTATTATGAGCGAAAAAAAAGAAGATGGCAGAGTCCGCTACACCAAAATGAGAATACGTTCAGCATTCTACGAACTTGCCAAACAAAATGAATACGATAAAATAACAGTTACTGCAGTCTGCAATAAAGCAGAGATAAACAGAGCTACTTTTTATAAGCATTATCTTGATATACCGGATCTTATAGATAAGCTTCAGGAAGAAGCTATCGAGAAGCTTATAAACAGGCTTGATGTAGCTACAAAGAGTAATATAGATGATTTTCTTATAGACCTTCTCAAACAAGTCAAGGAAAACACAAGCGCAAACGGTAGTTTAAGCCTATTCACGCAGGCAAGTGCAACAAGCTTCACTTCCAAGGTTTCAAGGATCATATATTCCAAGTTTTCAGAGATCATCAAAAGTGATATTCCAAAGTCATCTACTCTGGACCAGGATATGATCTTTGTTTATATTGCAGGCGGATGCGCAGGAATTATAGATTACTGGGCAAAGACAGGATTTAAAGAAGATGAAAAAGAGCTATCACAAAAGCTAAGGCTTATGGCCAATTTAACTATTAAAAGTATAAGATAATTATTAAAAATGGCTATTGGCAGGCAAATATCTAATTTGCATACACAATAGCCATTATAGATTATTATCTTATATTTTCAGGAGCCTATCCTATATGTATCAGCCAACATACTCAAGACCCGGGAAGATATCCTGAATAGATACACCGTCAACTGTTCCTTCATATCCAATGTTATCAATATATAATCTAAGATACTGCCCGTCTGATGAAAGAAGATCTACAAAAGATACTCCATCAGTTGATACAATAGTAAAGCCTGTACCGGATTGTACAGTTATCATATCTCCTGTAGGCTCCAAGCCATCATCAAGCTTCTCCATCTTAACACTCTTTGCTGATACGATATCTTCTGTGGAGACTTTAACAATAACGCATGTTTTAGGATCCGCCTGCGGCATTCCGTCATCGCCAATAGAGTAATAATTGTAGTAAGTGAAAGTTCCAAGGGCAGAGCTTGTGTCAACTATAATAAAATTATCTGCATTAGAGAATACCTTAGGGCCGCTATAATCTGTATCTACATCGATCCACACTCCAGTATAGCCAAAAATATCTACCTTCTCACAGCCACCATCAGTTACATCAAATACGTATGTATCATAATAATCATTGCCAAATGCAGTCGAAAGATGAATATACTCTCTGCCGTCATCCATTACAAAATGATAGACATTGTAAGCTCCCGTTTTTTCACCATAGTAGTCATCAAATTCAGCACTGCCATCTCCATATACAAGAACAAAGCTACTCTTCTGACTGTTATATATTATGTAATTTTCATCCTCATATGCTTCATTTTCAGACTCATAAAAAGGTATTTCTTCTTTGTAGCAATATGTCCTACTTGTATCGAATCCAAGCTTTTCATTTACTATCTCATCATCATAATCAATAACAACTTCAAATGAACCGGATGCATAATCAGCTATGTCATACTGATTGAATACTATATGTATACCATTTATATCCATATACCAGTTGTATCCAAGCTCGTAATCTTCAGCTCCGGATTCGATACTTTTCTTTTCATCAGGATCAAACTTATAGTGACTAAGAGATTCATCAATATCAAAGAAAGTTTCTTCGCCGTCTTCTGCATTATCAATGAGGTCCGCTTTAATAATTGTGGCAAACTCGTCTTCTGAAACGCTTACAACATCACCAAGGCTTATCTCTTCGCCATTTGAAACGTAATAGTTGTAACCATATACTGCATAATATCCATGAGCTCCTCCACCATAAAAATCTTCAGTTTCAAGGATACTCAGTACCATACTATCTGACCTTGTTATCTCCTGATGTTCATCATCATAATATTCACCAAAATAATCAGGATCAGATTCATATTGAGACTTAGCCATACCATACATCTCTTCGAATTCTGAATCATAATTATCAAGCATAGTATCAGCACTATCTTTAAGTGTCTTAGCAAGTTCCGGATATTCATCCTCAAGATCAGCGACAACCATTATAGCGTTTTGTGATTTCTCACAAAGATCAACTTTTTTACCGTCGTCAGATAATTTAGAGCCTGATCTATTAACTGATTTATATGAAGGAGCTCCGCTTCCATATACGTTTACAAGCTTATATTCCTTCTCTTCTGAATCTGACTCTTCAATTTCTTCTTCCTCTAAAGTCTCAGCTTCAGTCGCAGCATCGCTAGAAGATTCAACCTCTTTGGAGCTGTCTTCATTTGATTGATCAGTCTTTTTAGTTTCCTTTTTAGTATCTTCTTCAGACTCATCTTTCGATGAATCTTCACTGCTATCTTTGGCAGCGCCCTCTTCCTTAGTATCGCTATAGCCAGGCAGTTCAATTCCCGGAATAGAACAGCCTGATAATAAAAGTGCTGCGCATAAAGGCGCAATTATGTTAGCTCTTTTCATTACTATCCTCCACATAATTAATAAGTCAAACACTGAAATAGTAGCACAATTATCTGTTATATACCAAAGCATATGACCAAAATACAAATTTGGTGGATGAACGGAAAAAGAGCCATCAAGCTTTCGTCAATTGCTATACCTAAACTGGACTTATTTCGTTTACAAGATTACTAATTTGCATTATGCTTTCTTGCATATATAAAGCAGATGATTAGTATTTCCAAGAAGTTCTCTCTTTTCACAAACTGATAAGTACCATTTTGAAATAGCTTCAAAGTCCTTGTCAGATACCGAGAAGTCAACCCTGTGCTCAAGAGGCTCTATAAGGCCGTCTACACCTGTAGTTGTGATATGCTCTATCTCTTTTTTCTCAAACAGGTCTTCAAACTCAGCAACATCATAGCCAGTAAAGAGCTGCTCTTTGAAGTGTCTGACTTTATGATCATCCGTGAAGTTTTCAGCCTGTCCCTCTGACCAGTTGCCATAGAAATAGTTGGAATACATGATCGCGTATACAGAGATGAATGCAAACATGATAGTTCCGCCTTTTTTGGTCACTCTGATGGCTTCATCTATAGCCTTTAATGCATCCTCCTTGTCATAAAGGTGATACATAGGTCCAAGGACAAGTGTAAGATCGTATGTATCATCTTCAAGATCTTTAAGGTCTGTAGCATCTCCAAGATATGATGCAAGATTTGAAAGGTCCTTACTTCCTAAACGAAGTTTATCAAGGTTACTCTGGACGAATTCAACTGCTGTTACGTTCATTCCCTCCTTGGCAAGAGCTATGGAATAGCGGCCAGTACCTGCGCCAACTTCAAGGACTTTGGAACTCTTACCTGCGTAGCGGTGAATATAGTTCATGGTAGTCGCATACTCTAGTCTCCCATGAACAGTTCGCTCCAGTCTGCCATCTTCAACATAGCTGTTATAATATCCGCTTACGATCTCTTTTCTGGAAGAACCCTCTTTGATTGCATTTATTCTTGTATAATAATGTGTTTCATCTTCATGATGTATGTACGCGCCGTTCTTTAGTTGAACCTTTAAACTTGCCGGATTATCTTTGTTAACAGAAAGATATGCTTCATGGATACTAATTTCGCGGGCTTTTTTTAGAGTCATTGCAAGTCCTTTGGTAGCATAACCCTTGCCTCTATACTTGGAAGATATACAGTAGCCGATGTGGCCTGCGCCTTCTCTTAAGGCATCATTTAGGCAGTGACGCAGGTTAAACACGCCTACATATTTATCAGTATCTACTAAAACGAAGGTTGTATCTGGAACAAAACCTTCCGGAAGCTCTCTTCCCATAGACCAGTTTCTCTTCTTCTCGATCCATTCAAGGAACTGTTCATAGTTATAGCCGTACACGCTGTTAATATAACCATTCTCGTTGGCCGGAAAAGTCATATAAAGCTCATAAGTCTTCTTGTAATCTGAGTCCTGTACTCTTACTAGTTCCATAATATTCCTCCTATATAAAAAAATTAAGCCCCATCAAACGTATGTTTGATGAGGCTTATAAGCAGGTGTTATGCATATACTGTTATCAGCTTATGCCTATTCCTTGATCCTCATCGACCATACCAAAAGTAAACCCCTGATTATTATTATTATTCACGGGTGTTTCGGTAGTATTATTAAAATTGTCAACAAGGATATAAAATGTCATATTGATATTCTCCGCAAAAAGCATTCGCACACGCTACGCAGCTACTGCTTTTCGATCAAATGTTTTCTGTTAGTATACTTTCAGCTTTTGATATTGTCAACTATAAAAAATAATCAAAAGTTTCTCGTATTTTGAAAAAAGTACAAATCAATTTTCGGGATCAGTCTGTTAAGCGGAAAGTCTCCAGGTACTCTTCGAATATGTCGCAGTTTACCAGCACCAGCTTATTCAGCTTGTAGATGGCACCGGCATCCTTTGCCATATCCTCGAACTTGGATTGACACATGGAGTACATCTCTGCACCTTCCTTGTATCTGACAAAACGCTTCCGATCGACTTTCTTGGGTGTTTTCTTTTCCATGGTAGTCAGCCTCCTTCAAATTATTTGAAGCACCCTGCTTCTACCACTATGGAAATTTTGCACCCTCCCTCTTTACCCGATAATGATTTGCAGTACTTTATAACACTGAAAAACCTGCCATTATCTGCATATCACAGACACTAGCAGGTTTTCAACACCATCCTTTCAACATCATTGATTAAATTTAGAATTCATTCTATCTAAAACATCTTGACGGTTTACATCCATGAACACAGCGAAATCCAATGTTGTTTCACTAATCATACTTCCCATCTCTCCTGCATAATACCAACATTCCAAAACCAACGACATCATATAGAACTCAATGTCTTGGACAAACTCGGCTAAAGGATACCTGCCTTCTTTTGAGAAAATCTGTTCACAGAAAAATATCGTCTGTTCCGTTTCAGCTTTCATCTGATCATAATGGGCAATATTCTTGTCAACAAAATCTCTGATCAACGTCCTTAGTGTCCAGTTCTCTTTCACTTGTAAATCTAATACAGCATTCACTTCATCAAGGAGATCCTGTCTCTCATACATTATCAAAAAGTTCTGAATTGTCCTATTCTTCTTCAGGTTCGGAGATTCAACCAACCAAGCTCTGAGATGGCTAAAATAATACCTAAGTGCCATATTATAAACATCCTCATTATCTGCTGCCGGTGAGTCCAAAATCTCTGATACCATCCTTCCTGCATCATGACTCATATATTCTTGAATGAAAATATCGATTTCTGGTTTCTTATCACATATTTTTAAGCAATAGGCACATTCTGAAACTTTCTGATACACCTGAAGAGCAATCCAACTCATTCCTTCGCGATTTATTTCATCGAGCTTTTGCCAATAGATCCCATCATAGTATCCTTTTACTGGTGAGCCAGAGTATTTTTCAACTCTGAAAATATAATGATAGAACGGATATTCATCATCAAAGAAGGTTTCAATTAGCTTAGGATCCTTAATTTTAATTCCTATAACCTCTTTAATTCCTTCCGTTACCAGCGTGATCCCCTCATCTCCTTCCGGAAGTTTTGCATCTTTACATGAAAAACTTGGAAATTCAACAGGCTCTTCTGCCACACCAGCCCTTTCCGCGATCAGATATCGTCCTTTTTTATCCTGAATAATAACTGATACTCTTTTACTTCCTGTAGTCCTTAACATCCCTGTCAGAATTTCCTTTCTTACATCCACATCTTACTCTCGCAACTCCATCGTTTGTCATAATTCGTCTCACTCAGTATATTCTGATAAATTGGTTCAAGAAATACCGCTAGCCTGTCCAGCACATCATCAAACAGTAATCTGGACTCTTTTGCCGGATCAAAAGCCTTCCACTGGGTATTCAACGCATCATTATTCTTAAAGTCTTTGATTTCCGCAAAAGCATCAGTTGGCAATTCTCTATTTCGATGAGCCAAAGTACTTTTAACCGCTTGGATAAGGATCTCTCCTTCAAAATCAAAGATTCCTGACAGATAATAAATATCATAGAAATCTTTCATCCTGCTTGTTCCGGCCATCCTCTGAATAATTGCATCAAACTTCTCTGCAATAGTACTTTCCAGCGAATATGTGAAAACCTCCGGGGAAACAAAATCAGGCAACCTTGTAACAATCGTCCTCTTTATCGGATCAGGCACGATGATATCATCAATGCCAACATCAATGGAGAACGGAATCCTCACCTTTCCTATGCGTCCCATAAAAGAAGTTTTTACACCTGGGTATTTTTTATCTATCGAGATAGTCTCTGTCCCCAGAACCTCCAACATTATGAAATCATTCCCTGTACTGATGTTGCAGATATCCCTCATGGTCTGTTCTATGTTCTTCAAGCTTCCATGCAAATTCTTTATCAGAAAATCAATGTCCCTCGTTGGTCTTGAATCAAATTCCGTAAGTGTATAGATAAACATACCACCTTTTAAGATTAGATTATCTGCATACTGAGAAAGTGATAGTTTCCTCAGAAATTCTTCCTGTGCAAAAAGCTGAAGTACCATCTGAGATGGGATTCCTTCTTCTTTTGACTGATTCTTTAATCTTGTCAGTACCGATGCCGCCATGTTCTTTATAGCCATACTCCAAGTATCTCCCTTACCTTTTTTTCCACATGAAGCAGTTTTGCATACTTCATAAGTCTCCCCTCTACCTTTTTCGGATCTTGTACATATCGTTGGATAGCTATATTAAAAACTTCTCCATCCACTTTGTTTCTATGAAGAAGGAGATCACAAATTGTTCTTTCTCTGTTGTAAATCTTGACTGGTTTGCCATCAATTTCTGCTTCTTCTATCCCTACCTGATAACGATCGCTTCGAATAAAGTGCGGCTTTACAATAGGATAATCAATATAGAATCTGGTTCTTGTGCTTTTATTATCTACCGCCAGATGCCACGCCGCCGGGGTTCTGTCCGTATAGCCATAGTAATCCAGAGCACTCTCCATGCAGATTACCCCATCCGGAAATAGTGTCGTAATGGTTGGAATATCCGAAAAAGAATCTTCCCCTGAATACTGATAATAACCACGTCTAACTTGCTCTATCTCGCCTTCTTCCAGCAGACGTTGGATTTTCTTATAATAAAAGCCTTCTTTTTTTAGTTCTGCGGTTCTCATTAGACCACCATACCGATCAAAAACCGTTTTAAGACTATCACTCATGTTATCACCCCGTTTTATTATAATATACAATTACTTATTAGTTTTTGTATAGTTTGATAAACAGAGCATATAACCTAACATGAAAAAAGTCAAGAAAAAACGAGAAAAAGCCCGCAGTCTTTAAAAAATAATCAAAAGTTTCTCTATAAAAAATAATCAAAAGTTTCTCGCAAAGATGCAGACTGGACCTGTTGTAGTCTTCAGTATAGGCATAAATACGCCTTGCTCCTTTATCCTTGAAAAGGTAATCAAAAAATGCATACGCTGCTTCCGTGTAATTTACAATCCTCTATCATCCATGTCATCCTCAAAGTCAAGCCAGGCATTCAGTCGATCATCTTCTCTTTCACGCTTTAACTCTCTCTGTCTTCTGTCAAAGTCCTTGCGCTCCTTCTTGCTCATACCGTCTACAAGGCTCTTATATTCTTTATCTGTAAGTCTTACATCTTTATCTTTTTTACCGAAAAGCATAGAATCAACGCCCTTTCTAAATAACTACAGCCACTTCCAAAGACATAAAAGCACTAATCGTCTGTTATATATCGTCGTTTTTCTTAAGATTTTAAAGGCATGAGTAACTTCAACCGTAAATCAAATGAACATCTAAAAGAGGAGCAAAAGCTCCTCTCCACAAGACAATCACAACTGCGTATTACTGTTAACAGAACACGGTTATCAATTCGAAGGTTCCAGGTCACAGGCAAGCGTTCACATTCTGTTAACTTAACACGGTACATCATTTTCAAGCGGCACATATCCCTTCGATTGGGAGAACAGTGGATTGTTTGATTAAATATAAAAGATCAGATAAAATAATGGGGCTGTTCAACAGCCCCATTTATGGATGATGAATTAATGGTATTAGTATAAGTGCCCAGATCAGGGAAGAGTTTGTATTCATGGCGAGTTAGTAGAATAACAAATAATGTGAGGACTAATTCTGTAAATAGTTAAGAGGTAGCACTAATGATAATACGAGAAGGAAAAGTCATTCCAAATGTAGGGATAGGCCCGTTCCGATTAGGAATGAGTACTAAAGAGCTTGAGAAGATTATCTGTGATTACACAATCGAAAATCGAACCAACGGAATTTTAAAGGTATATCATGTCGAGAATGCCCAGTTTTTCTTTGATAAAAATGATGCCTTGCAGCAGGCAGGAGTATCCTTTGGCTTTAAAAGTAAATACTTGGATGCAATTGGAATAGGAGATACCGTAAAAGAACTGACTAAACTTGGATATGAATACTATGAAGAATTTGATGATTATCTTATCCGAGGTGTCGATGGCATATGCTTTGAGCTTGGAGATACTAACTCGGACGATGACTGGAATGAGAAGGAAGCACCTATAGAGTGGATATTTGTTTATGATAAGAAGGCGGACGAGAATTAGAACGTGAAGGAGACTGACATGAGTTACACAGACAAAAAAGTGATTCTACGAGAAGCAAGGTTTTAAAATCCTTCCTAATGAGAATTCTGGGGCTGCACTAAGAAAAGTTATTTATACGTAACGAGTTATCCGCGATGAGTCGTTTGAGAGGGTGTTATGCAATATATAATTATAAAATCAACAAACAAGTACTTTGATTGGAAATGGGATGAGAACAGTATTTTGAACCACATTTCCCCCTATCACAGACCTGCAGACATATTTGATGCTGTTTGTCATGAAATAAACAGCTACTACACTAGCAAAGATTCTTTTAAAGCATACAAGAAAAAGGTCAAGTGGAAAGGAAAGTTTATAAATGCTGAGATGACCTTCTGGTCATCCCATTCCAATATGGCTGGAAAATATGTATGTTTTGAAATTTCGCCTTCTGGATATGCCAATGATAGCAAAGGCATGGAAAACAAAGGGTTATTGTACTTAGGAATTCATCCTACTAATTTCGAAGTTCATAATATAGACTATGACCTGTTTAGAGAAATCATAGGCTATATCGATGCATGCGTAGACTTCTTTAAAACTATAGACTCTTATGAGGGGTTCAAGAAGCTTGTTGATGAGCAGGATTTCGTTTTTAAAGATGAGGTTTCAGAAAGTAATAGACAGATCTTTTTGGAAAAGATAAAGCCATTAACTTAACACGGTAGTGGAAATGCAAAAGTTCTTACAGACATAAACTCCTTTATTTGTCACACAAAAAATATTCTCATGCTCTTGCTGGTTTTTTATACAAAAATACAACTGCAACTATAAAGACAACAGTCAGCATGCTCCATTGCACATAATTATCAAGAATCATAAATAGAGTTGATTCACTCCAATCTTTAATAAATACCGAAATATTCAAAAAGATATCAGTAAAAAAATGAATAAATGCGGCAGCAAGAAAATTGTGGGAATAAAAGTACACAGAGGTAAATGCGAATCCCCACACTCCGGTCATGATAAACCTGTAAACGGCCTGCTCTAATGAATCACACTCTATAGCATGTAATATGCCAAATATGACAGCACTGATGCCCGCATAAATAAGCCGTCGCATAAAGGTGGCATCTTCGCCCTGATAGTAGCCTTCACAGACAAACGCCCTAAACGTCATCTCTTCCCATAGCCCTGTAGAAATCTGCACAAAAAAGAGATATGAAACAACAATCGGGACCGTTGTATTTAGCCAGCTCTTTGCGCCTATCACTGCATAAACAACGACATAGAAAGCAACATAGACCAGCATGCCCACGCATGCTGGAATAGCATTCCTAAATCCCTCTATAGTCAGCACACTTCTTATGCTATCTTTCTTATACAGTTTTACAAATATGATAAGTTCCACGATAAAGAAAACCATTCTCTGGAGAGTCTTTACCATAGATCCCTGAGCACCATCAAAGTTATTATTTATCCATAAGGAAATCGGATAAAAAACTATATAAAACAGTAGAGCCAACAATATACCTACTAATCCCCTACGAATTTTCATAATATGAATCCTATACCCTTAATCTATATATTTTTGTTTATCTATTGCCATTACCTATTTTTTTGCTTTCTCTCTCAATTGTAATAATACGCGATCAGTTCCCATTATATCATTCTTTTTATTTTATCAATAATATCAATTTCATTTTTTCAATAAAAGCAACAGAGATTGATGGCCATGATTGATTTTCAAAACCTGATCTCACTAAGATTTGCACCTGAAGAGAACTTCTCATACATATCTATTTTCCTACGATACATCTCAGTAACAAATTTGATTCTCTCCTCACTTACCTGAGAATCTTTACGATACATATCCTCTATATAATAGGCATCAGGCAATAAGCTAACATCTATAAGTTTCCTGTTTTGAACATATTTAAGAAGTTCAAGTTCACTTTCCTTAAACCCTTGAGCCTGCTGAGACAGAACAAATTTATCTGTTATTGGAACTATATCTCTTTCGACCATCATGCTCTTACCACTGTCATAAATTGGGGCCATCGATATAAATTTTAAAGATTCCGCATCCCTTAATACAGAGATGCTACGCATTTGCATCATGATTATCCATATAATAAAATTGTATTTAGATACATTTTTGAATCTAAGATTCAAAAATGTAGCAATAGAGCCAATTGAGTTCGACTTCGTCGAAGGCTCTGTTGCCAACCGATTCATCGAGTTACGAAACATGCAGTAAATGCGCGTTTCTGTAATTCACATTCAAGAAGTCATACATTTTATCGTTTTATGGATATCACTAGCAATTCAACTGGAGGATTTTTATGCAGAACAAAACAGTCATGGCAGTTCCTGTATCCTGCTTTTTTGCTGTAGTAGGAGTATGTATTCTTGGGATTGTAATCGGATCTTTCTGTGACTATAACATCAATGTTTTACTCGAAAATAAGACTGATATTGGCTCTTTCTTTGCAACATATGGTTCTTATTTTTCATATGCTCTTTATCCCGCTGCCGGCTCATGCCTATATGTCGGTCTCAAGAAAAAAGGTGAAAAATATAAGATGCTTGCGTGGACACTCCTTATCATTGGATGTTTTCTAGCTGTCTACTATTCCAACAGCTACAACGGAAAAGCCGTACGAGCTCTTCTTAAATATATTCCTGGTGAATCTCAGGTCATCCTGTCGATACTCAGTTGGCTATTCTGGGTTATTCTTTATTGTTGGATACCATTTGTCATGATAAAAGTTCTTGACGACTCAAACCCCGACAAACTAATAGCTGTCGGCGCTGCAATCCTTGTTGCAGGAGTAGCTGCTGATAATGTAAATCTGTGGCTCAAACAGGTGGCATCTCGTCCACGCTACAAATACCTTATTACCCTGGATGATCCAATTTCAGAGTTTAGAAACTGGTGGCAGATGATCCCCAACCTTGCAGGAAACGATGACAATTTCAAAAGCTGGCCAAGCGGAAATATGACCATAGCCTCAATGATGTTTTCCCTGCCTATGCTTGCTGATGTGACCAAAAAGAGAAATAAAGCAAAGAATCTTCGCTGCTTTATCGTGGCATGCATTTTTGTAATCATCTATGGTTATAACAGAATCCATATGACCAATCATTTTCTTACTGATGTATGCTTCGGAACGCTTATAACTTATCTTATTTTCTCCGTTGTAAGCTCTGCTTTTTTAAAAGCTAGTGAATAAAAATTTTCCGCTGATATGCATTTGACGATTATGCAATTCGTTCTTTTCACCTAGCAAAAGATACAAGTTGCATAACCCAGGCCAGGATTGCTGCCACTATCGGAAATCCGATCAAAGTCCCAATCAATTTAACCGCCAGTGTTTTCCCATAAATATAAGGCATGAACTCCTCTGTACCCGGTATGATCCAAGCCCTGGTATGTCCAACCCACCACCAGTCAATAAAGATCCGGTCGAATAGCCCTGCAATCAGATAAATTACTGCAAGCTGAATAAACCCGTCAAGAAAACCATTGACACCATTGTAGAAATATACAGTTACTCATATCCAAACGCTCCCTTCAACAAACATATTTCAACTATATCAAAAAGAAACGCTGTTTAACAGAATTATTACTGCCAAACAACGCCCTCTTTCTTAAGCGATTATATTCTCGCCTTATATATCAGGCTTCTCGTTTATTATCTCCTCGATAACCTTTCCGACATTACTGCTTACCTTTCCCTTCAGATCATGAATATCCTGATTAATGTTTTTCTCTTGTTCAATTGCAACAAGGACATTATCCGCAAGTTTCCCGATCTCCGGATTCTTTTTAGCATTCATCCCTGTCAGTTCAAGAAGAACAAAATAAGCGCGACTATATCTGTCTTTATCGTCTACTGTCAGAAACTCTTCCTCATGACCTTTTATATACTTCTCGTAACTGCCCTCGATATGAAGAATCAGGAATAGCTCAAAATTTGGATTTGTCACCGCCGCAATATCATTTTTCTCAATTGCTGCAAGCAATTCATCATATCCCTGAACCTTTGCTTCAAAGATATCACCATCAAAAACAATGACCATCTTATCTCTATCAGTATCAAAACCATTCTCCGGATTCTTCTTTTGATCCTCTGCAAAATCGGCAAGTCTTTTTGCAAACGAGATATTTTTATCTTCCTCTGTCTTTTCCCACAATC
>JAEEGI010009122.1_pt1 | contig 21785 bp, 10 predicted proteins | sample 8958751 | NCBI WGS metagenome assembly JAEEGI01 (sample SAMN16246545, study PRJNA631951) | gut metagenome | biome: gut microbiome; feature: rumen; material: KS-attached | host: Bos | place: Iran: Karaj | collected 2018-10 | reverse complement strand
CCTCCATGCCGCAGAACGCCGCCATCCTGCGTATCTGGTCGACGACGTGCGTCTTGTCCTCGTCGTCGAACCTGAAGGTCCTGTCCACGCAGCGGCTGCCGACGTGGTAGAAGCCTTCGCCATCGTTCTTCAGTCTCAGTTTTCTCATGATCTTGAATCTCCTTCCGGGGGGCGCCGATCATCGCGCCGCAATTTCCCCACATATATAAAGCCTTTGAAAAATCAAATTTCCGCGTATTTTTCACTAGAATGTCTACTTCAGACACCAGACAATTGTTCCTGAACATTGCAGCGCAAATTACTGCCTCAAAGAAAATATTTTTTTAATTCAATTCTACGACAACACAATAATGCCGTTTTCAGCCCATTTTCGACATATTCCCCGATCATGGATGAAGGCAAACATAGCCTGACACTCCAGATAAAGCTAACCTGACACCCTACGCTTTTGGACGTGAATATAGCCTGACACCCCATGGCAATACCCAGTATTTATCCTAAGCACGGATTGACATGTCGCCCCATGTAATGTAACATTATCTGCGTGGAAACGATTTCGAATGTAGCGCAAGGGACTCGGCAAGGCGCGGCGCTGCCCTTCTCCGTCAACCGAAGCGAAGGCAGGGACCTGACAAGCCAGATGGCGGACGGACTTCGCCGCGCCATCGTCGGCGGCTACTACAAGGCGGGGCAGGCGCTGCCCACGCTGGAGGCGCTTTCTTCCGGGCTTGGCGTCAGCATGAACGTGGCCCGCGCCGCGATGCGCAAACTCGCGCAGGAGGGCCTCATACTGCCGCGCCGCCATGTGGGAAGCGTTGTCCAGCAGCTCGGTGCGAAAAAACGGCGCGGCCACGTGCTCATTGTTCAGGACGGCACGGCGAGCAGCCATACCAACGTCCTCGTCGGCGAAGCCCGCTCAACCCTCTCGCGGCTAGGCTACCTCGTCTCCACCGTCGTGGTTTTCAAGAACGCCGACGGGCGGTACGACATGCAGCCGCTTGAAATCGAACTCCGCAACACCGTCAATTTGTCGATCCTCGTCAAAAACCGCCCGGCCATCGAGCGCGTGCTGGTCAGGTCGGGCATTCCATTTATGGCGTACGGCGGCAGGAAATGCCGGTCGGCGAATTTCGTGGGGCAAATCTGCATAAGGGCCGTCGCCTTGGAGGAAACCGTCGTCAGGGAATGCGTGGCGCACGGAATCACCAGAGTGCTGATCGTGCGCGCCTGGGTCACACACGCCCCCTTTCCGATGCTATTCGCCAAGGCGCGCATCGCCGCCGATGAATGGCGCATCGATTGCGCCGCCATAGAAAACAGCGACGAAGCCGTGCAGCGATCCGGGCTGGAGGCTTTCACCAATCGGTTCCGCCTTGAGGGCCGGGGTTGGCTGCCAGAACTTCTCATATTTCCCGATGACGACTTCCTCGCGGCAGGATGCCTGATGGCGCTTCTCGCCGAAGGGGTGAAAGTACCCGAGGACGTGCGCGTGGTGACACTCGCCAACAAAGGCATCGGCCCCGTCTTCGTCAAGCCCCTTACACGCTTTGAGATAGACCCCAGGCTCTTCGGTGCCCAAATCGCCCAATACGCCTGCAACTACCTGAACGGCCAGGGCGTCCCTGAGGACGCCTCCGTCTCCCCGGCATACGTCCCCGGCGACACCTTCCCGTGATGGAAGCCAAATGGACAAAATGGACAATAAGAAGCAAAAAACCTTTGCGCGCGTGTAAACGAAAATGATATACTTCTCTTAGCTTGATTCGTCGAGCATTCAAGCAAAGGAGAAGCCCGTGCGAAAAACAGCATTATTCATTCCGCTTCTTTCATTGTGCATTATGCATTGTGCATTGTGCATCGCCGTCGAGGCCAACAGCCTCGACGGGGCGAACCTCAACTTCGAGCGCGGGGCCGACGGCTGGGAGCTTCCGCCCGCCTATTCTGTGCGGGCCGGCGAAGGGCTCAACGCCACGAAGGCGCTCGTCTATGAGAACGACGACCCCAAGCTTCCCTACGCCTTCCCGAGATACTACGTGAACCTCGAAACGGGCATCGTCTACCGCGTCTCCGTCAAGATCCGCACCGAGAATCTCGACCCGAAGGACGGGCGCGGCGCGATGCTCTGCGTCTTCAGCGAAAATGCGGACGGCACCTGGGTGCGCGACTACTACTCCCCCGGCGTCGTCGGCACGAAGGACTGGACCGAGGTGGAGCTGATCACGAATCCGGCCATCAAGAAGGAAACCGTGCGTTGCGGCATCGTCGCGTACTGCACCCCGCAGGCCACCGGCAAGGCCTGCTTCGATGACATCCGCGTCACGCCGTACGTGAAGCAGGCCGTCGGCGCCATCTTCTCCTCGGCCTACCGCAATCTGGCTGCAGCGGGCAAGGTCGACTTCCGCGTCGACCTCTCCATTCCCCACGACAAATCCCCAGCCGATTTCAAAGGCGTCTTCTCCTACCTCGGCGCGGATGGCGGACGCAAGACGGTCGAGGTCGCACCCTCCGCGCGGGATTGCGCGGGCTTCTCCATCGAAGCCTCCGAACTGAAGGAGGGCGAAAGCGAAATCGGCTTCGCGCTCTTCGCCCCCGACGGCGCGAAGCTCGGCGAGTCAAAGCTCCCCTTCCGCCGCGTGAAGACGCTGCCGAAGCGCCGCGTCTGGATCGACGAGCACAAGCGCGCGATCGTCGATGGCAAGCCCTTCTTCCCTTTCGGAATGTACACGGGCAACAGGAACCGCCGCGCCGACTTCGTGAAGGGCCCCTTCAACACGATCATGTCGTACATCCCGCTCGACGCCGTCGAGATGGACTTCTTCCACACGAACGGCATCAAGGTCATCTACTCCGTGAAGGACGTCTATGCCGCCATGGGCGAGAAGGCGCCCTCGTGCGTGGTGGACGCCGCCACCGAAGACGCCTACGTCCAGGCGAAGGTCGACGCCTTCAGGACGCACCCCGCACTGCTCGCGTGGTACGTCAACGACGAGCGCGTGCTTGAACTCTACAAGCCCCTCCTCGCCCGCCAGAAGCTCCTTGAGCGGCTCGACCCCGACCATCCCACCTGGGCCGTCCTCTACCAGTTCGACCTCTTGCGCGAGATGTCGCCCACCTTCGACATCATCGGCACCGACCCCTACCCCGTTCCCGAAAAGCCGCTTTCGTTCGTGACCCAGGCCACGCGCGAAACGAGCGACGCCTTCTTCGGGACGCGCGCGATGTGGCAGGTCCCGCAGGCCTTCGACTGGGGCGTCTACAACAAGCGCCCCTCGCGCATGCCGACCGCCGCCGAGATGAAGTCGATGTTCTGGCAGGCGATCGCCTCCGGCGCGAACGGCCTCATCCTCTACTCCTTCTCGGCCATCCAGTACGGCAAGCGCAAGGACGGCACACCGCTCGACTTCGAAAGCCAGTGGAAGCCGATCTGCGAGGCGGGCGAGGAGATCAAACGCTTCATCCCGGTCTTCGAGTCCGACCCCGGCCCCGCCGCTACAGGCGCCCCCGAGGCTTGGGGTGTCCGCACCTGGCGCAAGGACGGTGAGACATGGCTCCTCCTCGTCAACGCGCAGGACAAGGCCGACGAGGCCGAGGTGACGCTTCCCGAAGACTTCGCCGAAGCGGTCGCCGAACTCGGCCCCGCCGCGCAAAAGACCGGCGCGCGCGCACTGAAGGTCTCCCTCGCCCCCAACCAGGCGGCCTTCTACAGGATCAAGTGATTTCACCAACCGACAAGGAAAGGAACGACAACCATGAAACGCATCATCGCAACGGCATTGGCAACGGCGGCGCTCGCGGGCGCGGCACTGGCGGAGGAGGTCAATCTGAGGACGCTTGCCGTCGAAGACGGCTTCGGCAACCTCGTCGTCCTCTGGAACGGGAATACGGAATGGTGGGCCGGAAACGAATACACGGCGTTTGACGGCTCCACGAGCGTCGCCTACAACCCGAAAAGAGTCTATGGCCCCACTTGGACGGGCTACGAGCTGACATCCCCCTGCATCGTGACCCGCATCAGATTCTGTGCGCCGGCAAGGACGGACAATCAGGGACGTCTCCGCGCATGCCAGGTCCAGGGTGCAAACCAATCCGACTTTTCCGATGCCGTCGTACTGCTGGAATGCAAGCACGTGGTGCCGGCAAACTGGCTTACAGGCTCGACGTACTGGTTCGATGCGCCCGCGCACACCTTCGCCACGCCACAGACATTCAGGTACATCCGCTTCATCCAGCCAACCGACGATGGCGAGGGCACCACCTACTGCGGAAACGTCACAGAGGTGGAGTTCTACGGCATGGATGCAACATCCTACGCAAGCTACGTCCCGACCGTCGCGGACGAAGCGAACCTTCGCCTCTACGCCCTCCACGATTCGACGGGGGCACTTGACATCCTCTCCGACAAGACGGAGCCGTATGGTTCAGGTTACGAGTATTACAGGGCTTTCGACGGCAATGTAGGAACCTTCTACGATCCGAGGAACAACACCTCGGCCGGCAACTACGTCGGCTATGCGCTGGCCAAACCGATGGCCGTCACGCGCATCCGCTACTACGGGCGCGGCGACGGGAATGCGAATTCAAGCCATACACAGCGCCTCCTCTACTGCGAGGTGCAGGGCGCGAATGAGTCCGATTTCTCCGACGCCGTGACAATACACGTCTGCAAGACGGCGGTTCCGGCCGACTGGCATCTTCACACGTCCTGGATAGAGGCCGTGCCGACGGCCGGCATTGGCACTTTCAAGTACTTGCGGTTCATAGACCCCGCCGGTACGCATCAGTGCGGCGACGTGTCGGAGGTCGAGTTCTACGGCATGGATGCCGACGCCCTTGCCGCCCGCGTCCTCGCCGATCCGCAGCCTCCGGCAAACCTTACCGCCTCCAGAGGCGATTACCCAATCGTCGGCACCTTCCTGAACTGGCAGGTCCCAGCAGGCGTTTCCAATTCCGTGGTCATACGCGCCCCCGGCGTCAACGGACCTTGGACGGAGGTGGCACGGCTGAACGGCGCCGATGTCTGGACGGATACGACAGCTCCGGCGGGTTCCATTTGCCGCTACCGCGTCGTCGCTAATTTCACGTATGGCGGCCAGAGTTTTTCCGCCACAAACGAGACTGCTGTTGTAGCGCCTCGTCGCTGGCGCCTGTTGGAACGCGATCCGGAAGTCAGCATGACGCAACTCCGAAGCGGCGTGAGTCTGATTTACAAGGGCGGTCCGAACTACTGGACGGGCAGTTCAATTGAGGATAGCTGCATGCGGGCATTCAACAATCAAGTCCACTCAAGTTCTTCATACGCAGACCACGCCGACATAAAGGCTGTGACCCCGCGCACCTGCATCGGCGTAGATATTGGCGAACAGGCGCATCTCGCCCTCATGCGCTTCTTCCCGCGCAACAACAACGGTAACTGCAACGGCGTCGTGCTTTCCGGGTCGAACAGCGCCGATTGGAACCTCGACGGGAACTTCGACACACTCACCGATCCAATCAGCGGAGTTGCGGGAAATTATACCGCAACGTGGATGGAACGCGTGAGTCTCGACACGGACACGGCCTATCGTTACCTCTTCTGCCACAATCCGGCGCTCAACGGCTGGAACGACAACGTCTCCGAACTCCAGCTCTACGGCTGGACTGAATCCGATATTGCCGGACTTGCCGCAGGCGTTGAAAATCTTTCCGCGACATGCGGCTCGACGCCGTCCGTCACGCTCGCGTGGACGCCAGCCAAATACGGCACATACACCATCGAACGCAAGGTCGGCGACGGCGCGTGGACAACCGTTGCGAGCAATCTTCCCGCCGCAACAGCGACGTGGACGGACAGCGATGTCGTTTGCGACGGTACCCGCTGCACCTATCGCGTGACGACCGTCAACGGCGCGAGCATGGCCTATTCGGCGGAACGTGAAGTCATTCCGTACCTCGCCGGGAACGGCACCGGCCTTCACGCCGAATGGTGGACGAACTACGTCGCCACGACGGGCGGCGAGATGCTCGCGCTCGTCACGACGAACGCGACGATAGACTTCGCCGACGCTTCCGTGGGCGGCGCGACCGAAAACCTTCTCGCCCGCTGGTCGGGCAAACTTATCGCGCCCCTCGCCGGCGACTTCACCTTCGAGGCGGAAGCCGAAGATGTCGCGTACCTCTGGATTGACGGCGTTGCCGTGCTTTACAAGGGCAAGTCGAGCGCCACGGCAACGCTGACGGCCGGCGAGCATGATGTCACGGCAATGTGGTATCACAAGACTGGCGCCGGCTCCTGCCGCATTCTCTGGGGCGGATGCGTCACGCACGAAGTCATTCCGTCCACGCAGTTGATTCCCGTCCCGCCGAGGACCATTCCCGGCGAATGGGCGGGGGCGCGCGCCTTCGACGCAAATGCCGACTCCCTGTTCCTGGCGGATGTCAAGGCAAACGCCGACGGTTCCCTTGACATGGCGCATAGCGGCAGAGATCTTTCATGGGGTACGATTGGATACAACTTCCTGTGGAAGCCGGTGAAGGGCGATTTCACTCTGGTTGCGAAGATTATGTGTCTTCCCCCCATTGGCGACCGCTGGTACGGACGCAAGGCCGGCCTGATGGTCCGCAGTTCGCTTGACGCCGGCGCGATGATGCGCGCATACGGCGTGAAGCGGACGGTATCAGGCAGTATAGACAACTTCTATGTCCTTGGAATGCACAAGACGACCGCGACGGCCCAGTACGTGCGAGAGCAGGACAAGGTGGCCGGCGCACTAATTGGCTCATACCCCGCGTCGGATCCAGCAACTGCGACTTGGGTGCGGCTGCGCCGCAGGGGCAATGTCTTCACCGCGCACTACAAATATGGCCAGATGGCCAACTGGGCCCTGGAGTACGAATACGTGGACGCGAACGGCGAATATGGCGAGACGACATACGTCGGTCTCTCTGCCTGGGGCGAAGGCGACGGGACGTACACGACAGTGCCCTGCTACCTCTGGCGCTTCTCCGAGGTCTCCCTCACCACGCCGCGCGGCTTCATAATGGTCGTCCGGTAGGGACGTTTCCACGAAACGCCCCGCGCCACGCTTGCGTGGCGCGGGGCGTTGTGGTACTCGAAGTGAAGCACATCGGGCGTGAAAATGCAAATCTGCATTTTCACGCCCGATGCGTGGCCCCCGGTTCAACGGAACACGGGAACGTCGGGGCTGGTCGTGGACTTGCCGTTCTGGTCGAGCGAGAAGGAGTCGAAGACGCGCAGGTCCTGGTCGAATGCGTTGATCACGATCTTCTCCGCGTCGGCGTAGAAGGTGAGGGCCGAGTATTCGAGGTCGTGGCAGACGGGGCCGTCGTTGCTGAGGACGGCGTAGTGGATGCCCTTGCCCGAGGGCGTCGGGTTCTTCGTGCCGGGGCGGAAGTGCGGAAGGACGTAGAAGGTGTCGCTGTCGGCGTCGCACCGGCTGTACTCGTGCATGTGCCCGGCGATCATGAGGTGGATGCGCCGCGCGGGGTCGTCGGAGTTGAGAATCGGGAGGTAGTTCTCCTCGAAGGTCTTCCGCCAGCCCTCGCTGTTGCCGTGCTGGCCGTGCGTCGCGTTGTGGACGAGGACGACGCGGAACTTCGCCTTGCGGCAGGCCTCGGAGGCCAGCGCCTCGTCGCGCAGCCAGACGCGCTGCTCCTCCAGCAGCTCCTTGGAATAGCGGTTGCGGCCATAGTACGCCATCGGTCCGCATTCAAGCAGGATGAAGTAGCACGGGTCGTCCGTGAAGGCGTACCAGGTGCGTCCACTTTGCGCGCGGAGCCAGGTCGTCCAGTCCGCCGCGTGGAGGCCGCCCCATTCGTGGTTCCCGCGCACGACGGCGATGGGCACGGAATGGCCGGCGGTTGTCACGACGGGGTTCACGATGTCGTCGATGATGTTCTGCCCGTTTGGCGCGTACATGCCGTCCCAGACGTTGTCGCCGCCGAAGCCGATGAAGTCGGCCTTTGCCGCGTCCGCGAAGCGGATCGCCTTCTGGATGAAGCGCCAGTTGCTGTGGGAGTCCGTGAAGAAGAGCGCGCGGCAGACGCCGCCCTCGTGCATCGTGCGGAAGGTGTAGTCGCCGTGTGCCACGACCTCGCCCGTCGCCTGGTCGTAGAAGGCGAGGCGGTATTCGTACTCGGTGTCGGGCCGAAGCCCCTTGAGGTCGATGATCTGGGCGATGCCGTCGAGGACGAGCGTGCCGTTTGACTGGACGAGGCGCTCGATCCACGGGCCGTCCTCGCCCTTGACGCGGTACAGCACGCCGCCCGGAACGGGGACGGACGAGCGCCAGCCGATGGAGATGCGGTCGACATCGGCGTTGAAGAGCCAGGGGCCGGCGTCGAGCGGGAAGTCCGACACGGGCGAAATGACGCGGAACGTCCGGAGCGTCGGATCGACGACGCGCCCGCCCTTGTCGTCGAGGTGGAACCAGCGGTACTCGTACTCGCCACCGGGCTCGAGGCCTTCGATGCCCATCCCGTGGTCGTAGTTCGGGTGGCCCGGTTCGGCCATCTGCGCCTGCCATTCCGTCTCGCCCTTGCGCCGGATGAGGATTCCGCCCACGACGGGATACTCGGTGCGGTGGACGAGCGAGGTGTGGAGATTCTTGTCAAAGGAGAAACTGATGAAGGGGCCGGATTCGTTGGCGACGACGGTGCGGTCGGCGGGAACGATCGGGACGCAGTGCTGGAGGGTGGAGGGGATGCCGAGCGGAGCCGGCTGTCTATTGTCCGTGTTCATGGTGTTAAAATACTATTCCAATGGCGTCGAAATCGTCAAGCCCATTTCCCGAAGGCTGCCATCCACCCTATTTCCGCTTGCGCGGGAGTTCACCGAGTTCGACCACGCCGGGGGCGAGCTGGTTGTCCGCGAAGGAGAAGGAGAGTTTCTTCGTGGGGTCGGCATCCACACTCATGTAGCCGTTCCACCTGACCGTGGAGCAGCCGACGGCGGTCTTGACGCCCTCGCCGAAGGTGCAGCCCCTGACCTCGACCGCGCCGGGCGTGGCGTCGCCCGACGACGGGCGGTAGTCGAAGAGATCGACGACGACCTCGCACTTGCCGTTGGCGCTCGTGACGCGGCACTTGTCCAGGAGGATTTTCCCGACCGCGTATGAGCCGGTCTTGTAGAAGCTCGTGTCCGCCACGTCAATGCGGCAATCCTTGAAGACGATGTCCGACGGACTGGTCCAGTATCCGGAATCGAAGGTGCAGCCGGTGAACGGGCATTCGACGAAACGGACGACAGCCGAGCTGAAGCTGTAGAACTTGCAGTCGGTGAACTCGCAGTTGTGGAAGGTTTGCTCGCCGCCCCCGAAGGTGGCGAACTCCACGCCCCTGAACGTGCAGCGCTCGAAGAGGTTCGTCTGGCGCAGGACGTAGAACTTGCCGCCCTCGACCGTCGCGCCTGTCCAGCGGCCGGCCTCAAGCCTTTCGACCAGGCAGTTCCCGAACGAGCCGCCGAAGACCTCGGGGATGGCGATCGTCCGGTTCGTGAAGACCCCTCCGGCGATCCGCGCGGCGCATCCGAGGCGGATTGAGAAGGGCTTGGACTCATCGGCGTTCGAGGTGCCGAGGTCCGGGAAGGCCAGCTCCCATCCCCGGTACTGGCCGTATTCGGCGGGCGCCTCGAGCGCGAACTTGTATTTGTTCCGCTCGAAGCGCGCGTAGCCGGAACGGTGGCGCGCGCCGCAGTGGAAGGTCCCCACGTCGATCTCGTTGTCGCGGACGCAGGGCGAGAAGGTGCGCGGCCACAGGTAAATGCTGCCCTTGTTGCGCTCGAAGACGAAGTTGTGGCCGGCGCAGGTGAGGAGGCTGTTGTTGAGGGGGTTTTCAACGCAGCGGTTGCCGCGGAAGGTGACGTCCTGCATCATGTCCCAGCCGTCCTCGGCGTCGAAGGCGCACTTGGCCAGCGCCTCGCCGCTGTGCGTGAAGAGGTTCTCTTCGAAGAGCATGTTCTTCATCGCGCTCGCGGCGTAGCCGACGCACCGGCAGCGGTCGAAGGTGCAGCGGCGGACGGCGCAGTTCTGCGGGATGTGGAAGAGAGTCGCGACGATGCCGGCCTTTTGCGCCGTCTCGGCGTCGGGAATGGCGACGGAGATGCGCAGAAAGGCGGCTCCCTCCGGGATTGGCACGACGCGGTACTGGAAGAGCGTCTCGGACGAGAGGAAGTTCTTCTCCGCATCGTACCAGCAACCCGTCATCTGCCAGGCGTTCCCGCGGATGCTCTGGTAGCCGAGGTAGGCCGAGACCTGGACGCGCCCGGCCTCCTTCATCGCCTTGGTGATTTCGCGGAAGCCGCTCGTGCAGCGGCCCTCCTCGGACGCGTTTACCATGCCGGTCTTCGGGTCGAGGCCGCCCGCGGCATAGCCGCCGAAGGCCTCGTAGAAGACCTGGAGGCTTCCGTCCACCCGCCCCATGCCGTTGCCGGCGCCGTAGCCGGTGATGTCGCGGACGACCACGTCCTCCACGGTGCAGTATGCCGCGTCGCCGTCGATGCCGAAGCCCATCGGCCACTCGGAGTCATTGGGGGAGCCGGCGTAGTCGTGTTCGTAGTAGTCCCCCTCGAGGATGCCGTTCACAAGGTGCGCGTCGCGGACATTTTCAAGCGAGACGATGAGCGCGTGGCTGCCCGTGAAGGCGTTTTCCTTGATCGTGGCGCCGTTCAGGTCGAGCGTCATGCCGTCGGGGATCCTGATTTTCCGGGAGGCGCTCACGCGATAGGTCCCGGGCGCGAGCACGACCTTGCGGAAGCCGTTGGTCGCCTTGTCATCGAGCAGCCTCTGAAGCCCCTCCGCCGTCGCGACCGCCGCGCGTTCCACGGCGTTCGTGTCGTAGCCGGCGTCCGTGACGATTCGCGACTTCTGCCACGAGCCGAAGACCGGCTTCCCGCCGTGCGCCGCGACGAGGACCGTGTAGCCGGGCGCCCCCTTCCGCGCCGGCGGCGGGTTCGTCGCCGCGTATGCGTCGAGGGCCGCCCGCGCGAGGCGAATCGCCTCGTCGCCCTTCGTCCCCTTGGGCGGCTCCGGGATTTCGACGAGCACCTTGCGCCCGAGGTCGCCGTCGTTCCGGATGCCGTAGGCTGAGAGGTCCGCCGCGGTCACGGCGTGAATCCTGTCCTTGGGAAGCGTGACGTCCGCCGGGTCGACGACCTGGAACTTGTGCCACACGCGGTGCGACTCAATGCCCTTCGCGTCCACGGCCCAGACGCAGACATCGTATTCGCCCTTCGGGAGACACCCGAACTCGAAGGCGCCGTCGCCGGAAGGGACGTTTTGCAGTTCCTTTTCGTACGCCTTGCCGTCGGGACCGACGCACTTGCAGCGCACGGTGAAGCGGAACGAATCGTCGAGGAAGCGGACGCGCGAGTGGTCCCAGTCCGTGACGTAGAAGGAAATCGCCACGCCATCCTTCGTCGTGACCGTGGGTTCGACATAGTAGGTGGCGACGTAGGGGAAGCGCAGATGCGCCGGCGCGACGTAGGCGTTGCCGGCCCTTCGCTCTGTCTCCGCGCGGAGATTGCTCGGGTCTGTGTACTCGCCGGGGACGACTGGCGCGGCGAGGGAAATGGCCGACGCCAACGCGGCGGAAACGGCCAAGGATTCAGGCAGATGGTGGAATCGGGACATGATAAGGCTCCTTCTAAGGTCAAAAAGCAATTGCCGTGCCAAAACCGCTTGCCATCCGCGTCGATTTGCGGTATCATTGAAGCCATAAATGACACGGGGCGCGAACATGGAAAAACCGGCGACAGACATCTACACATTCGAAAACCTCCGCAAGGGGCAATATACCTACGTAGACAAGACGGCGATTTTGAAAGAACTCGCCGACGACACGCGGGGACGGCAGTTCTTCATCGCGCGGCCGCGCCGCTTCGGCAAATCGCTGGCCGTAACTACGCTCCAGTCGCTTTTCGAAGGCAAACGCGAATTGTTCAAGGGACTTGCCATCGAGCCGCAGTGGGACTGGTCGAGGAAATGGCCCGTGCTACGCATTGACATGGGAACAATGCAATACGACACGGTGGAGGAGCTTTCTGCAGCGCTGAAAAACTATTTGCGGAAAGAAGGCGAACGGCTTGGCGTGGAAGTCGACACGTCGCTTCCCGTGCCTTCCGTTTTCCAGAACCTCATAAGGGATGCCGCCGCCACTTCCGCCGATGGGCAGTGCGTCGTGCTTGTCGATGAATACGACAAGCCGCTGATACGGAAACTCGGCACACCCGGCGTCACGGTCTTCAAGGATTTCCTCAAGCCGTTCTACGGCGTCATCAAGTACGAGGAGGGGCAGCAGCGCTTCGCATTCATCACCGGCGTGTCGAAGTTCTCCAAGGTGTCCATCTTCTCCGACCTCAACAATCTCGATGACATAACGCTGGATGCCGACGTCGCGACCCTTTTCGGCTTCACCCATGACGAGGTGCGGAAATACTACCCTGACAAACTGGCTGAACTCGGCGCCGAACTCGGCACGGACGCCGACGGGGCTTTTGCCGAAATCGTCAAGATGTACGACGGCTACAGGTTTGAGGAAAACGCAGAGCCTGTGATTAACCCGGTTTCCCTTGGAATGTGCTTCAAGAAGAAGAAACTTGGCAACTGGTGGTCTTTGACGGCAACCCCCACGTTCCTGGTCGACTTCTTCAAGACGCACCCCCTCGACGTTTCATCGCTTGAACTAACCGATGCCGACATGAACGCCTTCGAGCCGGAGAAGATCAAACCTGTGACATTGCTTTACCAGACCGGGTATCTCACGATCAAGGGCTTCCGGCAGATTGGCAATGTCATCCGCTACACTCTTGGGTTCCCAAACAGGGAGGTGGAGAGTTCTTTTCTTGATGTGCTGTCCAAACTCTATTCGGGCCCAGGCGAAAAAGATCCCGGCGGTCTGGTGGCCGCCATAGCGGACGCCCTGAACTCCCGCGACCCGGAGGGATTCGTCGAGGCGTTCAAATCCTTCTTCGGCGAAATTCCCTACGACCTCACGGACAGGCAGAACGAACAGTCGTGGCAGGCGATCATGTATGTCGTGATGCGCCTCATCGGCATGAACGTCGGCGGCGAGGTGAAAACCAACAAGGGACGCATCGACCTCACCGTCGAGACTGCGACCGACGCCTGGATCATCGAGATCAAACGCGACTCGACGCCGATGAAGGCCATTTCGCAGATACGTGAGCAGGGTTACACCGACAAGTTCCGCCTCTCCGGCAAACCGATCACGCTCATAGGCATCGCATTCTCCACGAAGAAGCGCGCCGTCAGCGGCACGAAGATCGTCCGCGAAGCCTGAAATCCCCTGTTTCGGGACGATTGTGATCCCGCTTGCAAGGCACTGGCATGTCGATGGCTGGCGGGCCGTCAGACCGGCAAACCGGCAACGGTGTTGCGGGACAGGTCCACTGACACCGTTTCACGAACGCCGCCGTGGCGGTGAATCGTGATACGATGCGTCCCCGTGCCGTGGCAGCGGATGCGGCCGTCTTCCTTGACTTCCAGATGGAGTTCGCAGGTGTCAGGCTCCAAAACCATGCCCGGAAGAACCGTGAGAATCTTCGCCTGGCGCTCGATCACATCCGTTTCGAACTGGATGTCGCCGCTGTCTATCCAAACGGTCTTGCTGTTTCCGGCCACAGTCCAGTCGGTGTTCAAGAGCATCAGGCGGCGGACATTGCCGTCCTCCACCCATTCGTTCCAGAAGATCTCGCGCGACGGATCGATGACGCGGGTCTTCGGCAGATTCCCCGATGCGAGCTTGGCAATCAGCGCGCCCATGACTTTGCGCAGCGCCTCGTGGCCTGGGTAGGCGTAGGCCGTAACGGTATAGACCGTTCCCCTACCCTTACGGAAGCGGCAGACTAGCGTCTCGCCCGTCATGGCGTCCCATATCACCGGCTCGGCGCCGGCCAGTTCCAGTTTCGCAAGACGGCACGGTCCATCTTCCTCGGGCGATTTGCTCGGCACGCCAGACAGCTCGGGGATGGCGAAGTCCTCGCGTCCGATGGCGTTCCACTGCCCCGAATAGCACTTGCCTGGCCCATTGACCTTCAAACCGCAGAACTCGGCGAGGTCGCCATCGTTCCAGAGGTCGAGATCCATCATCTCCTCAAGGAACTCACGTCTGACATGGCGGCTGAACTGCGGAAGGCCTATGAGAAGCGTCCCGCCCTTTTCGACAAAGGCCGACAACTTATCATAGTCCTCCTGTATCATGGTGTTCCAGCCAAGGTGCAGAAGCAACGAGTAGCGCTCGAAATAATCGGCCTTCGCCTCAGTGGGCACTTCGTCGAAGTCGCCGTAGGGCGTGCCGGAGAAGAAGAAGCGGCGCTTGGTGAAGTCCTGCCGGAGCGGCTGCGTGCTTGCGCCGGGCATCAGGACGTCGAGCAGCTGGCGGCATTTCTCGGGCTGGCGGTGGCCCCAGAGCGGATCGTTCTTGCCGAAGAGCCCCCAGACGGCGTAGTCGGGTCCCTGGTCGGTGTCGCAGATGAAGCCGTTGAACGGCGCGGCGTAGCGTCCCTCGACAAAGGCGATCCTGCGCGTCGGCGCGCCCTTGCGCGGATGCGTCTTGACGAAGCGGAGGAAATCGCGCGTCATGTCGCGCTTGCCCTTGGTGAGAAGGTCGTCCCACGCCTGGCGCTCCTCCTTGAAGAGCTGGAAGAGGCTGTCCTCCTCGTAGATCATTGACGCGCCCATCATCCATGGCTGGAATAGGGACAGGTAGTATTGGCCGAGATGTGTCTCGTAGTACGGCTGGAAGGCGTGCTGGATGGCGATGTGGACGCCCCATTCGCCGCTGCCGAGCGCCTCTGCGGCGGGGCGCGCCTGCGAGCAAAGATGCTGGGTGTGCGGCACCATCGTCTCCGTGCGGATGAAGTCCGCGCCGGCCATGTAGCAGTAGCGGTGTCCGCCCGAGGCGTCGCCGAACGCCATGCGCGGATAGGACTTGTGCGCGCGGTCGACCTCGATCTTCAGGCGCTGCAGGTAGTGCTCCATCGCGGTCTTCATGTCCTCGGAACGCCACTCGAAGCCGGGGTCGAAGGCATAGACCGCGCCGGGCCATTCGTGCTTGCCGGCGCTGTGCATCATCTCGCCCGCGCCGCGCAGAAGCGCGTCGTTGTCGTAGCAGGTGGCGGCCTCGACATGGATGCAGTGGTCGCGGCAGAAGCGCCCCCAGCGCTCAAGCAGCGCTTCGGGGACTTCGGTTTCGTCATGGGATGTCGGCTCGGTGTAGCGGAAAGAGCGGAAGACCACGATGTTGCCGAGTCTTGTCCGCCACGTGTAGTCGAGAAGCCAGTCCATGAAGCCGCTGTCATCGTGCGGCACGACCGTCATGTCGTAGCCGACGGTGACCTCGGGCGTCTCGTCCTTGAGCGCGTAGACGGCGGGAATGACGCCGCTTGTCGAATCCGTGGAAACGGGAATGTCGACGCCGGGATTGGCGACGGAGAAGTCGAATTCGTTCCATCCGGGCTTCAATTTCACTTCCTTGCTCTTGTCCTCCCAGCGTATGGTGGTCTTGTCGTCCCTTGCGGCGAAGATGCGTCCGATGAGCGGTTCCCCCGCCAGCGCCCAGTGCGGCAACGACAATTCCAGATGACGGCGTTCGGACTGCTGCATCGTGAGGCGCGACACCAGCAGGAAGAACTGTCCGTTGCCGTTCTTCAAGGCGAAGCGGTGTTTGCCGGAGACGGCGGGGAAGCGGAGCCAGACATCCTCCAGAAGCTGCATGAAGTCGTCGTGCTCGCGGAAATAGTGCTTGCCTTCCGCGACAAGCTTCCCGTCGCAGAAGAACTCAAGCGGGAAGTCGTCGTGAATCTGCCGTTCCTTGTCCTCGGCGTATTCCGGCGCGGCCATGGCGACGATGTGGAGAATTGTCTCGTTGCAATCGCCATGAGGTTCGGACAAGTCGGCCTCGAATTCCGCCGTTCCGCCTGGCGCTATCCACGCTGTCCGCATCCGCGCCCAGCCACGGACAGGGACCGACTGCGCCAACTCGTCCGCCTCAAGAACAATCTGCCCCTCCCGCGCCGGAGGACGGAACCAGTAGTACCCGGTGCGCGTGACGATGACGTGGCAGCCAAGGTATTTCGGGCCGACCGGAAACTCGATGCGCCCCTTTGACAGAATGTCCTTCGCCTTGAACTCGAAGGTTCCGGAGAGTGTCACGAGCCTGAAGACGGCGTTGTCCGCGACATCCGCCTCGATTCTGATTCCCGCGAAACCGCGATGGGTCGTGCTCTTCCAGCAAGGCGACTCCAGCTGCGTTTCCTTCGCACTGTGACCTGGACCGAACCAAAGCACAGGGTAATCCAGCCGGAAAACCTTTTCGATGGTCCCGTCAGAACACTCCAGATGTCCGTCCCAATGATAGAAGGGATGGTAGTGGCGACGCGAGTAGAGGTACTGGTATCCCCAGTCGATGCGGAAATTGAGCTTCATACAGAATCATTCTACCATAAGTTGTGCTACAATGGAAACCTTGCGGTGGCAAACATGGAACAAGTACTTCTTGAGTGCGAAAACTTCGCCGACCTGGGCGGCTGGACGGTCGAGACGCAGTCAATGCGTTCGCTCGGCTCTTCATACGTCATGGCGCACGGCTACGGCGTACCCGTCGCGGATGCCCGGACAACCGTGGATCTCGCGCCTGGCACCTACACGGTCTGGGCCCATACGCGCAACTGGAATGCCGAGTGGGTCGGTTGCGCCGATGGCGCAACCGTCAATGCAGAATGCAAAATGCAGAATGCAGAATGTGCGGCGGGGCGGTTCAAGGTGCTTGTGGACGGCGTGGCGCTTGCGGAAACACTTGGAACCGCGGGCGGCGAATGGGCATGGCAGAAGGCCGGCTCCTTTGAGACAAAGGGTGGGGCAGTCGCGCTTGCGCTTCACGACCTTACAGGCTTCAACGGACGCTGCGACGCCCTCTTTCTCTCGACAGCGACCGAGCCGCCCCCCTTCCCGACGCCGGAGTGGCGGCGCGCCATGCGCGGGCTCTCCATCCGCGACTGCGACAAGGAGTACGACCTGATTGTCGTCGGAGGCGGCATGGCGGGAACCTGCGCGGCCGTCGCCGCGAACCGTTTCGGCCTCCGCGTCCTTTTGCTGCAGGACCGCGAGATGCTCGGCGGCTGCAACTCCTCGGAGGTGCGCGTGGCGCTTGGCGGCTGCCTCGGAGCCGGCGACTACCCGGCCATCGGACGCGTCGTCCGTGACATCCAGCCCCTCTACGGCGACGGCGACCCGCATGAGGCGAAATACTACGAGGACGCCCGCAAGGAAATCCCCTTCACCATGAAGAAGGACGCCAAGGCGGCCTGGTGCGTCCCCTTCATCGAGGCTGACCTCCTCTACCGCCAGTACGTCTACGCCATCGAAAAGGACCCATCCAACCCCCACCGCATCGCAGCCGTTCTCGCGCGCGACACACGGACCGGACAGGAGACGCGCTACCGCGCGCCCCTCTTCGTCGACGCCACCGGCGACGCCATCCTGTCCCGTCTCGCCGGATGCGCCACGATGTACGGCCGCGAGGCGCGCGGACAGTTCAACGAAATCTCCGCGCCGCCCGTCGCCGACCGCCAGGTCATGGGCCACTCCACGCAGTGGCTTACGCGCGAGGCTCCCGCCCCGATGCCCTTCCCCGACATCTCCGCCTGGGCGCTGCCCATAGACGACGAAACGGGCTACTACGTCACCAAGGGATCGTGGGAGCAGGAGACCGGGCAGTACCGCGACATGGCGGAGGAGACCGAGAAAATCCGCGACTACGGTTTGCTCGCCATCTTCTCCAACTGGCACTGGCTCAAGAACAAGTCGCCGCGGCGCGCGGAATTCGCGAACCGCGTCTTCGACTGGATTTCCCCCATCGGCGGCAAGCGCGAAAGCTACCGCACCGTCGGCGACTACATCCTCACCCAGAACGACATGGAGAACGACGTCCGCCACGAGGATGACACCGCCTGCATCACCTGGAACATAGACTTGCACTTCCCCGATCCGGAGAACGTCCGCAAGTTCAAGGAGCCGTTCCGGTCGGCCGCCTACCACCGCGGCACCGGCAACACGCCTCCCGTCCCCTACCGCTGCCTCTACGCCCGCGACTGCGACAACCTCTTCCTGGCGGGACGACACATCAGCTGCACGCACGTCGCCTTCGCGGCCGTCCGCGTCATGCGCACGCTCGGCCAGCTCGGCGAAGTGGTGGGAATGGCGGCGAAAGTCTGCCATGACCACGGCTGCGCACCGCGCGACGTCTATGCAGCGCACCTCGACGAACTCAAGGACCTCATGCGCCGTGGCGTTCCGGAATACCCGACCTTCCATCCCGGCGGCAACTTCATCGAAGACGCATTCGACTTCAACCGGCGTGGCTGGGTCCACCTCTACCCGCGCGGCGAGGAACACGTCCTCACCGAACAGGAGAAGGAGCAGATCCGCTCGCAGGGCTTCATCCTGCGCGTCGGGCACCGCGACCTCATGGACGGGCGACGCCGCATCGTCATTGCCGACGGCCCGCGCGGACTCGTCCACTACTACGACTCCTTCTCGCCGAAGAGCGGCTACTCCATCGACATCGGACGCCCCATCCGCGCCCTCGCCAAACTGGACGACGGACGCTACCGCGCCGACACCGACGACGGCTCCTTTATCGTCGACATGGCGGCCAGAAGTCTTAAAGGTCCTGAAAGTCTTGAAGGTCCTGAAAGTCCTGAAAGTCTTGAAAGTCCTGAAAGTCCTGAAAGTCTTGAAAGTCGGCAAATAGACCTTAAAGACCTTAAGGACTTTCCGGACTTTCCGGACAAACCGCCGTCCTTCGCCGCCGTCACGGCGGTGAAGGACGGAGGTTTCTGGGCCACGACCGGATACGGGACGGAGCTTCAGCGCCTGGACGCCGACGGCAGGATTCTGTCGTCATGGCAGGCCGACCAGGGCGGCAAGTCCAACGTCTTCTACGGCGCGCTGCAGGCGATGGACGACGGAAGCGTCTATGTCGCCAACTGGACGGGGCCGAATGTCCGCGACAGCTTCAAGGGATGGCAACTCATACAGTTCGGCCCCGACGGCCGTGTCCTCTGGTGGCTCGATTCGCCCGACCGCTTCGGCTCAGTCGTAGGCTTTGACGTCCTGGAGACCCCTGAGGTCATAACACATAATCAACCCGTTGGCAGTTGAAAAGGAATCAACCATGCAAAGCAAACGTTACCTAGTGGCTCTTGACCAGGGGACAACCAGCAGCAGGGCCATTGTCTTCACCGCGGCCGGGGAAATTGTCGCCTCCGCAGCCCATGAGTTCCCCCAGATCTACCCGCATCCCGGATGGGTCGAGCACAATCCGGCGGACATCCTCTCCTCGCAGACCGAAGCGCTCAGGGACGCCGTCGGAAATGCCGGCATCGACCCCGCCGAAATCGCCGCCATCGGCATCACCAACCAGCGCGAGACGACTTTCGTCTGGGAGCGCGAAACCGGTCGCTGCCTCCACAACGCCATCGTCTGGCAGTGTCGCCGGACCGCGCCGATTGTCGAACGCCTTGTCGCGGACGGACACGCCGACGCAATCCGCGAAAAGACCGGTCTGGTGCCTGACGCCTACTTCTCCGGAACGAAGATCAAGTGGATGCTCGACGAGCTCGGCCTGCGCGAACGCGCACGGCGCGGCGAACTCTGCTTTGGCACGGTCGATTCGTTTCTGGCGTGGAACCTGGTGGAGGGCCATCCGCATGTCACGGACGCCACCAACGCCGGACGCACGATGCTCTTCAACCTCCGCGCCCAGGACTGGGACGAAGTCCTGCTGAAGATGCTCGACATCCCCCGTGCGATGCTGCCCGAGGTCACGGACACGGCGCACGTCGTCGGCATGCTACGCGAGGATTTGCTTGGTGTGCGCATACCGGTGGCCTCTCTTGTCGGCGACCAGCACGCGGCGCTCTTCGGCCAGGCCTGCTTTGACGAGGGCATGGTGAAGAACACCTACGGCACGGGCTGCTTCATGCTGATGAACGCGGGGGAACGCTTCCGCCTCTCCCCGAACGGGCTGCTCACCACAATGGCGTGGCGTCTTGACGGACGCCCCACCTACGCCTTCGAGGGGAGCGTGTTCATGGGCGGTGCAACCATCCAGTGGCTTCGCGACGAACTGAAGCTCATCTCCACGGCTGCGGAAAGCGAACCCGTCGCCGCCTCGGTGTCTGACACCGGAGGCGTCTACCTCGTGCCGGGTTTCACCGGTCTTGGCGCGCCATACTGGAACATGTACGCCCGCGGCACGCTCGTCGGCATGACGCGCGGCACGGGGCGCGCTCACATCGTGCGCGCCGCGCTGGAGTCCATCGCCTACCAGAGCGCGGACCTCTTCAAGGCCATGGCCAGCGACTGCGGCAGAAGTTGCCCAGCGCTGCGAGTCGACGGCGGCGCGAGCGCAAACAAGCTTCTCATGCAGTTCCAGGCCGACTTGCTCGGCGTCCCGGTCCAGCGCCCGGCGGTGCTGGAGACCACAGCCCTCGGCGCGGCGCTCCTCGCTGGGCTTGGCGTGGGACTCTACGGGAACCTTGAGGAAACGGCGCGCGGCTGGCACGTGTCCGACACCTTCACCCCGCAAATGGACGCCGCACGACGCGAGGCGCACCTTTCCGGCTGGCAACGCGCCGTCGGCAGCGCTCTGTTCTGGACTGGCAAAGGCGATTGAACGACCACCATGGACAAAGGACAAGAATCCGCCAATCCTGTATAATTATTGGATTGAATTTAATGGAAAAGGATTCTTAATGCAGCCTGTCGTTGTCTTTGTCGCGCTGTGCGCGCTTTTGTTCGTGGGAAAGATTGTAAGGGTAAGTGTGCCGCTGGTGCAGCGGCTATACTTGCCGAGTTCTGTCGTCGGCGGACTGATTGGCCTGATACTTGTAACCGCTCTTGGCGACAAAAATGTCCCCCCTGAAATCGTGGGGGCGGCCCGCAAGGTGCCGGGCTTTCTCATAAACGTGATTTTCGCCACGCTCTTCCTCGGCATGGCCGCACCGAAGCTCCGCGATGTCATCCGCCTCTCCTTCCCGCAGCTTTGCATCGGCCAGCTGCTGGCATGGGGGCAGTACGTCGTTGGGCTCGGCCTCGCGGGTTTCGTGCTTGCACGGTGCTTCGGCGTCCCAGAGGCGTTCGGCAACCTCCTTGAAATCGGCTTCGAAGGCGGCCACGGCACCGTCGGGGGAATGACGGAGAGCTTCAGCGAATTCGGGTGGGACGACGGACTGGCACTCGGCTACACCATGGCCACGGCCGGAATGATCATCGGCATCGTGCTCGGCATGGCGATGATCCAGTGGGCCTACCGCAAAGGCCATGTCTCGAAGGTGGTCTCATTCGAGGACCGCAAGCCGCACGAACGGCTAGGCATACATCCGATTGAAAAACGTCCTCCAGCCGGGCGACAGACGGTCATCTGCGATTCAATCGACTCTCTCGCATGGCACATCGCGGTCACCGGCGTGGCCGTGCTCATTGGCTACGGCATTCGACTGCTCATACCGCTGAAGGGATTCCCCCTCTTCCCGCTCTGCATGATCGGCGGCGTCATCCTCTCCTACGGGGCGAAGCTCGTCGGCAAGGATCTCCTCATAGACCGCGGCCAGATGGAACGCATCTCGGGCGCCTCGCTCGATTTCCTCGTCGTCTCGGCTGTGGCGACAATCCAGCTCAAGGTGGTTGCGGCCAACTGGCTGCCGCTGACCATCATGGTGATCGCCGGCACCGCCTGGACCGCGTGGGTGGTGCTCTTCGTCTCGCCGA
>JAEEGI010009120.1_pt1 | contig 21786 bp, 11 predicted proteins | sample 8958751 | NCBI WGS metagenome assembly JAEEGI01 (sample SAMN16246545, study PRJNA631951) | gut metagenome | biome: gut microbiome; feature: rumen; material: KS-attached | host: Bos | place: Iran: Karaj | collected 2018-10 | reverse complement strand
AATAATCATTAAATTAATGGCGATATTAGCATTTCAAAAACCTGATAAAGTCGTAATGTTGGAGGCTGACGACAAGTTCGGCAAGTTCGAATTTCGTCCTCTTGAGCCTGGCTTCGGTGTAACCATTGGTAACGCCCTGCGTCGCATTCTTCTTTCATCGCTCGAAGGCTATGCTATCAACACCATTCGTATTAGCGGTGTTGAGCATGAGTTCTCATCAGTACCTGGTGTAAAGGAAGACGTGACCAACATGATCTTGAACCTGAAGCAAGTTAGGTTCAAGCAAGTAGTGGAAGAATTCGAGAACGAAAAAGTCTCTATCACCGTTGAGAATTCTACCGAGTTTAAAGCCGGTGATATTGGCAAGTATCTGACTGGATTTGAAGTGTTAAATCCCGATTTGGTGATTTGTCATTTAGATTCCAAAGCTTCGATGCAGATTGATTTGACTATCAACAAAGGTCGTGGCTATGTTCCCGCTGATGAGAATCGCGAGTTCTGCACCGATGTCAATGTGATAGCCATTGACTCAATCTACACCCCAATCCGTAACGTGAAGTATACAGTGGAGCCCTATCGTGTCGAGCAGAAGACCGACTACGACAAGCTCGTATTGGAAATTCAGACGGATGGTTCCATTCACCCGAAAGATGCTTTGAAAGAGGCCGCTAAAATCCTTATCTATCACTTCATGCTCTTCTCTGATGAGAAGATTACTCTCGAGAACACCGATACCGAGACGAATCAGGAGTTTGATGAGGAAGTACTGCATATGCGCCAGTTGCTCAAGACTAAGTTGGTTGACATGAATCTCTCAGTTCGTGCACTCAACTGTCTGAAAGCTGCCGATGTCGAGACGCTCGGTGATCTCGTACAGTATAATAAGACCGACCTTTTGAAATTCCGCAACTTCGGTAAGAAATCGCTCACTGAGCTTGATGATTTGCTCGAGAGTCTGAATCTGTCGTTTGGAACCGATATTGCAAAGTATAAACTGGACAGAGAGTAATGTCCGCTTAAAGAAAAACGAAAAATGAGACACGGAAAGAAATTTAACCATCTGGGCCGTACTGCAGATCATCGTCGTGCCATGCTTGCCAACATGGCCATCTCACTGATCATGCACAAAAGAATCACTACGACCCTCGCCAAGGCAAAGGCACTCAAGAAGTATGTTGAGCCACTGATCACACGCTCAAAAGACGATAGTACCAATTCACGTCGTGTAGTATTCAGCTACCTGCAGAACAAAGAGGCTCTGAAAGAGCTCTTCGGAGTTGTTGCTCAGAAGGTAGGTGACCGCCCCGGTGGTTATACACGCGTTATCAAACTTGGCTCTCGTCTTGGTGACGGTGCTGACATGGCATTCATCGAGCTCGTTGACTTCGATGAGAACATGCTGAAGACTCCAAAGGCAGAGAAGAAGACTCGTCGTTCACGTAAGTCTGCAGCTCCTAAGGCTGAGGCTCCCGTTGCTGAAGAGGCTCCTGCTGTTGAGGAGGCAAAGGTTGAGGAAGCTCCTGCTACTGAGGAAGCAAAGGCTGAATAACTTTTTTACACTGATAGATAGAAAGTGGGACACTGCCAAGATGCAAGTGTCCCACTTCTTTTTTGCTGAATGCATTTTGTGTTAGTTGTACTTCTTCATGTTCCGATAAAAGGAGCTGAGAGAGGCAAAGCCTGACTGGAGGGCGACATCATTCATGGAAAGGGTAGGGTCGCTGGCCATGAGGCGTTTGGCATGGGCTATGCGGTAGCGGTTGATAAACTCGTTGAATGATATTCCCATCTGTTGATTGACGGCCTGATAGATATAGGTGCGGTTGGTATGCATCATCTGTGCCAAGTCGTCGAGTTTTAAGTCGGGCTGCAGATAGATCTTGCCATTTTCAACCAGGGCAATGATGCGTTCGGTCATCGAGCGGTTGACAGCGTCTTTTAAGGCTGCTGAATCATCGTTTGAAACTTGTTCCTTGTTGGTTCTCATATCGATGATGGAGAAGTGGCGGTGCAGTCCCTCATAGCCGATAGCGAAAAGCAAGGCGGAGAACATGAGGGACGTAGTGGTCAGAATGATTTCGTGGTCGGTGAAACGGGCTCGTCCGATGATGTTGACAATAAACGAGAGGATGGCAATTGTCAGTACCAGATAGAGGATGGATTGGATGTTGCGCATTGACTTATCGTCGGTATCGGCATAGAATTCGTCGACCATACGATCGTAGCGCCTAATCATCATGCTTCCTATCACCACGGTGGCTATCACCTCGATGGCAAATACCAGTTTGCAGAATTGATGTATATATGCTTGGAAGAGTGCCATATCTGTCAATCCTGTTTGGGAGTTATGATAGAGGTAGTTGTGAACAAACATCCTATCTTCTTCGTCCGTCATGAAGATGTAGCCTGTGCCTGTTGCCATTATCGCTAATAGCCCAGGCAAGAGCATCAACCAGTAAACGGCTCTCCATTTTGAGGTTAACCGTATAATATATATCAGGTATAGGGGATAGACGGTGAGGTTGGCAGAGACATAGAGAATGTCGGATAATGGCAACAGGTCGGCAGCGCGATTGAAGTAGATATAATGGCCAACGTAGAGCAGGGTAGCTGTCAGCATAAAAGCGAATAGCGTGTGCTGTTCGCGCAATTGTCGGTTGCACCATTCCAGGAGAATGAGCATTGAGAACAATGCGCATGTTATCAATGGCAATGAAATAGCGAGATTTAATATCATAACGAGAGCAAAAATAGGAATTATTTTTGACATTTGCAAAGTTTTTTGCGGAAATTGTGATTATGAGAATAGATTTTGTGAATGTGGAAAGCCTATAATAGGAATAATCATTATCTTTGCATCGAATAAAGTCGAGGTGACCTCGAGGAATGATAAATTAATGTTGGATAGTTTTTTAGGGAAAACCCTATGTGATTTTCGGGAAATACCCCTTGTGGATTTCTCGAAAATCATTATCTTTGCACCGTAATCAATTTAAAACGTAAAGCGATATGAAGAAGGTTGGAATATGGACAATAGGTGCTGCTCTGTTGTTGAGCAGTTGCGGTACATATACCGGAGAAGGTGCCTATGCAGGTGGCACGTTAGGTGCTATTCTGGGTTCTGCTATCGGTGGAATCTCTGGCGGATGGCGCGGAAGCAACATCGGAACTGTCGTTGGAATGGCTGGAGGAGCCGCTGTCGGTGCCGCTATTGGTGCCCAGGCAGACCAAAGGCGTCAGGAGCAGATAGAAGGTTATCATCGCCGGATGGAAGAGCGCCAGCGTCAGTATGACTATCAGCAGGACAGCTATCAGCACCATACTGACAACAGTGGTTTCGATGCAACGAACAGTGGTGATGACCGCATTGATATTGGAATCGGTGGTCCAAATGGTGAAAAGCCTTCTGCTTCAAATACGCAGACTCATACCGACGGCAATGGTTCGGTATCGCTCAGCCAGTTGGAGCGCATGGATGCTGCCAAGCATGAGGTTGTACTTATTCGTAATGCCCGTTTCATAGATGCCGATCAGGATGGCATATTGAAGGCTGGTGAGGAGTGTAAGATTACGTTCGAGATAATGAACTATACTCGCCATACTATCTATGATGTGCAGCCGACAGTGTACGAGGTGGAAGGCAACAAGAACCTGTATATCTCGCCCAACCTGCATGTAGAGAGTATTGCTCCCAACAGCGGCGTACGATATACTGCCACCATCCTTGCCGATAAGAAACTGAAGGACGGTACGGCAAGAATCCGCGTAGGCGCTATGGTCAATAACTTAGAAGTAGAGCCGAACAATCATGAACTTCTGATTGTCACAAGAAGGAAATAATTAAAGAAGGCTCCAATCGGGAGCCTTCTCTTGTTATTCCAGTATTATCTGTTGTACCATCATGCCAGGATCACCAGTAATGATGGTGATGGTGTGGTTTTTCTTCTTGGGATCAATGGCAAAACGGAAGCGATACGAAGCTTCGTTCTTTAGCACTTGATTCTTCCAAAGTCGTGAGTATTCTGCAAAGAGATTGTTGAATACTTGCGGCTTACCATCATCAATAGAAATTCCTATTCGGTTCTCACGTCCATCATACAGTGGCCAGAAAGGTACTGTTGACAATTGTACTTCTACACTGTCTTTACCTTCAAGAACAAACGAATATGTGACATGTGGACTCATGTGAGACGACGCATCACACATGGTATTTGTTGGCTTTGTCATTTGAACAGCCACCCAGTCTAAACCGATTCCTTTTATCAGTCTGATACCTTCTGATTGGTAGGTTGGATTCGACAGGTCGATGTGGATTGGCTTTCTCAGAGTTGTCTGCAGCTGAGGCTCTTTGACACCCTCTTCTGGATTGTAGGTGACAGCAGGCTTTTCTTGATATAGCGCACACCAGCCAGTGGGGAGAGTCATGATGCCTTGCCACTTACCATGACATTGCTTGTTATACCTTTTATTGAGTGCCTGGATGCTGTCATAGGCTATATACATCTGCAGAGCAGCCCAGTTGGCACCTTCAGCGTTCAGACGGTTGGCCTGTTCATGGTTCAGTTGAGCCATAAGGAACTTCCTATTCATCTGATAGGCGGCACTGATAGGAAATTCTACCAGTTGGAAATATGCATCACGACCTTCTGAGGGTGTCATAGCCTGTGCTTTCTCAGCTGTCTGGCGGTAGTCTGTCAACCGTTGTTGAGCTGTGCCAGTGAAAAACGAGAAATCAGAGTCATGTAATCCGCTGTATGCCGCATTGTCCCATTCATATTCATAGCCCATGAATTCAGGCTTTCTTGACCAAGCAAGACGATAGTAGTTATCAAGCAACAGTTGGAAATCCTCTTCATGGATGCTGCCAAACAGGTTGGTCAGCAGATGTGCCTGATACCGATATGCCTTGTCTTCATCAAATGAAAGGAAGTCCCAAGCCATATCCATGAAGGTCTGTATGCCCAGCTCCATAGGTTTAATGTCACCCACGTTCAGCAGCCAGTATCTGTCGGCTCCTGTATCGTAGGCTTTTTTGAGTTCCTCGTACATCAAGACAGGCGGGGTGGTGTTCAGCCATAGATAGTCGTGTGGGGCTCCTAGATACGACAGGTGATAATAGACTCCTGAGCGCCCTGCCCTTTTTTGCTCCTTTGGTGCAGCCACGCGTTTCATATATCCATAATTGTCGTCCACCCATACGAGTGTGATGTCATCGGGCACGTTGAGACCGTTCTCATAGATATCCATAGTTTCTTTGTATGGTACAAAAATCTGTGGAATCTCAGAAGCAGACTTGTCAATGTGTTTCTCGAGAAGCTTGCGCTGGTCGCTGATGACTTGTTCCAATAGTGTCACACGCTGATGCTCGGAGATGTCACCTCTCAGTCCGGTGTCATGGAGTCCGCGCATGGCCACAGTATAGATGTTCTCATACTTTGAAGCCTCACTCAGGCGCTGGTCCCATTTTTTTCTGATGTTTTCTCCATTAGTCATATAGTTCCAATCACCATCTTTCTGAATGTCCCACTCGCTCTTGGCGGCATTGTTCAACAATAACGGCTCGCAATGCGACGTGGTAATGATGATGCCAAAGGTATCTGCTACCAGTTTATTCTCCGGATGGGAATAAAAGGCACCTGTGCATGGATGCATGGCAGGAGCCAGCATGTTGGCTTTCAGTCGAAGTAGCAATTCACATACCTTGGCGTAAGTCTTTGACCCAATGTCACCCAGACCACGTTCATAGTTCTTGGATGCCCATGGCTTCAGTCCCCAGTCCTCATCATTGATAAAGATACCACGATACTTGACTGATGGCTGTTTGGATACATAGTCGGCATCGACATAGACCTTGTTTCTTTTCTTTACAGGAACATCAGCCCACCAGTACCAAGGCGAAACGCCTAATGCCTCAGAGAGTGTGACGACACCATAGGCCGTTCCCCTGCGGTCGCTTCCTATGATATACAGATGGTTCTTAACACACTTAATCACGAATTGCTCCCAACCATTTCTGATACCGTCAACTTGAACGAGCCCCTCACTGACAGCAGTATCGATGAGAGGACTGCAGCCAAGAGTGCCGATAATGATAGTTGGAGAGGATGTCGGTACTGTCACTTGCAGAGGATGCTTGCCAGTAACGCAACGTATGTCGTTACCCAATAACTGTGCAGCTTTCTTCACGACTAATGCCTCTTGAGGAGATACGCAGATTGTGGCTGTCTGAGAACTAGTGTAAAGAGCAAAGCCTTCAGGATGCTCATGAATCCTCAAGTGATTGTCGGCAGAGCCATTTATGGGCGTGATTAGAAGAATATGGCACGTAATCACTACGCGCCATATTCTTTTTAGAGAATTCTTAAATCTCATTATAATTTATCTATTAACTAACTTCTCTTTTGCTTAATAACCAGGATTCTGCTCCAGTTTGGCATCCTTGTTAGCTTGGATGGCTGACAGAGGAATAGGCAACAGATCGAAGTGAGCGTCATAATCCTTGTTGTCGGCACTGTAGGCAGCACTGAAATAAGGATTATACTTCTTAATACGCTCAGCGAGTTTGCCGACGCGTGACAGTGTCAGACGACGCTTCTCTTCGCAAGTGAGCTCGCGGAGGCGCTCATCAAGGATGTAGTCGAGGTTCATCTGGTCGGCAGTACAAAGCTTAGCGTTAGCACGCTTGTGTAGCTCGTTGATGTCGTCGGCAGCCTTGTTCTTGTCGCCCTTGTTTACGTAGGCCTCAGCACGCAAAAGGTAAGCCTCTGCCAAACGGAAGAAGTATTGGTCGGTGTAAGTCTTACCGCCTGTTCCAGCAAGCTGATAGGTTTCCTTGTTCTGATACTGAGCATCAGGATAATGGAATGGAGTTGTCATCTTTGTGGAATAGCCACACATGAAACGATTTGGAAGTTGCGTGGTAGCAGCGACACCACCGGCAAAGCCGGTCTCCATAGACCATCCATCAGGTAATACGGTATTCTCAAGATCGAAGTATCCGTCAGGCATAGCAGCCTTCAACTCAGGATTGTCATCCAGTACGTTGGTGCGGTGGATCTTGAAACGGCGTGGCCAGTTATACTCAGAGTTACGCATATCGTCAAAGTCGTCGGCCCAGATTTCGTTATAGAGGTGATTAGTAGCATAGTGTGTACCGATACCACGACCACCAGTCATGTCACCGATAGGCCAATTGAAGAGCTGGAGTTTAGTGCCATCGGGCTTGATAATCTGGAACTTATCCACCTGAGGAGCAAAGAAGCGCTCGCCCCAGAAGCTGCCTGGATTCCAGAAGAAGTGGCTGGTGTTGTTACCACCACCTTCTATATTCGTCTCAAACTGAATCACCCAGATACCCTCGGTATTACCAGAGGCACGGTTCTGGTTGTTCGGACGGAACAAATCATAGAATACATCACCGTCCTCTTTCGCCTGTGAACCGAAACGATTTTTCATCAAGGCGAGATTAGGATTGTTGATAACAGCAGATGCTGCATTGATGGCCTTATCGTTGTCACCTGTAGCCAGGTACATCTCAGCCAATAGCATATTGGCAGCAGGTTTGCTGATTTCACCATCCTTGACAGTGTTGATTTCTGGCAGGTTTGCGGCAGCAAACTCCAAATCTTCTACTACTTGAGCTTTCACCTTGTCTTTCGACTCGCGAACGAAGTCAGTTTTTGGAGTAGAAACCTCTTCCAACTGCAATGGAACGTCACCGTAGAGCAGCACCAGTGTACGGTATGCCAATGCACGGAAGAAACGGGCTTTAGCCTCATAAACCTTCTTTTCGTCATCTGTCAGTTTCGAGGAATTAGGCAGACGGCTGATAACGGTGTTGGCCTGGGCAATCAGTTTATAGTTCTCGTCCCAGTAGAATTTAGCCATAGCACCCGATGGTGAGAGGTCTGCAACTACGTTAGACTTCAATGGGTCGGCAGTAATCCACATATCAGCGAATTTTGAGAGATCCGTTGTACGGTCGTAAGTGGTGTAGAACTCTTCTCGGGTGAGGAAGTAGAGTTCAGTGATGGCGGCATCATAATCGGCAGCCGTTTCGTAAGAGTTGGAAGCCGAATTGAAGTCGAGTGGTTTTTCTTCCAGGAACTTATCTTCGTTACATCCAGTTAGCAGGAAGGCTGCAAACATGGATAAAATTAAATACTTTTTCATTATGGGTTAGAGATTAATGTTCATACCAAATGTAATACTCTTCATAACAGGGCGGTCCTCATAGCGCATACCAGTGACACGGTTCTGACCGTTGATGTCCTGATATGTTGCGTTGGGTTCGGGATCCCATCCGTTCCAACCAGTGATGGTCAGCAAGTTCTTGCAGCTCATGTAAACATTGATGCCCTCAATGTGAATAGCCTGCATCCACTTGCGTGGCAAGTCGTACGACAATGTAATATCCTGCAGACGCAAGAATGAACGGTTTTCGTAACGGAATGGATTGATGGCTGGGTTTGCGTTATAGAGTGCATAGATTCCACCAGGATTGCTTGGCGTCCAGAATTTGTCAACCTGCTCTGTCAGTCGGTTATGGCGCAAGGTGTTATCGTTAACCAGTTCAGCATACGAGTTCTTACCCATATAGCTCTTGCTACCACCGACAACGGCATTGAGGAAGAAGCTCAAGGTCAGACCTTTGTATTTGAAGCTGTTCAGTAAGCCCATGCGTACAGTAGGATCGGTCTTACCGATGATGCTACGGTCTTTCTCGTTAATCTCGCCGTCGTTGTTGATGTCGACGATACGATAGTTACCTGGATGATAGCCTTCGGGAATGTCATCACCTATCTGATAGATGCCGTCAATGGTGTAATCATAGATGGCAGAGAGTGATTCTCCGATGAACAAAGAAGAAGATGTGAGGTCGTCTTCTTTACCGTCGCCGTCAGTATCGAGACCAGCCAGTTTTGTAATCTTATTGCTGTTTGTTGACAAGTTGAACATTGAAGTCCATTCGAAGTCCTTCGTGATAATGTTACGCGAATTGATTGTCAACTCGAAACCGTGGTTTTTGATTTCACCCACATTCGACATGATGGAGTTAAAACCAGTAATCGATGGGATTGATACAGCATAGAGCAAGTCCTTGGTCTTGGTGGTATAGAATTCGATGTTACCATTGATTCTATTGTTGAACAATGCGAAATCAAGACCGAAGTTAAAACCGGAAGTTTTCTCCCATTTCAAGTCAGAGTTCTGCATGGAGGCAAGTTCCTGACGCATAGAACCTGGCTGACCGTCACCGAAGACATAGCCAATAGAAGAGTTTACTCTTGCCAATGAAGAATAGCGGGATGTCTGGTTACCGCTGACACCATAACCAGCGCGTAATTTCAAATAGTCAATATGTGGAACTTTGAACCATTTCTCATTGGTGAGCACCCAACCGAGAGCTACAGAGGGGAATACGGCCGACTTGTTGTTGGCAGCGAAGCCAGAGAAACCATCTCGACGTACAGTCGCAGTAATCATGTAGCGTCCATCATAAGAATAGTTGACACGAGCCATCTGATAGAGCAGCGTTTCTTTCCAGGCGTCAGAATTAGTAGTCTGAATCTCAGCCAGCTCCAATGAATTGTAGCCAAGCGTCATTCTTGGAAAGAGTTTTGCATCAGCGGCTGTGTAACTGTACTTACGGCGTGATGCACCATAAACCAATGTGGCACCTACGGTGTGCTTGTCGAAAGTATTGTTGTAGTTCAGAATGTTATCAAACGTATAATCATAATAGGTAGAGTGGTGCTTATATGCCTGACCCTTATTGTTCTCAGCAAACTCACTGGCATAGTTGTGCTCACCGACACGGTAGTTGTTACCGAAGTTGATGCGATAGGTAAGTCCCTTCAGCGGCAGTTGAACCTCTGCATAGAGATTTGCAAAGAATGAGTTGTTGCGATCGTAGTCATCAACCATTGATCCGTGGAAAGGATTCTCACGTGCATCGTGAGCGGGATAGTGGTTCATGTTGCCTTCGTCGTCGTATGGCTTTGTGAGTGGACTGCACTCAATTAAGAAGGGCAGGTAAGTCTCCTGACCATCACGCTTCTCAAATGAGCCGAAAGCCTGTACACCAGCCTTCAACCACTTTACTGGCTGAATGTCGAGGTTTACACGAATAGAGTTACGACTGTAGTCATCGTTGAGAAGATAGTTTTTTTGCTGGGTATTGCCCAAAGAGATGAGGTATGACATAGCGTCACTTCCACCTGAGATGCTCAGTTTGTTTTCCCATATAGAACCGTTACGTGTGAAGTCGTCCCACCAGTTGTAATCGCCAGGGATGATATTACCTTGCTCGTCTGTCATCCAGGCATCTGGCATACGCTCAGAAAGTTTGAAGTTTGGATCTTGCTCTCTATAACCAGAAGCCTCGGTTTTAGAGTACTGCCACAGACATTCGTTGTCGAATCGCAGCATTTCGTCGCGATTCATGGTGTGCAACTTGTGTGTAGGTGTCTGAATACTGTAGCTAGTAGAGAAGGTAACCTTTGCCTTACCCTTAGCACCTTTCTTAGTAGTAATCAGCAATACACCATTAGCAGCCTGTGCACCATAAACTGCAGTAGCTGAAGCGTCCTTCAGTACGTCAACACTCTCGATATCTGCAGGGTTGATACTTGAAATGCTACCTGTATAGATAATACCATCAAGAATAATTAATACGCTGGCATTACCAGAAATGGTATTTGCACCACGAATAGACATGATGGGGTCTGCACCGGCAGCGTTAGCCTGACCTATGTTCAGACCAGGGACAGTACCTTGCAATGACTGTAGCAGGTTGGTGTTGGTTGATTTCTCGAATGCTTGGATGTTGGCTCTTGAAACAGCTCCTGTCAAGTCGCTCTTCCTCATGGTGCCATAACCAACCACTACTACGTCATCCAGCAAGTTGGCATCTTCTGAGAGAACGACTTTGATTTCGCCGTTTCCTGTAGGAGTTACTTCCTGAGTAGTAAAGCCAATGTAGGATACCACAAGAGTGGCTTTCCCTTTCACTGAGAGTTGGAACCTACCGTCCATGTCGGTAACAGTTCCGTTAGATGTGCCCTTTTCAACGACAGAGGCTCCAATGATTGGTTCGTCATCAGTCGCAGAAATCACAATGCCGCGCAGCACGTTTTGTGCATACGTTCCCACTACACATAGCCAAAGCATTGGTAGTAGAAGAAATAGTTTTTTTCTCATTGTTAATTGTTAGTTGTTTAACTGATTAATAAAATGTGCATAGTCTCTGGGTGCAAAAGTATTAAACATATTTTATACGACGTATGGGAAAATGTCGCATAAGGATTAAGAAATGTTTCAATACAAATAAAACATGCACTTTGCAACAAGTAACAAAGTGCATGATACTTTTGGCAAAGTCCCAGGACTATTGGTTATTATCTTCAGCGTAATTCGAAGGTGTCTTACCAAAGTAAGATTTAAATACTGTGGAGAAGTGAGTCTGATCACTGAACCCGACACTATATGCTACTTGGCTGATGTTAATTTTCTCCTCTTTGATAAGACGCGCAGCCTGTTCCATTCGAATGTTGCGAATGAATTTACCAGTCGGAATCCCAGTCATTTCCTTCATTTTTCGATGCAATTGAGCCCTACTCATACCAATATCTGCAGCCAATGCGTCTACGTTGTAGTCTGGATTCGACATGTTGGCATTGACGGATTTCATGATGCGTTCCATCAGCGCATCGTTATTGCTTACGACTTCAATGTTCTCTACGCGTTTAGCCTGTGAAGAGGCACCGCTGAACTTTCCACGAAGACGACGCACATTATTGATAAGATTGTCTATCTGAATATGGAGTTCTTCCATGTTAAATGGTTTAGCAATATAGGCGTCGGCACCTTTTTTGAGCCCTTCAAGTTTGTCACTAATCTCCGCCTTGGAGGTTAATAGAATGACGGGTAAGTCAATGGTGTTCGGATTGCTTTTTATTTGTTTGAGAAGCGCAATACCATCCATCTCGGGCATCATAACATCACTGATGACAAGATTATATGTATGAGTCAGCAGTTCCTTCAATGCTTCTTTGCCATTTAGGCAGTGTGTGAACTTGTATTTACCACCTAACTCTCCCATGATATAATCCGCTATCTCCACATCGTCATCTGCGATAAGGATGCAGAATTCTCTGAAGGTCTGATTCCCTTTGCTTTCAGAGATTACTTGTCTGACAGGGGTGTCAATTAGTAGCTCAGAAGGCTTAAGATGCTTGTTGCCTAAAGGAATAGTGACAACAAACGATGTTCCTTGTTGGCCATCTGTTCTATGTCGTGCCTTAATCTTTCCACCATGTAATTCCACGATAGAGCGACTTAAGTTCAGACCGATTCCTGTTCCTTGCATTCCTATCCCTAAATTGTTTTTGCCTTGATAAAAACGGTCGAAGAGATGATTGATCTCACTGTTTTTTATGCCTATTCCATTATCTATAATTTCGATTTCCAAATTCTGGCAGGTTTCCTTGAGTTTTATTTTTATTTCACCACCGTCATAGGTGTATTTGAAAGCGTTGGAAAGCAGATTGGAAATAACTTTGTCGAATTGAGTACGGTCAATCCATGCAATCAGATAGTCACTTTCATGCTCGATACTAAACGTGATGTTTCTCTGATTGGCCGTGTATTGGTAGAGTTTGCAAATGTTACTTATGAAACCGACCATGTTGGTCTCTCTGCAATGCAAATGCATCTGGTTCTTGTCGAGTTTCCGCTCATCAAGAATCTGGTTAACCAGGAGCAGTAACCTTTGTGCATTGCGATCTATAGTTTCAATGTATGTAAGACAATTATTATCCTTAACAGCATCCTTGAGTTTTGCTAAAGGTCCCATGATGAGCGTTAGCGGAGAGCGAATATCATGAGTCGTATTCATCAAGAACTTCATCTTTTCGTCATTGAGTTCCATCCGCTTCATGCGTGTGTAATAACGGAAAATTGCGATGATGACAGTTCCCAATAGTATGGCGTAACATAAATAGGCCCAAGGACTGCCATACCAAGGATTCTCTACTTTAATTGTCACGGTGGCATACTCTGTTGAGTAGTGGTTGCCGAACTTCGCGCGTACATCTATTATATATTTACCAGGTCGCACACGGTTGAACGGGAAAGTATTTGTGTCTGTGATATTACCTTGCCATTCTCCTCCGTTGATACGATATTCATAGCTAATGTCTTCTGCCCACATAAAGTCGAACAGTGATGCACTGATTGAGAAGTTGTTTTCGTCATAAGGGACGGTGATATATTCTTGTTCTGGCGAAACCCATTGGCCGTTAATATTTATATCTGTGATATGAACGGTACCTATTTCGTGATGGATGTTCTTTATTTCTTTAGGATAGAACGTTGTAAGGCCATTACTGATACCAAAGGCAATCATTCCGCTTTTGGTACGAATGCTGACGCCATTCAGATACTCTCCTGTGACTTGTCCGTTCCCCGAATTGTAGGCAATTGTTTTCTTGGTCTTTGCCTCATACTGCCAGATGCCTATAGGAGTACTTATCCATAGATTGTCTTCTTCGTCACATTGGATACCGCAGATTCTCGTATCAGTTAAAGCTTCTCCATGGGGTAGAGGAAATGCTTTGTTTTGTTTGCGGTCATATATGAAGATGCCGGCATTTGTCCCAATAATGACATTGTTCTTAGAGTCAATGCACATGGGACCACAAGCTATACTATCCAAAAGAACTTCCCAACCGAGACTCCTGAAATTGTCATCGGCAAGATTCAGACACGATAGTCCACGAGCAGTTGAAATCCACATATATCCCTGCCTGTCAATCAGCATGGTATATACCCAGTTGTTACATAGGTGACCTCCATCGCCAGGCATACGGGTGTAATAACGTTTAATCTCGCCAGTCTGTTTGTCATATCTTATAAAACCTTGGCCGAATTCCGAAACAAACAGCCATTGCCCAGCATCGCAGGCAGAATTGAGCCATTCTGATGACTTGAATACCTGACGTGTGTTGCCACTTTGGGGATCAAATGTAAAAAAACCGTTTTCTGCCCCAATCCAATAGGATCCATCGTTGCCTCGATAAATCAGGCTTGTTCCATGGGGTGTGTTGGGATGAGCAGCAACTTTACCGTCAGAATCAAATAAATAGAGTCCTTGATACCAGACGCTACACCATAATCCGTTGTTATCAGCCTGAGCCACAGAAGATATCTGAGAATTGTTTAGTGAGGTATCTGTTGGAGAGAATGTCCAGGCATGAAAAGCTGTTTGCTGCTTACTGAGTAGGGCGACTCCCTTAAGGAAGCAGCCTATCCACAAATTCCCAAAACGATCTTCTGTCAGTGCAGATGTCGTGGATTCCGAGAGTTGAAAAAGCTTGTCCCTAAAGTTAACGACACGTGAAGTCTTCTGTCCTTTAGGGAAAACGAAAATACCATGTCCGGATGTTCCAATATAAAAGTCACCGCTATGGGTTATTAAGGCATGACGAATGTCTGCCTCTTTCGTTATAGACTCCAAAATAAATCCTGCGTCTTTCCAGTTCTTGTCTTTGTTGTCAAAGAACATGATTCTCTTAGAGTAAACAGTAAGAAGTTTCCCATCTGCGTCAGTCATTATTTCTTGGACTGCTCCATCTACTGGGAGGTGCTTTCTTACTTGAGTGGCTTTGCCACCTTTTACGGTGAATTGATATAATTCATTGCCACGACTTTTACACCAGATACTTCCTTGTTTATCTTCGTAAAGACGGCTTAGGAAATTATCTTGAACCAAGTTAAAGAAACTCTTTTCCTCAATCATTGTATCAGTACCTTTCTTAATATAAAAGATACCCATGCCTGCTGTGCCGACATAAAAGTCTCCTTTTTTAGTTTCGATGATACTGTTAACTCGTGGATAAAGATTCCTTGGGAAATGTATATTGACAAATGCATTACGTTTGAAATCATATCTGGCCAATCCTTTACCAGTCCCTACCCATAATCGACCTTGGCTGTCGCAGAGCAATGTGCATATTTCATTTTGCGGGATACTGGTAGAATCACTGCTACTGTATCTATAGTTATAAAAACGATACCCGTCAAATCTGTCAAGACCATAAGTCGTTCCAATCCAAATGTATCCATATCCGTCTTGAGTGACACAGGTAACATCACTACAGGAAAGCTTTCCTGTTGAAAACAATTTTCCATTTATCTGTGCATGTCCAATTGTAGACATGCACAGACTTATGATGCAGATTAATAATCTTTTAAACATTCTTCATACGATGCCTTGGGCCAGCATGGCTTTGGCTACTTTCATGAAGCCGGCAACATTGGCGCCCTTGACGTAGTTGATGTAATTGCCTTCCTTACCGTATTTCACACACTGTTCATGGATGCCCGACATGATATGGTGCAACTTCTGGTCAACCTCCTCGCCAGTCCAGGCAATGCGCATGGAGTTCTGTGTCATCTCCAATCCTGAGGTAGCCACACCACCGGCATTGACGGCCTTGCCGGGAGCGAAGAGCTGACCGGCGGCAATGAATTTGTTGACGGCTTCTGCCGTACATCCCATGTTGCTGACCTCAGCCACACAGATAGGTTTATTGGCCAATATGAGGTCGGCATCGTCACCATTCAGTTCGTTCTGGGTTGCACAGGGCAGATAGATGTCGGCTTTCTGTTCCCAGGGCTTCTTGTCCTTGAAGAACTGGCTGCCAGGGAATTCATCGGCGTAGGGCTGACAGATGTCGTTACCCGAGGCACGCAGTTCCAACAAATAGTCAATCTTCTCGTTGTCAAGTCCGGCAGGGTCGTAGATATAACCGTCAGGTCCTGAAATGGTAATCACCTTTGCTCCCAGTTCTGTAGCCTTCTTGGCTGCTCCCCATGCCACATTACCGAAACCGGAAAGCGCCACCGTCTTACCTTTTATGTCATGTCCATGGGTCTGCAACATCTGATGAACGAAATAGAGGGCGCCATAACCTGTTGCCTCAGGACGTAGGATGCTGCCGCCCCATTCAATACCCTTACCCGTCAGTGTGGCACTATGGAATTCGCTAGTGAGCTTTTTGTACATACCGAACAGATAGCCTATCTCACGACCACCGACACCGATGTCACCGGCAGGTACATCCACATCGGGACCAATCACCTTATAGAGTTCCCACATGAAAGCTTGGCAGAAACGCATAATCTCCGCATCGCTCTTGCCGCGTGGTGAGAAGTCGCTACCGCCCTTGCCACCACCCATAGGCAGTGTGGTCAGCGCATTCTTGAAAGTCTGTTCGAAGCCCAAGAACTTCAGGATACTGAGGTTGACAGATGCGTGGAAACGCAGACCGCCCTTATACGGACCGATAGCACTGTTGAACTGCACGCGATAGCCGATGTTCACCTGTACCTCGCCTTTATCGTCAACCCAAGGCACACGGAAAGTAATGATGCGCTCGGGTTCCACGATACGCTCCACTATCTTGGCTTTCTCAAACTCAGGATGTTGGTTGTACACGTCCTTGATGGATTCCAATACTTCGCGTACGGCTTGCAGGTATTCAGCCTCACCTGGATGCTTCTTCTCCAGGTCCTGCATAATCTTCTCTACATTCATAGTCTTAAGGTTTTATTTGTTAAACTAACATTTTGTTACTTTGTTAATGCAAAAATAGGGAAAATTCTTGAAATGACCAAGAAAATTCCCTATTATTTTATAGAGGTGCTTGCAAAATGCTAATTTTACTTTGGGAAGCTCCACCTTATTATTATTTAGGGACTGTGACCTTAGCTTAGAGAACCTTCAAAGTCCCCATCAAATAGACCAGCGCGAATCCCAATATCATAGAGATGATACCCATGACGATACAGAAAGCTGTGTCATAGACATATTTCTTTTGAGAAGATGTCGGATGGATGATGTATGATAATAGATTTTAATCACAGTTTTGTCCTGCTATTCTGCTTCGTTTTGTCCTGTATTTTCGCTGGGATCCACAGGGAAGTCATCACCGGTCACCTTGATAGTAATGCTATGGGTTATTTCAGGATTATCGACAGATGCCACAGTAATATTCACCGTTCCACTTCTTATGAATGTCACCATGCCATGATCGTCTATCTGGGCCACCGCTTCATCACTGGTACTCCACGTCACATTGGTTTCTGTTGTGTAGATGGGAGTGAAACTGGCCAGTAACTGCACAGAAGTGCCTACCATTTGCTGTTGGGTGAGGTCTGTCATGTTTGCACACGTGATGTCTACAGCAGTAGGATGAGTCACAACGAAGACTGGCGTATAGGTACTGGTAAAGGACAATATGCCGTCGCTGAAGACAAGGGCGAAGGCATAGTCGCCGTCATACTCGAAGCCACTACTGGGTGTCGCCGTCATTGTTATCACACCTGCTGTGGCGTCTCCCTGCACATTAGAGATGCTCAGCGAGGGACTCGAAGCATTTGTCTTGCTGTCGAATCGCAGTTGTTGACTATTGGTCGCCAGTGCCGTGGCAAGTTTCTTCGGTTCCACCCGATAGCGTAATGTCATCGGTGTTGTTCCGTCCACGCGGATGAAGCCGTTACTATACTCTGGGACAAAAACCAGTGACTGCAACTGTTTGACAATACCATTCAGGTCGTTTTCCAGTGAGTCAAGTCGTTCACCTTGTCTGTTGATGTCGTCCTGATAGTCACTACATGCCATCATCAGCAGAAGAGCTGGGAAAAGCACTTTAAGGAGTGTTTTATTATTCATAATACATATATTTATTCGTTCACAATACAAATGACCAATCTGTTGTCTTTATTTCTCTGTTTAGGCTGTATCTCGTCACCTATTCCTTGGATGGTCATCCGTTCATAGGGGATGCCATTCTCTAGGAGATAGTTACTTACCGCTCGTGCCCGTAGCCAGGAGATGCTTTTGTTTATCTTCCTCGTACCTGTATTCCTGTCAGCGTAACCTTTTATGTCTACTATCGTTTCAGGATGTGCTTTCAGATAGTCGATGAGCGGATTCAGTTGTTGACGTTGAGGTTGCAGAATACGATATTGGTTGATGCAGAAGAATACTTCTGTAGGTGTCGCTGACTCTTTCTTCTCTTTGACGGGTGGGGGAGTCTTTTGGACGGTATCAGCGACAACAGGTGTCTCCACCACTGGTTCAGTCACGATGGGGGTTGCTTCTTGCTCGATAGGCTGAGGCTCTTCTACGACGATGTGTCTGCTGGTCTTTCCCAATGCAATCTTCACACCAGCCATCATTCCTATCTGCCAGTCGATACCCTTTCCTTTACCAATCTTCGAGTTGAAGTCTTCTGGCAGCATATTCGCTACCGCCTCCACACTTATTGACAGACGGTTGGAGAGTCGGTAATCAGCACCGACACCACCACGTGCAGCAAACATACTCTTACTGCTTGTCCATAGTTTCTCAAAGTTACCACCTTCCTCATGCAGTTTATTCGCCTCATCGTTATTGAAGGCGAAAGCCATCCCTACACCTAAAAAGACATAAGCGTTCAGTCGTCTGCGAGGTTTCCATCTACTCAACAGGTTTGACAAGGACAGGGTTATATCAACCTGAGGCTGTATGTAGTTCCATTTATACTTAGCCTTGGGATGTGCCTGCCAGTTGTGCGCTTCCCAGCCGGAGATGCCAGCCCGTACACCCCAAAGAGGTGTCATCTGATAGCCTCCATATAAGGCGGCAGCAGGGGAGAGCTGTTTGCTGAAACTTGCTTCGCCCTCCACCCAGTTGACGCCAACTTGAGGCAACAGGTACCAGTGGGGACGAAACACTTCGCTTTGTCCCTGCGCTGTCACCTTTCCCCAAGAGGTTAGTAACACAACGAGTAATATGGTCAGTCTGCCTCTCATTTAATCACGACCTTTTTACCATTCACGATATACACGCCCTTCTTTACAGGACGTCCCTCTATCTTGCGACCGTTCAGGTCGTACCAATCGGCGGTAGCATATTTTTCACTATTCACTTTTACCTCTTCACTTACACTCGTCGTTCCCTCATTGATGACATCCAGGACGGTGCTATAGCTTCTTCCCTGAGCGACGGCAGGCAGATGCAGCACCGCCTTACCGGCAGGCACTTTCACCGCTTCGTCTTCCAGTTTGATGCTACAGAACTTATTATCTTTCAGGAAATAGTAGTCATTCTCGTAGTGTGTAGCCTCAATGACTGGCTCCAGAAAGTTCTCCTCACCATAGTCCTTATGGTCGTCCGTACTGATGAACGTACCGCTGCTCATCCGTCGTGGACAAGCTACGACATCGTATGAGGTGTTACTGTTACCAAACAAGAGGACACCATTATTGGACTTGATGACGCTGGCGCCGCTGACATTCAGTTCTGTTGACGTCAGTTCTACGATGGCTACTGTAGTGGTGGTACGCTCCTGAACGGTGAAGACGGTTATGTTCTCAGGTACGTAGACATCCACGCCACTCGAGAAGGTCCAGTATTGGTTCTTGGCCTTTACCGTCGTCATCACCTTGTCGTTTCTGAAGTTAGCACCCAACGACGGCATCAGGGCATAGTCGTCGAGCAGTGCCAGCGACGTATGTATCGTCGTTGTTGCGGGAATGGCATTGTCGCCGATAGTGAGGGTCTCTTCCGTATCAGGCAGATAGAGGTTCTGCAGATGCTCTGCATCCTCAAAGGCGTAGGCGGCAATTTCGGTGATAGTATAGGTCACTTCATCAACGGTGCAGTTAGCAGGTATGGTAAGATCAATCTCCTTGTCCTTCTCAGACTCTGGAATCTTGACACCTTTAACCCTGATATTGTTGTTTTCCTCGTCAATCAGTGAAACAATGAGCGAGACGGCGAACTCTTTCTGTTCCTCGTCGGTAGCTGTGATATCGACAGAGAAGTCTGAACGCTCTATCACATACGTCTTGATGACCTCACTGGTATAGTTGCCCAGACCAGTGACCTTCACCTCATAGCTGCCTACTTCCGTACCACCTTCATTGACGATGGTGTAGTCCGTCTCTTCTACCAGTGTATTCTCGCCGTCCTTCACCTCAACGTCAGGCCGTTGCAGTTCTCCGTTATAATAGAACACCTCTTCGCTTAGAATCACCATATTGTCCGTAATTGGCTTGGGGGTAATCTCGAAGGTCGTTGAAGCCGTACCCGTGAAGTTCTCCTTACCGGTAACGGTAACAGTGACTGTACCTACATTGACGTTGGGAGATATCTCGACGGTATAACTGCTGGTAGGAACAATCGTCGAACTAATCGCTACCTCGCGAACGCCAGGATTCTTTGCCGTTCCGTCATAGACATAGCTTGCCATCTCATAGAGCACCACTTTCGCAGTCTCGATACTCAATGGCTTGATGGTAAACTGCTTGGTAATCACACCCGTATAGTTGTTCCTACCAATCACTACCACATCATAGTCGCCATGATTAATACCACCGTCATTTGTCAGGGTATAGTCATTGGCAGTGAGGAAGGACTGGTCGCTGACAGTGACAGTAGGCTTCTGTTGCAGTGTGTTATAGGTATATGACGTACTGCTCAAGAAAACCATATCCTCTGTGAGAGGTTTCGGCTTGATGATGAAGGTCTTCGTCGCCGTACCGCTATACTCGCCCTGACCGGTAATCGTCACTGTGGCCGTACCTGCATTCGTATTATCCGTATAGCTGACAGAAAACTCGCTTCCCGGTGTCAACGTCTTATCGCCGTCTTTCACGGTGACGGTAGGACGATGCTCACTACCCGTATAGACCACCTGTTCTGTACTCAGCGTTACATCGAACGAGCCGATACCTTTTGAGATGATGCTGAACTGCTTGGTAGCCATACCGTTGTAATTACCCTTACCATTGGCAATGACATCATACTTACCTACAGCGACACCGCCGTTGTTGGTCAGCGTATAATCCGTATCCAACACCATTTCTGTATCACCGTTCATCAGCACGACGACAGGTTTCTGGGTAGTACCGTTGTAGACATACTCCTCATTGCTGAGGACAATCATATCTGCTGTCAGCGTCTTACGTTCAATGGTGAACGCAGCAGTCAGCGTACCTGTATAATTGCCTTGTCCTGTAACGGTGACGGTAGCCGTACCTGCATCAATGTTATTCGAGTAAGCCACTGCATAGCCAGCTGTCGGAATCACATCCTCACCGAAGGCGACCTCACGTACACCTGGTTTCTTGGCTTTGCCGTCATAGACATAACTCTCTAACTCGTAGAGCGTCACCTTGGCACCCTCAATATTCCTTTTGGCAATGACATACGGATAGTCAAACTCTCCGCTGTAGTTGCCCGTCGCAGTTACAATGGCATGATATGTACCTTGGTTCACACCACCGTTGTTTGTGATTACATAATCACTCGCTTTCAGGGCTGTTCCGTCTCTTACCTCTACTGTAGGAGCCTGGTTTTTACCATTAAAAATGAAGCCGTCAGCCGTCGTATAGCCAGAGACGGTAATCATGGCAGCCGTCAACGGCTTCTTGGTAATCTCGAAAGTCGTATTGCGTGTTCCTGCATAGTTGCCTTTACCTGTGACGGTGACAGTAGCTATACCTGCATTCGTGTTATCGCTATAGACAACGGTATAGTCTGTTACTGCTTCCAGTATCTTGTCACCGTCCTTCACGGTGACAGCAGGTTTCTTCTCTGTGCCATCGTACTCTACACTGGCTTCTCCCAACGTAATCGTGAAGTGGTTGATGACAGCATCCTTCTCCCAGATACTGTACTGCTTCTCGGCCTCACCCTTGTAGTTGCGCTTACCGACAATCTTCACCTTGTAG
>JAEEGI010009118.1_pt1 | contig 21787 bp, 22 predicted proteins | sample 8958751 | NCBI WGS metagenome assembly JAEEGI01 (sample SAMN16246545, study PRJNA631951) | gut metagenome | biome: gut microbiome; feature: rumen; material: KS-attached | host: Bos | place: Iran: Karaj | collected 2018-10 | reverse complement strand
CCGCATGCTCCAGTTCTGCATCCAACTGGCTCATTTCATTCTCATTCATAACTTCATTTCGTTTGTTAAACTTTTACGACGCAAAGATATGAAACACCAAAAACTCCGACAAAAATTGTCGGAGCCTCGGAATACTTTTCGGAACTTTCGGAATCATTTTCGGAACTGGACTTCCGATTTTTGGAACTCTTTTAGCAGTGCTTCGCCCAAAATGATAAACTGAGCCGATGCACCATCCTCTGCCCACTTGTCGAGACTTCGCGAGATTTTCCCTGTGCGAATAGGCTTGCCTACAGCATCATCGTTACGGTCATAGCGTATGTGCATGGTGAATGGCCAGCGTGACACGTCGCGCACAAACTGGCTTACGGTACCCTGATAACCCTTCATCTGATAGATGCGATAGACCACGCTCCACGAGACGTTTCCCCACCAGTGTCCGTCTTTAATGGTCTTCTCCACAGCCCAGACCATCGCTTCGGGGGCAGGCAACTCCCCGCCCTTATGATGGGTTGGGTGCGAAGCATTTTCAGCGCTATCTACTCCCTTCCCTTTTGGGAAAGACGACGGGTCGGCGACCGAAGGTCGGGAATTGGGTCGGGGGTAGGCTCCAATATTAAACTGTTTATCCACGTACTGGCTGCCTGGGGCATAGATGAACACGGGGCTGCCTTGGTGATCCTTGTCTTTGCGGTGCACACGCTCCAGCAGTTCGTTCACCTTCTTCAGGACATCAGTGGGCAGCATGTCGCCGAGTCCTCCCAGAAAGTCTGGGACTTCTTCATTGTGATTCATATTCACGTTTCCGTTAAATTTCTGATAATAAACACATATAATACGCCGTGAGGCGAAAGAGAAAAGAAACGGAGGACGTGGGTAGGATTGGTGTCACAGCAACACACCCAGGTCTGCAATACCTTCTCGAAAGTTGCTGTTACTGCCAATGCCCACGCCTCCGTAGATGCGTGAGCTGGCAGCTATTCGCTTTCGAGATGTCATGTGAATTGCAGTTCGGGTGACTATCGAAATAGCTGTCTACTGTTTGTTATATGTATTCGGTTGCAAAATTACAAAAAATCCTGCATATTCCGACACTTTTCGCAAATTATCTTATGGACTCATTGCTTTTTCTTCATTTAAAGGGTTTGACATATTGTTATTTTATCTTCTTAAATCATTCTTTTTCCAAATCATGTGCTACCCACACTGTCCATTCGTCAATAATATCTGTTAAATTCTTGGGCAATGGCAATTTGATTCTTACATCGGGTTTAATGCCAGTTTCATCTATGCTAATCCCTTTAGCAATACGAACAGAACGTGTCATGGGTATATAAAGCATTGCCTTGCAATTGGGTAGTTGAGCGGCGGGTCTTGTATTGGAGAAATCAATACATCCCAGCGTGTTGTCTTGACCATAGATTGTTGTCCGGTGTGACGTCGCTTTCAATTCCAGTAACATTTGCTCAGCGGAGCTTGATACGAGTCTGTCTATTATAATTGCCGCCTTTATGGGTTTAGAGCTTATGGAGTCGTATTCAATAGAAGAGGTTTCTTCATCCCAAATCACAAACGTATTATTCTCACTTTCTTTCAATCGCTTTATTAATGATGTTAACCATTTAGGATTGCCCCTACTTTCTGCCACTTGGATGCAGGCTTCGCGATTAGCTTCAGAATTGTAAAACTCAACTCCCTCAGTCGTACCCATATGATCATACAGCAATTCGAGATAGGGTTTATAATAAGTATCCTGGCCACCATTATTCCCCCTAATATCAATTATCAAATTGTCGCAGCCAGACTGTAGGTAAGACTTAATGCTCTCTTTTACCCAATCAATGGTTGGATCACCAGAACAAGATGGGAAACGTATTAAAAACGTTCGGTCTGTAACCTTACATGCAAGCTTTGAAGGATGATATTCTATGGAGTCCCAATAATGCGGTATTTGCTTGTGCTTAGGCATATACTCTTGAGTACAATTAAATCCTCCATCAGTTATAAATAGATGATAATCGGCAAAAAAAGCAGTATATTCTGCTCCGACATCTCTTCCTCTTTTGGCTCCAGTCCCAACTTGACCGCGAAGTTCGGCTTTGAAATTAATGTAAGCCAAATGGTTCAGAGAATCTACCTTTGCCGTAAAACCTGAATAATTCTCTTCTACTTGTCTGACCACTATATCAAAGTCTTCTAAATGTTGTTCAACAGTGAGTTCTTGCGCATTTAGTGTTACAGTTACTAACAGAGTGAGGATTACAAATAGTTGTTTCATTGTTTTCAATTTACTTACGATTTTTGTTATGTAGGACAGTGTCAGCATTAAGTCTGACGACTGCCCGAACGAGAGAGAATTTATAATCTGTTCTTCTCAGCATTACCGGCACCTGTACCCTTATACTTCGAGCGGGCAGGGTTGAAGTTATAGCGGATAGTGAGTTTCAGACTGCGGTTGTCTGTTCGCTTATCCAGGTAGAACTGATGGATATCGCTGAAGATGGTGATCTTCTGGCGCATGGAGGCAAAGACATCGTTAACGGCCAGCTTCACACTCAGGCGGTCATGGAAGAATGCCTTGTAAAGACTCAGGTCAAACTGCCACGACTGGGTCATGTGTATGTTCTCCGAATCCCCGGCAGAGCGCCATGACAGATCGGCATTCAGCCAGATATCCTTGGGCAGGTTGACAGCATTGTTAAAACGGACGATGCGCATCGGCTCGTTCATCTTTCTGGTCTCACCCAAGTATTTCACCTCCAAGTCCTGCCACATTATGGCAAGCATCAACTGGGGGTGATAACAGCCGAATGTCGGCGCAAGATGGAGCATGGCCTGCAGATTATTGAAACCACTGGTGTTGTTTTTCTGAAGCAGGGCGATTGTCGGGTCGCCATTGTAACTGGAGTACGAACTGATGATATAGTCGTGTACATAAGCGTAGTCTATCATCGCCATCATCCACTTCCAGTTAATGGCCAGTGAGAGGTTATCACGATAGGTTGGACGCAAGTAGGGATTTCCACTCTCGTAGAGATATCGGTTGATGTATTTCAGATCACTCGTCAACTGACTGAAAGCAGGACGATTGATATTACGGGCATAGCTGAGTCGTGTCTGGACCTTACCTATAGGATATGACAGCATAGCCGAGGGGAATATATCGTTATATGTGCGGGTCGTATCACTGTTTATCGTTCCGAAGTACCTGCTATCGACATGTTCGTAGCGCAAGCCTGCCTTGGCTGTCAGCTTTCCGATCTGCTGGGTCAGTTCTGCGAATACTGCTCCGCTCGATTCCTTGGTCTCAGTACTGCTGCTGATAATGATCCTCTCTGGGTTGAGAAAGTCATCTGTACGACGGACAGAACTGCCCTCTGCACCCAATTCGATTTTCCCCTTCCATACGGGATAGCCTGCAACAAGTTTGGCAGCATAGAGTTGGTTCTTTGCCTCGCTGCGTGTTGTCACATTACGGCTTTCGCTTTCCTTGGCCACCTCCACAGTAAAGGCATCAGTGGTCTCATTCTGAATCACCATGTCGGCATTTGCGTCTATCGACAACTTGCCAATTGTGCCCGAATAGTAGGCATTAACAGTGTGCTCGATTCTTTTGATTTTCTCATGACTGTCACCTGTCAAATGGTCATCGACCGTTTCGTCCTCGAATGCATCTGTTATAAAATTGCTTTTCTGTCGGGATGGTCGCGAGGCGGCTGTGTAGGTCATGCCGATGGCGTGATGGTCGTCGAACATATAGTTGAATCCCAGCTTCCCATAATAGATATTGGTATGTGGCCTATAATTTGTAATACCCTGCTGCATATAGTGAGTGCTGGACTTCTGCTGAAAGGGGTGCTGGAGATAGGTATCCTGGCGGCTTTTGTTCTCCACCTTCATCCGAAAGTCTTCAATGTCAGCCGTAGCGAAGAGGTCGAGGCCACCCGTGCGATAGTTAACGTTTATCTCTTCTTGACCGAAGACATAATGATTGATACCTATCAGTGTCTTATTGTCGAAACTAAATCCCTCTCCAACAGGACGAATAGTCTTGATGCGGATGACAGAACGCACCGAAGCATCATACTTGGCACCAGGTGTCATGACGACTTCCACATCCTTGATCTGGTCGCTTTTCAATAGGCTAAGTTCACCAAGGTCACGCATCTGCCGCCCATTGATATAGACGAGTGGCGTACCTCGGCCTAATACCTCGATGTTGCTGCCGTTGTGTAGCACGCCTGGTATATGTGTCAGTACATCATTACCGGTACCCATCTTTGAGAGGTAGCTGCCCTCAACAGTCGTCACAAAGGCATCATCCTTGATTCTGACTAGCGGGCGGGAGCCTTTCACTTCTACCCCATTCAGTCGGTAACTGTCAGGCTGCATCCGTATCGTACCAACTTCACTACTATTGAATTGTCTGGTGAGAGTCTTATAACCTATGAATGAGATACGGGCCACAACTGGCCTTACATCACAGGGAATGACGAAGAGACCAGCCTCATTGCTCACACCACCACCGACAACTCGTCCAGAGTCTGATGGAGAAAGCAGGTAAACATTGGCGTAGGCAATGGGCTGGCCCTTTTCGTCGATAATATGGCCTTTGTAGCGAGTGTTTGACTTTTGAATACACTCAACAAACAGAGAACCCTTTCCCTTCTCCGATATTCGTATAGGATAGAAACCAATGATCTGGCGGAGAGCATCGGGCACGGATTGGTGCCTGATGCTGGTAGTCACGCGGAAGTCTTCCAACTCATTGTACATGAAACTGATGGTATAATCAGGTGATAGTTCGTTGAGGTCGCGCAAAGCCTCAGACATCGTAACGTTATCATAGTTGCGAGTAACCTTCTGCGCCTGGACGTCGATGAAACAGCACAGGACGATAAGAGAAATAATAAAGGGCTTCATCATCTGACCATCAGTTTACCGTCCTCTACAGCCAGATTGACCTGCTCGAACATGTTCAACTTCTCTATGACCTCTTGCAGTCTATCTTCCTGATTCCATACGAAATAGAAACGGAATTGACTGGCCTGCTCGTTCTGCAAATCCATGTCAAGATGATGATAGATAGCAATTTCCTTGGCAATGCTATCGATTGTGACATTGTCAAAGACCACAGATCCAGACTTGACGATGGTATCAGCTGGAAGAGCTTGAGATACGGTGACAGCAGATTGGGGCTTTTCTACTGCCGTTACCGGTAGCTTCTCATGCTGCGACTGGTGCACGATGTGGACTGCAGCAATGGTAATTCCTGATATCGCTAATATGCCAATAAGTATGGCAGCCACCTTACGCCACGTATGCATTGGGCGCACCGAGGATATATGCTGCTGAGCGAACTGCTGCCATGCTTCATCTGCATCGGGCACTTGGTCAAGGTCGTCCATCATGGCCTCTATCTCCTGGTCGGAATACTTGTCGGGGGCTTCCTGCATATCGCGGTAAAGCTGTTTGTTGTGGTCGTTTGTTTTCATAAGCCTTTCGGATTAAAATGGTTCCTGATTTCTTTCAAGGCGTGTGAAAGATGTTTCCATACAGCCACGCGGCTGATACCTTCGGAAGAAGCTATCTCCTCATAGCTATACCCTTCGGTGAAACGGAGGCGGAAGATGCGCTGCTCTTGTTCCGTCAGATGGCTGACGACAAACTCGACGATATCGGTCATGCGCTCGTCTTCATCCTCTGCATCAGACGGTTGCTCTGCAGATGCGGTCTCCATGCGGAGCCTCGTTTCCTGATGGCGGATACGTTTCAGACACTGGTTGCGAACGCTTGTCAGCAGGTAGCGTTCCTCGGTGTCGGGCATCAGCACCGTCCGCCCACGGAGCAGTCCCTCAAAGATGTCGCTGACCACATCCTTGCTCTCCTGCTCATCGTAGAGGATTGTGCGTGCAACCCTCAGCATCTTGGCGTAGTACTGCTTGAACAGCCTTTGGATATCTTTTTCCATCACGTCTTTTTATAATAATACGCTTCAGCCGTTCAAAATGCTAACCCCATAACAAACTTTTTTAATTAAACACAGTCAATACGTAAGTTAGTAAAAGACATAGTTACATTACGACTAAGCGGTGGTTACATTACGACAAACAGGTAGTTTTGGAGGATGATTCTATCGGTTGACAACTACTTCTTGGAAAGTTAATAAGTGTAAATTGTGGTGGCTGTTAGAAATATTTTGACTATCTTTGCATGGATAAACTAAAAACTGAAAGAATGAAACTATTTGTGCCGGGGCGTTTGTGCCTCTTTGGTGAACATACGGACTGGGCTGGTCACTATCGCACGATGAATGCTGACATCAAGCCAGGTGCAGCTATTGTGACTGGTATCGAACAAGGTATCTATGCGGAAGTGGAGAAATCCAGCCTCTTTGAGATGTACAGTGATGCCCCAGAGATTGACAAGGTATGGCAAGACTTCTCTTGTAGGATGGATGAGTCTGAACTGAAGCGTATAGCCAAGTCAGGAACCTTCTTCTCGTATTGCGCAGGGGTGGCTTCATATATGTTGGAGTGGTATAAGGTAGGCGGAGTGCGTATCCGCATCTTGTCGATGACACTCCCCATGAAGAGCGGTCTGTCTAGTTCGGCTGCCATCTGCGTTCTAGTTGCGCGTGCGTTCAATGTTTTATATAGTCTGAACCTGAACACGTTGGGCGAGATGAATATCGCCTACCTCGGAGAGTTGCGTACCAGCAGCCGTTGTGGGCGCTTGGATCAGGCATGTGCGTTTGGAGTGAAGCCTAACCTGATGACTTTCGACGGCGATGAGATTGAGGTGCGCTCGCTGAATGTGAAGAAGCACCTCTACTGGGTATTCGCGGATCTTTGTGCGGAGAAGGATACCATCAAGATTTTGTCAGACCTGAACAAGGCTTACCCGTTCCCCAATAGCGATGCGGATCGTGCAGAGCATGAGGCGCTGGGAGAAAATAATCTGGAGATTGTGGACCGGGCTGTCAAATATATGGCAGAAGGTAACGCGGAGGCTTTGGGACAGTTGATGACAGAAGCCGAACAGTTGTTCGACGAGAAGGTGGCTCCCATGTCGTCGGCCTTAAGTGCACCCAAACTCCATGCAGTACTGAAAGATCCCAATATCCTGCCATTGATATGGGGTGGTAAGGGCGTAGGTTCGCATGGCGATGGTTCTGTGCAGTTCCTGGCTCGAAGTCAGGAGGCTCAGCAACAGTTGTGCGACTATCTGAACGCCAACGAGATGAAGGCTTATACACTCACGCTGAAACCAGTCCATACAGTCAGAAAGGCCATCATCCCCGTGGCAGGCTTCGGTACTCGTCTGTATCCGGCTACCCGAGCCTTGAAGAAGGATTTTTTCCCCATTCCCTGTCCTGACGGAATGGTGCGTCCCGTCATTCTGATACTCCTTGAGGAGTTGGTAAAGAGCGGTATAGAGGAAATCTGCCTGGTGTTGGGATCTGAAGAGGAACGTCAGCAGTATTCGGATTATTTCGAGCGTCCGTTACCCGAAGAGCATCTGCGCAAGCTGAGTCCTGAAGCACAGGAGTATGAAAATCGTATCCTGAGCATCGGCAAGCGCCTGCACTATGTGTATCAACGTGAGAAGCGAGGTTTCGGTCATGCGGTGTATCAGGCGGCTCAGTTTGCTGCCAACGAGCCTGTATTGCTGCTCTTGGGTGATACGCTTTATCGTAGCAATTCCAATAAGCCCTGTGCCCTCCAGATGGTGGAGGAATACGAGCGGTATAACTCGCTGATGGTCAGCATCCATCCGATTCCTTTGGGCGAAGTGAGCCGATACGGTATCCTCTATGGCTTCTGGGAAGATAAGGCGCAGACGTTGTTGCATGTTTCAACGATGTATGAGAAACCCAAGGTGAACTATGCTGAAGAGTTCCTTGGCGTGCGTAATAAGAATGGCGAAAAAGAATATTATAGTGTATTCGGGCAGTATATACTGACGCCTGAGGTATTCGCCCAACTGCATGAGGATATCATGCAGGCAGAGATAGAAGAAGACCATGTCAGGGAGATTGAGTTGACATCGGCTCTGGAGAAAGTTCGACAGCGTAGTGGCATGGTGGGTGTCCGACTGAACGGACAGATGTTTGACATGGGTAACCCTTCAGCGTTGGTTCATGCTGTAGAGGAATTCAGTAAATAAAGAGAAATCCCGCCAATCGGCGGGATTTCTTCTATTTTGTGATGTTCAGCAAATATTTGCCGTAATCGTTCTTGGCCATGGGCTCAGCCAGTTTGCGAAGCTGTCCCTTGTTGATCCAGCCCCTTTTGTAGGCAATCTCCTCCAGACAGGCAACCTTCAGTCCCTGACGCTTCTCGATGACTTCGATGAAGGTAGAGGCCTCTGACAGAGAGTCATGGGTGCCCGTGTCGAGCCAGGCGAAACCACGCTGGAGGGTCTGCACTAACAGGTTCTTTTGCTGCAGATACACCTGGTTGACGGTCGTAATCTCCAATTCACCACGCGCACTTGGCTTGATGTTCTTTGCAATCTCCACCACGCTGTTAGGATAGAAGTAGAGTCCTACCACGGCGTAGTTCGATTTAGGATTGGCGGGCTTCTCCTCGATACTGAGGCAGTTGCCATTCTCGTCGAACTCAGCCACACCATAGCGCTCAGGGTCGTTGACATAGTAGCCAAAGACGGTGGCATGGTTATTCTGCTCGGCATTGATGACGGCTTGTTTCAGCATGCCTGTAAAGCCACCGCCATAGAAAATGTTGTCGCCCAGCACCAGACAGGCGCAATCATTGCCTATAAACTTTTCGCCGATGATGAAAGCCTGTGCCAGACCATCGGGCGAGGGTTGCTCGGCATACTCAAACCTGACGCCCAGTTCTGAACCATCGCCTAACAGGCGCTTGAAACCTGGTAGGTCATAAGGTGTAGAGATGATGAGTATCTCACGGATGCCTGCCAGCATCAAAGTCGAGATAGGATAATAAATCATCGGCTTGTCGAAGATGGGGATCAACTGCTTAGAAACTCCCTTGGTGATAGGGTAGAGGCGTGTGCCTGAACCACCTGCTAATACTATTCCTTTCATAAATGTGAGTATTTATTGGGTGCAAAGATAATAAAAATAAAAAAATAAGCGTGAAGAATTAAGAAAAAAGTTGTACCTTTGCAGTCGATTTACATTATTTATCAGATATTATGAGTTTTTGGAATAAAATTTTCGGAAAGAAAGATACTCAGAAGGTGGGAGGCATGGAAGATTTCATGACGCTCATCCGTGTCTATTTCCAGGCATCGATGGCAGCAGACCTTGGCATAACCAATCTGGCTGCACTTCCCGACCTCAGGGTGTTTAAAGCCACGCTGAAGGTGCCAACCATTAATAACAAGTTAGGTGTAGGCGAGCGCAGCCGTTGCAAAAACATGCTGAAGACAATGTACGGTATGGACGATGAGTTCTTCAAAGAAATCGACCAGAGCCTGCGTAAGCGTTGCAAGAAAGTGCAGGACGCACAGACCTATATGTTGCAGTTCCAGGGTCTGACACAGGACATCATGATGCTGACGGGTAATCTGATGAAGTTCAAACTCCGCCTGCCCGGCTTTATGAAGAAGGCTCTCTACACAATGACAGAGAAGACGGTAAACGATATCTTCAACAAGAACGATTTTTCGGATGCCAGTGTGATGAAAACGGTTGTTTCTGTACGTGAATATAACCGGCGTCTGGGATTCTCGCAGAAATGGATTACCGACTTCGTATATAAGGTCGTCATGCTTGCGAAAAAAGAACCACGGCCTTCTAGTAACGAGAAATAGTATAAAAAATCTTAAAAGATTTGCACTCTGCTTACCTTTAAGCAGGAATTTATATACTTTTGTAGCATAATTAGTTATGTCATGAATCCAAGTGAAAAGACATTGACAACATTTGAGACGCGGGTAAGGCAGTTGATTCTCCGTATTCAGGAATTGAAGAAGGAGAATGATGTGCTTGTTGCCATGGTGTCGGAGAATGAACAGGTCATAGCCGACTTGAATGCCAAGCTCTCTCAGGCGGATCGTGACTATTCAACGCTGAAAATGGCAAAGATGCTGGAAATTACTGACGGTGATCTGGAAGGCGCGAAGGCTCGAGTCTCCAAACTGATCCGGGAGGTGAACAAATGCATCGCCATCCTAAGCGATGAACAGTAGTAAAAGCTTTGCCATGGCAGAAGTAAACAAAGAGAAACTCCATATAAAGCTGCATGTCTACGATGAGGAAATCGAGGTGACGGTTGATCGTGCCGACGAGGAGTATTATCGTAGAGCGGCTAAGCTCATAACCGACCGTTATAATGCCTATGCTCAGGCTTACAAGGGTCGCAAGGGGGAGCATACAATCTCGTTGATGACGCTGATTGATATCTCCCTGATGTATGAGCGCCAGCGTGCCAAAAACGATACGGCACCCTATGAAAGTGTTCTTGCTAAGTTGACTTCTGAGATTGAAGAAGCGCTGAAGTGAGAATACATTTAACAACATAGATTTTATTATGGATTTAATTTTTGTACTATTGATTGCCGCAGGCGCACTCGCATTAGGAGGTGTCTGTGGATATCTGGTATTTCGCTACGTTTTGAAAGGGAAATACAATGAGATGATTGATACGGCCGAGAAACAGGCCGATGTTATTAAAGAGAAGAAGCTGCTTGAGGTGAAGGAGAAATTCCTGAACAAGAAGAGCGAGCTGGAGAAGGAGGTGCAGCAGCGCAACCAGCATATCCAGCAGAATGAAAATCGTCTGAAGCAGCGTGAGATCTCCTTGAATCAGCGTCAGGAAGAGTTGGGGCGCCGTAAGAACGAACTCGACGGTATGCAGACGCGTATTGATAACGAGAAGAAATTGTTGGCTGTGAAGGCCGAAGAACTGGAGAAGATGCAGCTCAAGGAGCGCGAGATGCTCGAAGAGGTATCTGGCCTGAGTGCTGAAGAGGCTAAGACTCGCTTGGTGGAATCGATGAAGGATGAGGCCAAGACTGCAGCTGCCAGCTACATCAACGAAATTATGGATGAGGCTAAACTCAATGCAAACCAACAGGCCAAGAAGATTGTGATCCAGACCATCCAGCGTGTTGCTACGGAAACAGCAATCGAGAACTCCGTCAGCGTGTTCCATATTGAGAACGATGAGGTGAAGGGTCGTATTATTGGCCGTGAGGGCCGTAATATCCGTGCACTCGAAGCTGCCGCAGGTGTGGAAATCGTCGTCGACGATACACCGGAGGCTATTGTAATCAGCGGTTTCGATCCTGTTCGCCGTGAGGTTTGCCGTCTGGCACTCCATCAGCTGGTCAGCGACGGCCGTATCCACCCTGCCCGTATCGAAGAGGTTGTGGCTAAGGTGAAGAAACAGCTCGACAATGAGATTATCGAGACAGGTAAGCGTACTGCCATCGATCTTGGTATCCATGGTCTGCATCCCGAACTGATACGCATTATCGGTAAGATGAAATATCGCTCCAGTTACGGACAGAACTTGTTGCAGCATGCCCGTGAGACTGCTAATCTCTGTGCTGTTATGGCTTCAGAGCTCGGTCTGAACCCGAAGAAGGCAAAGCGTGCCGGACTCTTGCACGATATCGGAAAGGTGCCTGATGAGGAGAGTGAGATGCCTCACGCACTTTATGGTGCAAAGATTGCAGAACAGTACAAGGAGAAACCCGATATCTGCAATGCCATCGGTGCCCACCACGACGAGATGGAGATGCAGACGTTGCTGGCGCCAATCGTTCAGGTCTGTGATGCTATCTCTGGTGCCCGTCCTGGTGCCCGTCGTGAGATTGTAGAGGCTTATATCAAGCGTCTGAATGATCTTGAGGCCATCGCCATGAGCTATCCTGGTGTAACCAAGACCTACGCTATCCAGGCAGGTCGTGAGCTCCGTGTCATCGTCGGCGCCGACAAGATGAACGATGCAGAGGCAGAGGCTCTGAGCGGTGATATCGCTACGAAGATTCAGAATGAGATGACTTATCCCGGTCAGGTGAAGATCACCGTCATCCGTGAAACCCGTTCTGTAGCTTACGCGAAGTAGTCATGTATTTTACAGGTATTATCATTGCGGTAGCAACCTTTCTTACCATAGGCATCTGGCATCCCGTCGTCATCAAGACGGAATACTATTGGGGTACCCGTCCGTGGATTGTTTATCTTGTGATAGGCGTTGCCTGTATCGTAGGGGCTCTGTTTATTGAGAATACGCTACTCTCTGCCGTTGTCGGTGTGTTTGGCGCTTCAGCGCTCTGGGGTATCGGCGAGTTGTTTCACCAGAAGAAACGTGTAGAGAAAGGGTGGTTCCCCATGAATCCGAATCGTAAACATGAGTATATGGAAAAAGAAAAAGCAGACTAGAAGGTCTGCTTTTTCATTTTATTTCTTTTTCTGATAGTAATCGAGCGCCAATTGCACGTTCTTAATAACAGCTTCGGAGGAGTAAGTTGCCCCTGTGACTACATCAACCTGTTGGACCTTGGCATTTTTCACGCTCAGACCGTTCCATTTCTCTTGTAGGGCATTCTTCACCTTGACATAGTATTTGGGCGTTTCCAAACTCTTCAGGAACTCAATCTTCTCAACTTTGTTGCTCTTGATATATACCTTTAGAGGGGTAGGGGCTTGATAGCCCTCGATATCTTTTCCGATATCTGTGGTATTGATGACGTAAACCCCGTTCTCTTTGGTCATGGCCTCATCACCTGCCATGAAACTCATAAGACCTAATGTGGCTGCTATTATATATAAATAATGTGTTCTTTTCATTTCTTCTAGTTTAAAATGGTGCGTATTCTGTACTTGTGGTTTTCTTTACTGCCATACATTCCATTTCTACGAGCCAGCCTGGACGGCATACTGGTGCATGCACGATGATGACAGGCGTGTCTCCGAAACGCTCAGCATAGAGTTCTCTTACTACTTCGTAGTCGGCCACGTCACGGAGGTAGACAATCATCGCCATCACGTCGTCAAACGTACAGTCAGCCTCCTTTAAGAGTGCTTCTACGTTCTCCCAGACTCGCTGGGTCTGTTTCACGACATCCTTCGAATACAGAATCTCTCCCTTGTTGTTGATGCTTGCCGTTCCGGAGATGAATACATGTCTGCGATCACCATAGTCAACGTAAGAACCGCGTTCGAAACTGACGCCATAGTCGCTGGTGCGGTTCAGATGGGTTGGCGCATAGAGGTATTTCGTCTGGCCTTCCTTGATGCCGTCAATGGCATAGTTGTCCATTTGTGCCAGCACGTTAGGATCCTGCTGTCGGCCCCCTATGCCCGTTGATGCGATAAAGTGCGTATGGACGGTGAGTCCTTGCGTGAAGAATACCTGGTTACGTGCTCTCACTACACCGCCGTAGTTCAGGTCGATGTCGTTCACGAAAAGCCAAGTGCGGATACAGTTGTCGGCCAGTTTGCAGCCTTCTTCAGCCAGTTGCATGACATACTCGTTGAAGAGCAGTCGCATCTGATATTCTGAGTTGGCTGCCAGATTATGTGCACTAGCATTCCAAAGATGCCTGTACACGCCGTGTTTTACTTCGTAGAGACCACTGTCCGAAAGTCTTGTCTGAACGCCTGACATAAGGTATACCCAAAGAGCAATTTTTGTCCCGTCGAGTGGTGCTTGCTGGATGATACTCTTCGCACAGTCCGTCACATCCGTCACGACGATATCGTCAGCCTGGTTTGCTGCGTCGCTCAGGAAGTAGCGCTTGAATACCGTCTGCGTATCAGGCAGTCGGTCAAGCAGCCCGTTGTAGGCATTTATCACAGCCTCCAGTTGCTTGGCGTAGGGTAGCGTTCCGCAGCTTACGTGTATCAATGCCTGGTATTCGCGTACATCCGTTCCATTGTCAAAACAGAACACCTCGGCGAAGGCATTCTCAAAATCTATTCGATTCATCGTCTTCAAATATACTTTTATGTTGTTCAGATCTTGTTGATATCAACATAGCCATGCATGACGGCATAGATGGTGAGCGCGCTGACGCTTTTCATGCCGAGCTTATCCATGATGTTCTTACGATGCGTGATGACGGTCGTAAGGCCGATATTCAACTTGTCTGCAATCTCTTTGTTGATGTAGCCTTGAACAATCAAGGACATCACCTCGATTTCCCTGTCGGTGAGAATCTTCTGGCTGAGGACAGCAGGCATAGGAGGCATGTGCTCACCATGGCCATGCGCATGCTGCTGCAGGGCCAGGATGCTACGCACGAGAGCAGACTCGGGCGCATTGATGCACAGACAATGAAAATCTGACAGCTGGGACATGGTGTCCAGCGACAGGGTCAGTACAATTGTCTTCCTCCTGCGTTCCTGAAAGAAGGCCATGTTCTCCAAGACAACATTTATGGCGGTGAAGTAGTGGAAATAACTGTCGGCATCATTGGCCGTCAGTTCTGCATAGGAGCCATAAATATCTACCGTCATGATAGGCATGACGTTTTGGAGAATCTGCTTCAACCCCAACGCCGAAAGGGTATTGGGGTCGATGATGGCAATCTTTGGTCTGCCAGAAGGGGTATTATGCATTCCGGATCTCAAACAGGTTGAAGAACCCGGTCATCATAAATACCTTTCGGATCTCCTCGTTGATATTCTCGATAATCACTTTGCCTCCTTTTGCAGAGGTCTCCTTGCGGATCGTGAGGAAGAGTCTGAGACCAGAACTACTAATGTACTGCAGATTGGTGCAATCGAGAATGATTGTCTTGTCTGCATTCTCAAGTAGAGGAGTGATTTCCTGTTGAGCCTTTACGGCTGTTGGAGTGTCAAGGCGTCCTTCGAAGATCGCTTTCATTCCTTCGTTCTCTTCAGTAATCTTAATCATGTTATTTGTTATTTAGAAATTTTTTTTCTTAATGTTAATATATTCTTATTGTCTTTATATTCATAGCTGACAGAATCCATGATTCGCCGTACAAGGTGTATGCCAAGTCCGCCGATTTTCCGTTTTTCTGCAGGTAGGGTGGTGTCGACCTCTTCTTTCTGGGTAGGATCGAAGGGCATGCCTGAGTCGCTTAGGACAAAGGTGATATACGTGTCGTCAATATCTGCCTCAATGTCGACGTATCCGACTGTTCCCTCAGGATAGGCATAGTCCATGACATTGACGACTGCCTCTTCAATGGCCAGGTTCAGGCTCATGGCAAGATCCATGTCAATACTCCATTCCTCGCAGAGAGTGTCGACGAATGCGTTGAGTTGAGAAATTGTCTCAATGTTGTTTGGCAATGTCAAATGCTTCATGACCCTAAAATTTTAGTGACTGATAATATTACGACAGGAAGCCGAGTAAGGCACCTGCAGCTACTGCAGATCCGATTACGCCAGCCACATTCGGACCCATGGCATGCATGAGCAGGAAGTTGTGACGGTCGTACTCCAAACCGAGATTGTTACTGATACGTGCAGCCATCGGAACAGCCGACACGCCAGCATTACCAATCAGGGGGTTCAGTTTCTTACCCTCTGGCAAGAAGAGGTTCATAATCTTCACAAAGCATACACCCGAGGCGGTGGCTATCATGAAGGCCATAGCTCCGAGGGTGAAGATCTTGATGGTGTTGAAGGTCAGGAACTCAGAGGCCTGTGTCGAACAGCCTACGGTAAGACCCAGCAGCATCACCACAATATCGTTGAGTGCTGCGCCTGCCGTCTTGGCCAGACGCGTGGTCTTGCCACTCTCCTTCAGCAGGTTACCGAAGAAGAGCATACCTAACAGCGGCAGTCCGGAAGGCACGATAAACGTTGTCAGCAATAGTCCGATGATAGGGAAGAGGATACGTTCGGTCTGAGACACCTCACGACCTGGTTTCATCTTGATGACGCGTTCGTTCTTGGTGGTGAGCAGACGCATGATAAACGGCTGTATCACCGGCACAAGAGCCATGTAAGAGTATGCACACACGGCAATGGCACCCATGAGGTTGGGTGAGAGTTTCGAACTCAGGAAGATGGCCGTAGGACCGTCGGCACCACCGATGATGGCTATACCGGCTGCCTGAGAGGGCTCGAACCCCATGGCTAGGGCCACCATGTAAGCACCGAAGATACCGAACTGCGCGGCAGCACCGATGAGCATAAGCTTGGGATTAGCCAGGAGGGCCGTGAAATCAGTCATGGCACCGATGCCCAGGAAGATAAGCGGGGGATACCATCCCTGTCGTACACCCTGATAGAAGATGTTCAGTACTGAATTGTCTTCGTAGAGTCCGATCTCCAATCCTGCATCCGCACGGAAGGGAATGTTACCGAGGATGATGCCCAGTCCGATGGGCACAAGCAGCAGCGGCTCGAAGTCCTTCTTGATGGCAAGCCAGATGAAGAAGGCACCTACTGCTATCATAATGATGTTGCCCACCGTGGCATTGGCGAATGCCGTATAGGTGAGAAACTCATTGAAGTTCTGTATGATAAACTGTCCTAAATCCATAGCTGTCTTATTATCCAATAGTCATCAGAACAGAACCTTCCATCACCGATTCACCCTGTTTGACAGTAATCGATGTGACGGTTCCGGCATATTCCGACTCGATGTTGTTCTGCATCTTCATCGCCTCGAGCACGAGCACGACGTCGCCTACATTTACCTTGTCGCCTACATTTACCTTCAATTCGATGATGGTACCAGGTAGTGGTGCCTTCACGGGTGAGCCTGTACCGGCTGCCATAGGCTTGTCGGCAGCTGGAGCTACTGCTGGAGCAACTGTAGGACGGGCTACAGGCTTGGGAGCCTCTACATGCACCTTCTTCAGCGTGCTGGTGGGGTTAATGGGCTGCTTCAGTTCTACGTCAAAGCGGATACCGTTGACATTCACTTTGGCAACGTTGCCTTCTACTTCTTCAATCTCTACGTCGTAGTCGACGCCTTGTACTTTATACTGATACTTGTTCATGTCGTTATCTGATTTCTGGTGTTGTTGGAATCTTGGGTGCATTATGCATAGTGGGGATGACAGGGCTGGAGAAGTGGGTCATCTGGCTGCCTTCATCCGTCCATGTGGTGTCCTTCGACTTGATAGTGATGATACCGCTCTCCACATCGTGTACGTCATCCTGGTACTGTTTCAGGGCCATAGAGATAACTGCGATATACACTTCCTTGTCGATACCCTTTGTCTTCAGACCGTCTTGCAGGATGTTTCCTGTGGCGTGAGCTATGTCGTGGGTAACCTCTACCGTCTTCGTGACGGCCTTGATAGGCTGTACCTCTGCCACTTTCTTCGCAGTGTCAATATGGCGCATGATGAGTCCGAAGATCCAGAAGAACAGGAAGAGCAGGGCAAGACAGAAGAACACGATACCCATGGCCAGCAACGTGATACCGATGCCATGTGGATCCTCACGCTTCAGATAGGCATCCTTTGTCTCGTCGGTCTTGATGAAGTTCTCAATGCCGGGCGTGGCATTCTCTGCCGACTTTACACTCCAGGCATTGCCATGACGGGCATAGCTCTGGTCTGCAGCAAGGGCAGGAACGGTGACGGAGTCAATCAGTTCAACGGCATTACCATTGTAGAAGCCGATCCATACGGGTTCTGAAAGGGGAATGGGGAGGGAGAGATGCAACTTCCCCTTAGCAGGTGATGAGTTGCCGAAGAATACAAGGTGCTGTCTGCCGCCAATCTGCGTACGAGGGTCGCCGTTGGGGATGACTCTCATCCGCTTGATGCGCTCAGGAACACTCATCTTTGGATCGAGTACGCTACGGTCGGTCGTGAAGAACATACCACGGATATTATAGGTGGTGAACGAGGTGTTCTCCAGTTCTATCCATGCTTCGCGATTGCCGAACTCGTCCACAATGCTTGCAGTATTGTTGGTAAGCACCTCATTGATACGGATGTTTTTGGCTCCCTGAGCCATCACCGCTGAAGCACTCGCCAACATGAGTCCGCTAAGCAAAAGTCTGAAGTTATTCATTTCGCTATACGTGTATTATTTGTTTATTGATTATCCACAGAAAAAGAGTACGATGATCTGCGCTGTGAAGATCCTGAGGAACATCGACAGCGGATATACCGTTGAGTATCCTACGGCGGGGGCCTCCTTCGAGCAGATGCTGTTGGCATAGGCCAGGGCAGGGGGATCGGTATAGGTACCGGCAATCATACCGGCAATGGTGAAGTAGTTGAACTTGAACTTCATGCGGGCGATAGGTCCGACGACAAGAATCGGGATGATGGTGATCAGGAAACCTGTCAGCACGTAGAGCACTCCGTCGCCCTCGACAACCGTCTCAAAGAAGTTTGCACCAGCCTTGATACCTACTGAAGCCAGGAAGAGCACGAGTCCGATCTCGCGCAGCATCATGTTGGCTGAGGTGGTGGTATAGGTCACCAGATGAATCTTATAGCCGTAGCGGCCAATCAGGATGGCGATGATCAGCGGACCGCCAGCCAGACCGAGCTTTACGGGTACTGGCATACCAGGGATGGCCAGGGGGAATGAACCGAAGATCAGTCCGAGGAAGATGCCGACGAAGATGGTGGCAATATTAGGTGCATTCAGTTTGCTCGTGGAGTTACCCATCTGATTGGCTACACGGTTGACAGCATCCTCAGGACCTACAACCATGATCTTGTCACCCACCTGAAGGGGAAGCGCTGCTGAGGCGAAGAGGTCCATACCGTGACGCGTCAAACGGGTCACGTTCACGCCATGAACACTTGAGAAATGCATAGAGGCGAGCGTTTTGCCGTTAATTTTTGGATTGGTAATGAGAATACGCTTTGATACGAGTGGCTGATCCTGCTGCTCAAAGTCGATGTCGAGCTTCGGACCGATGAAAGCCATGATGGCTTCCTGGTCGGCTTCGGCACACACGATGAGCATCTGGTCGCCTACATGGAAGATCGTGTCGCGGTTGGGAATACAGAGGTCACCCTGATGGACAAGGCGTGACACCACGAAGTCGCGGTTCAGGAAGTCGTGTACCTGTAAAAGCGTCTTGCCTTCCAGATATTTGTTCGTCACCTCAAGGTGCATCTTATAGGGCTTCTTGTTAGTCTTTGAGCCCTCCATCTCTGCCAGTTGGGCCTCTTCCTTTTCGAGTTTTACTTTGCACGCGTACCTTATTAATATGGTAGCGCCGATGATGCCGAGCACACCGAGGGGGTAGGCACAGGCATAGGCCGAGGCTATCTGAGGGGCACCGTTTGGAAATACTGTGTTCAGCGCTTCGTTGGCAGCACCAAGGCCAGGCGTGTTGGTGACGGCACCATAAAGCGTACCAACCATCATCGGCAGGTTGGTCTTGTTGGTGGTGTCGAAGAAGATGTAGTAGCAGGCAAACATCACAAGGATGTTCAGCAGAATGGCACTTGCTGCCAGTCCGTTAAGTTTGATGCCTTGGGTGCCGAAACTCTCAAAGAAACCAGGTCCAACCTGCATACCTATCATAAACACGAATAGAATCAATCCGAAATCCTGCACGAATGTGAGGATGGGAGTAGGGGCGGTAAAGCCGATATGGCCTGCCAGGATTCCGGCAAAGAGCACAAATGTCACACCCAATGAGACACCGAAAACCTTGATCTTGCCAAGGTACACGCCAACAGCAATCACGATGGCATAGAGCAAAGTGATATGTGCCACAGAGTCATTGGTCGTAAACAGGTCTCTCAACCATTGAAAACTTTCCATATATCTTCGTTAACTGAAATTTGGTGCAAAGATAGTAAAAAATGCGCAATTATCACTATTTTGTGCACTTAATTTTGAATAAAAAGTGATTTTTTATTTCTTTCACAATTCAAACGGCCTATTTGCCAAAAAAAATTGTAACTTTGTCGGCTGTTAAGTAAAACTTAAAACAAACTTATATATATAATTCAATTAAAATTATGGCAAACAAAGAGAAACTCTTTACCGAGTTCACCGCGCCGACCACTCAGGAGTGGCTCGACAAAATTCAGGTCGACCTGAAAGGTGCCGACTTCCAGAAGCGCTTGGTATGGAGAACTAATGAAGGTTTTAATGTACAGCCCTTCTATCGCCGTGAAGACCTGGCGAATCTGAAAACCCCCGATGCACTCCCTGGTGAGTTCCCGTTCGTACGTGGTAACAAGAAGGACTCTAATGTGTGGTATGTCCGTCAGAATATTGTGGTGGACGATCCCAAGGTTGCTAACGCTAAGGCACTCGACATCCTGAACAAGGGTATCGACTCGCTGGGATTCAGGATTCCCGGCAAGCAGGTTTCCAAGGAAACTGTTGAAACGCTGCTCGATGGCATCTTCTGCGACATCATCGAGGTGAATTTCGCCACTTGTCCGAAGCATTCGCTTGAGCTGGCTCAGATCTTGGTGGAGTTCTTCGCCAAGAAGGGCTTCGATAAGGAGAAGGTGGTTGGCTCTATCGAGTTCGACCCCATGCAGAAGATGGTGATGAAAGGTAAGGATGTGACACCGGTTCTCGAAGTCGCTCCGAAGCTCGTCGAGGCACTGAAGGAATATCCCAACTTCCGTTGCATCGCTGTCAGCTCTGACGCTCTGAATAACGCCGGTGCCTATATCGTTCAGGAGTTAGGCTATGCGCTCGCTTGGGGTAATGAGTATCTGCAGCAGCTGGTGGATGCTGGCGTCGATGCTGATCTCGCCGCAAAGAGCATCAAGTTTAACATGGGCGTTAGCGAGAATTACTTCATGGAGATTGCTAAGTTCCGTGCTGCTCGTCTGCTCTGGGCTCAGATTGTGAAACAATATGAACCAAAGAGTGATGAGGCTTGCAAGATGATTGTAAATGCTTCAACCTCAGAGTATAATCAGACTTTGTTCGATAGTTACGTAAATCTGCTTCGTTCTCAGACTGAGGCTATGAGTGCTGCCTTGGGTAGTGTCCATTCGATGGTGGTGACCCCGTTTGATGCACCATACGAAGAGGCAACCGATTTCTCTGAGCGTATCGCCCGTAACCAGCAGTTGCTGATTAAGGAAGAGAGCCATTTCGACCGCATCGTCGATCCTTCGGCAGGTTCTTACTATATAGAGCACCTCACCGATGCTTTGGCTACTGAGGCCTGGAAGATATTCCTGAAGGTAGAAGAGGAGGGAGGCTTCCTCGCAGCTGTCAAGGCCGGCACTATCCAGGATGACATCAACGCTACCAACGTGAAGCGTCATGGCGATGCAGCCAAGCGTAAGGAGTTCCTTCTGGGCACCAATCAGTTCCCCAACTTCACCGAGAAGAGCGAAGGCAAGAAAGCCAAGGCTTGTGCTTGTGGCTGCGGCAGTGATGAAGAGCCTGCCTTCAAGGCTATCAGCAGCACTCGCCTCGCTGCCGATTTCGAGGATCTCCGTATCCATACTGAAGAGGCCAAGGTTCCTACAGCCTTCATGCTTACCATCGGTAACCTCGCCATGCGTCAGGCTCGTGCCCAGTTCTCTTGCAACTTCCTGGCTTGTGCTGGTTACAAGGTAATCGATAACCTCGGTTTCAAGACCGTTGAGGAAGGCGTTGATGCCGCTCTCGAGGCCAAGGCCGATATCGTGGTCATCTGTTCTAGCGACGATGAGTATGCCGAGTATGCTATCCCTGCCTTCAAGTATTTGAATGGCCGTGCGATGTTCGTCGTAGCCGGTGCTCCTGCTTGCATGGAGGATCTGAAGGCTGCCGGCATCGAGAACTACATCCACGTAAAGTGCAATGTGCTCGAGACTTTGAAAGAATATAATCAGAAACTTGGTATTTAAAGAATAGGAGACTTGAATTATGCGTAAACAGTTTAAAGATATTGATATCTATGCAGGCATC
>JAEEGI010009116.1_pt1 | contig 21792 bp, 16 predicted proteins | sample 8958751 | NCBI WGS metagenome assembly JAEEGI01 (sample SAMN16246545, study PRJNA631951) | gut metagenome | biome: gut microbiome; feature: rumen; material: KS-attached | host: Bos | place: Iran: Karaj | collected 2018-10 | reverse complement strand
TAGAAAAAAATAATAAAGATTTACGAACTCTTTTTACAAATGAAGATATTATTATTTTTTTTTCATCTTTTGAAATTGTCATTGATATTATTTCAGAAGATGGAATTATTATTTTTTTTCCTGAATTAATTACTGAAGAAAAACATAAATAATTTGAAGTTAAATATAAAACTCCAAAATCGTAATCTAAAAGAAAACATGGAATTTGATTTTTTATTTCTTCATTTTTAGGAAGATTTAATTTTTTTAATATTACTTCATTCGACATTTTCAATTATACTCTTTTTAAATGATTGTAAATTTATTTTATGAAATATTAACTATTTATTATTTAATTAAGAAATAAATAATTATTTAATATTTATATTAAAAAACAGTCAATTTTTTTTTACTTTTAATTTAAATTTTAATTTGTTTTTCAAGATTTAATTTCTAAATTAAATTAAGCAATTCAGTTTGCAAATAATCATTCAATATTTTTTTTTAATTTTTCTCTCACATTTTGAATTCTTTTTTAAAATTTAAAATAATAAAACTATATATTTAATGAAATGTTTTTATAAAAAAAATTAAAAAAATGGACCCTCAATCAAGAAATTCCGATAATCAATCAAGAACAATAGAATCATATAATAGAATAAATGATAATCAAGTAAATTCATATATATAACTAAATTTAGAACAATTATTCAAGAAATTTTAGATATTCAAATAATGAAGAACAAAAAATAAAACTTCAGAAATTAAATGAAACTGAAAAATCAATGTTTGACAAAATAGGAATAAGTAAAAGATATAACATATTCAAAGATAAACCAACAAATTCTTTTCATAGAAGAAAATTATTTTTTAATGATTTCGACCCTGAGAAATGCATAGAAGAACAACCAACATTTACATTTGAAAACGATAGAAATATAAATTATTACAAAAGTTATATAGAAAACCAAACAAAAGCAATAAATAAATATTCTGAAAATTACATAAATTATATGAACAGCATAAATCCAAATAATAAAATAGCAACACCATATAATTTAAATGAAAATAATATAAGAGTACATAATAGAAGTGAATCAAATATTCAAATATCTAAATCTCAACCAACAATATTTAATAAAGATCAATATATAATGAAAGGAAGATCAAATGAAATTTCGAATCCTGTAAAATATTATCAAAATCAAGCAAATGATTATAATAAATTTCATAATGAAGAAATGAGATATTTAGATTATAATCAAAATATTATGAATCATAAAAAATATAATGAAATTAATGTTAATCCTTTTAATAAAGGAAGTTCTAAAGGAGGCTTAGGTCAATCTTCTTTAAGAAGAAATCCTATTTTAAATCCCTTACATGATTATTCTTATAATAAATATTTTGATCGAGAAAGTTTTAATGTTAATAATACTCAAAGTGAAAGAACTAGAAATTCTTTAGTTCAAGCTGGAAATTCTATTTTTGGAAATTAAAAAATTAATTTTAATAATATAAAAATAAATTTCAATAGAGTTGTTATTAATTTATTATTATAATATTTTAAATAAATTTTCAAAATTTTCATCACCTAAAAAAAATAATATTTTATTTTTGAATTGACTTTTAAATTATTCTTTTATTAATTCCTTTTATTTTTATCGTTTTTATAAATTATATTCTTTCAAAATGATTTCCAAAAAATTAAAAAAACTTAAAAAAATGAAAAAAAAAGAAAAAAGTTTTTAAATTCCATATCAACATTCCATATAATAAAAATTAACCTTTTAATTTAGCAGCAGCAGCTTGTTTCCTCCTAACACTTTCATTATAAATTCTTGCAATATTAACTTCACAACAAGTCATTTGATCTTTAACAAAATCTAAATCTTTTTCATTAACTTTAATTTGATTTTTAGCTTTTTCCAAATTAGAATTTAATAATTCTTTAGCTTCACTCATGGAATATTCACACATAATATTAGCACCTAACCATAAAAAAACACTTTCAGGAACTTTAACATCAGCTTTTGCCCATAAATTATTACTAACCATATAATCAATTTTTAATATTTCTTCTTTATCTTTTTTTTCCATATAATCTATTGTTTCTAAACATTTTTCCATATCTGGAATTTTATTTTTTACTCCTTCACTTTGTTTTGATATTTGAGCTTCCATATATTTAAATTTGTTTAAATATTGATTCAAATATGATATTAATTTTTCTGAAGTGTATTTGTCTATTAATGGCTCTACTTTTTCTATGAAATTCATTGTAGGAACTCCACGAGTGTTTTTCTTTGTTTTATCTATTAATTCATTTATTAGGGAATCTTCTTCTTTTGGAACTGTTGATTCCATTTTTTTTAATAAATATTTTTTCTTTATTATTTTTTTTTTATTTCTTTTTTTTATTCTTTTTTTAATTTTTAAATGAGTGATTCTATTTCTAATTCAAGTAATCATATTTTTTCTATTGATAAAAATACTATTTTATTTAAAATTAATAATAATAAAAATTCACTTAATTTAAGTTCATCAATATTATCTCATAATAAATCAATTAGTGAATGTATTATAAAAATAACAAATTTAACTTCAAATTATTTAGCTATGAGAATAAGAACAACAAAAAAAGAATTTTATACAGTTACTCCATCATATTCAATAATTGAACCTAATTCATATATTAAAGTAAATTTTCAATTATATATAAAAGATAACTCTTTATTTTTAGTAAATAATTCTGAACATAAATTTAAATTTGAATGTGTTGTCCTTGATAAATATAATAATGAAGAACCTAAAAAAATTTTTGAAGATATTGAAAAAAATAATTTGAAATATAAAATAGAAAGTATTAAAAAAATTGCTGAATTTATTGATACTAGTAATGACAATAATATTATTAATCCCAATACTTTATTAACTTCTTCCAAAAATTCTTTTATTGATAAAAATTCAAATTCTAATTTAAATAGTTCAAATATAAATAATAATACTATAAATCAAAAAAATATTGAAAATGAACAAGAAAAAAATGAATTAGAAAGATTAAAAGTAGAATATTATAAATTAAAAAATGAATTAAGTAATTTATCTCAAAATTACATCAATTTAAAAAATAGTGTAGATATGGAAAAAAATGGAGAAATTTTAAATAACTTTAATAAAAAATTAACTTATTATTTACCTGAAAAAAGAGAAATAAAAATATCAACAAAATTAGCATTAATATTTTGCCTAACTGCAATAATATTAGGTTATTACATAACAGATTAAATATAAATTTATCAAATATCTTGTATTCTAAATAAATTATATTTTAAGAATAAAATTTAAATTTAATATATAATAAAAAATAAAAATTAATTAAAAAATCTTAGCAATTAAAAAAAAATCCGAAAAAAAACACTTTATTATTCATCTTCATCATTATCTCCTCCCTCATTATTTGTATTTATTTTACTTCTAATAGATTTAGTTCTCTGACTTTCCAAATCAGAAGGTCTAAAATTATTATCTCCTTCCATAATTAATTTAGCAAAATCAGTACAAAATTGAAAAGTATTTAATTGATACATATGAGTCCATCTTGCATTTTCATTTAAAAAATCAATAGCTTCACCTTCAACATCATATATTCCATTCATTATTTCTATATCATCTTTTTTTCCATCATATACTTTATTAAAATTCTCTTCTGTTGAATATACCATTAAACCATATAATTTACTTTTTTTATAATAATCCTTGTATTTTGGAGGAGAATTTTCAAAAGCACTTTTAAATATATGATGTAATACTTGGATAAGGAAATTAAAATTATATTGTAAATTATTTCTAATATTCATTTTTTTCTTCTTATAATATAATAATTTTGTATCTGCATTTTTTCCAGTCATTCCTTCAATAATATTTAATTGATCATCATTTTTATTACTTGAAAGAGTAGAAATTTTTTTTGGAGTTCTTCCATTATTTAAAATAAGTTTACTTTTCCTTCGACTTGGACTTTTCCCTTTAATTTGTTGATCTAAAAGATCAGAAACAGGATTTCCCATTTCTCTTATTTTAGGGAAATAATTTAAATAATTTTTAAAAACATCAATTAATAAAACTCTATATAAAATAAGAAATCCAATTAATAAAGCTTGTCTTTCTAAAGTCATATTATTTAATCTACAATTAATATCAAATTCTAATCTATTAAATTCAAAAGTAGTTAAAAATCCAGGAGATAAAGTACTTTTTTCTTTAATATAAGTTTTAAATAATGTTTTTATTCCTTCAGGAATATCATTTTTTTGAACAAAAGCAGAAGAAAGATCATTAAATAATTGATGAACAAAAGATTTAACAACAAAAACAGAATTTTCTCTTACTTTCTCATCACGTGAACTTAAATTAATTTTTTCTCCTAAAAATTTAACACAAAAACTTTCTAAATTAGTTAAAATTCTCAAAATGAAATTTTTAATTTCATTAATATTAGCTTTTGTAGCTTGAACAAAAGTAAAGCTATTTTTTTTTAAATTTTTAGAAGCAACAGAAAAGCTTCTTAAATCTAAGCAAAAATCATTAAAGAAAACGATTTTTTTCATAATATTTCTAATTTCATTATTTCTAATTCTAATTCTCCTTTGTCCTTCAGGACCTAACTTTTCTATTTTTTCAACTAATTTATTATATTCTTCTTGTTTCTTCTTTAAATCAGCAGCAGAAACAACTGTTGAAGTAGGATAATGTACAATTTCTCCATTTTTTAAAACATCTTCTATTTTTTTTGGAATACCATATTTTACAGTTTTATTTTCTAACATACTTCTAATTTTATTATCTCTTGATACTAATTGGTCTAAAACTTTTTTTTGATGTGGAAAACAATTATCTTCATCTAATTGAACAGGTCTTTGAAAAAAATATCTAATTGGACGATAATAAAATAAACTATTTGGATAATTATAACAAAAGTTTCCTACGTCGTTTGGATATAAAGGATAATTTACAAAAGGATTGTTTGCACTTATTGAACGGATTAAACGGTTTTGTACGTAACCTAAAGTCTTTTCTATTTGATTATTGTGTTCTTGCTGAATTTGAGGATTCATTTGAGGATAAATATAAGGAAGACTAAGAGGAACAGAGTTCATCATTTTTTTTTTTAAGTGGTTTTTTATTTATTTTTTTTTTTAATTTTTTAATTATTGATAATTTAATTTTTATTATGGATGTTGAAGGAATTTCTGGGAATTTAACTAATTTTGGGAAATCTATTGATAATGCTAATAATCATTCTATTTTGTTTAATAATTCAAAAACTAAAAATTTTAAAGGAATTAAAAAATTGGATTTAAGAGGAATTGATCAACATAAAAGTGATCAAGAAAATCAAAAACATATATTACAAAATAAACAAGAAAACGAAACTTTTCCAGAGAAACAAATTTCAAGTGATTTAGAAAGATATATTGAGTTTTTATCAAAAGAAGATAAAATGTGTGATAAATTATTAAATTTTCAAATTCCTTATTTTTTCTTAGGAATAAATTCTAAACAAAGTTTAAATAGTAATGGAAAAGAAGTTTTTCAAAATCACATTAAAAACAAGGAAGATTTTATTTCTAAATACGAAAAAAAATTTGAAAGTAATAATAACAATCAAAATAATAATAATATTAATTTATCTTCATCTTTAGGAACAATTCCTATATTCAATGGACAAAAAATTTCAATAAATTCTTCTTTGTATAAAAAAAATAAATTTTTGAAATAAATAAAAAATAATATATATAAAATTTAAAAAATTTTATAACAATAAAAATAATAAAAAAATAATATTTTAAAATGGGAAATACTAAAACAAAATTAGAAAATGATTATTTATCTTTTTCAAAAAAGAAATTAAGACTATATTATAGAGAATTATATAAAAATCCAATAAATACACATATGTCATTAGAAAAGAAATATTTTGATAAAATAGTTTCAATTAGAAGTAATTCTTTATTATCAATGGAAAAATTAAAAGCAGTAAGTTGGAAAAGATATATGATAAATTATTTTGAAAGAAAAGCAAAAGAACAAAAATTAAATTGGTATAATGAACTTGCAATTGAAGTTGAAAAAGAAATATTTTTTTCTGAAAAAAAATATACTTCTTGTGCTTTTTATAAAGATTTCGAATTAAAAAATAAACCTTCTATTTTAGATAACTTATGTGTTTTTAATAATGAATATAATACTGATTATGAAGAAAAATTAATTAATAAATTGTCGAATAATCTTTTTAAAGAAGATGAAAAAAATGATTTAAATATGTCTAAAATAAATTTAAATACTTCTAATAATGATAATATAAGAGTAACTGTAAATTCTTTTATGAATGATTCTTTTAATCCTAATGAATTAGATCAAGATATAATTAATGTTAGAAAAAGAGTTAAAGAAATTATTAAAATATTTAAAGAGCATTTAACTCATAAAGATCATCCTATTTTTATTCTTATTCAAATTTTTGAAAAGAAAATTTCAAATATTATTAAAGATAAAATTATTTATTTTAGTAATTTTAATGATAAAAACAACAATGAGTATAAAAATAATTTAAAAAATACATGTGATGATATAATTCTTCATATTAATAACTTTATTATTCACACACAAACAGCAATGAAATTAATGTATTCTAAAGCAATTGATTTTGAATGTTTTTATCAAGAAAAAGATGAATCAATAAATGTAATATCAAAAGTTTTATTCAACACGGGAAAATTATATCAAAATTTATATAAATTATTTTCTTTATATTTAAATGATGAAATAATAAACTTTGCAAAAATATTATTGATTGCACAAAAATTAACTCCAAAAGATTTAAAAATTCCAAATAAATTTTCTTTAGATGAAGAAACTCAAAAATTAAAAGAAGAATTAATAGAGCAGAAGAAATTAACTTCAAATATAATAATAAATACAAATAATTTGAAAATGAATGAAGAAAATTATTTTAAAAATTCAGTTGAAAAAATACATAAATTAAAATATATAAAAGTGCCATATGAAAAAATGATGAAATTATCATCAATAACTAATTCAATAACAAAAAGTGTGAATGATTTTTGGAAAGGAATGGAAAAAATAATAACTCCAAATTTTTTAAATATTACAGCAGATGAATTATTGGTTATATTGATATATATTATTATAAAAGCTAATTATCCTCAAATTTTAATTCATGAATATTTAATTTATTCTTTTACAACGAAAAATACTCAATCAACTACTATTGGTTATTTTAATACTTCTATTAAAGCTTCTATTGATTATATCATTAAAGATATTATTAAAGAATATAAATTAGAGGATGAATTTAATAATGTTCAAATTGATAATTTTATTGTTAATGATTTAGAAAATGAAAATAAAGAATTTAATGATATTAAATCAAATGATAGTAATATAAAAACAAATGTTTCTATTGAAACATAATATAATATATAATTTTATGCTCATTAATATTAAAGATTTATTTTATTAATTGTTTTATATTTTGTTTTCTACATTTCAAAATCAAATTCCCTTTTTTTTTAATTTAAAATATAAATAAATCAAAAAAAATAAAAATTAAAAGATAATTCGAAGTATGGATAAGAATTTTCAATAAAAATAAGAAATAATAATTTTATTATTTTATAAAGGTTAATATATATGTTTTTAATAATTTAGTTTCTTATTTATTAATAATTTTAATATTGAAAAGTATTTATTTATTTCAATAATAAGAAATATTAAAATTTCTTTAATTTACAGTGACATCTAAAATAAATAAATAAAAAAGAAATCTTTTTCTCTAAAAAAAATTAAAAAAAAAATGATAAACCTAGGTCCCCAAGAAGAAAACAATCAACAAAACGAAGACAACAATGACTACGAAGATGGAGGTGAATTAGAATTATCAGGAAATGTAATAGATAACAAGAATAAATCAGAGAATGAGAATAACTCTCATTCTCGAAGTGATCAGAAGCGAAGTAATTCAATGACATCAATGTCAAGAACAAATTCAACAGTAATAAATCAAAACATAACATATGTGCCTCCATGGAAAAAGAAAATGAGAATTTTTTTAGATTCAATGCCAGTTCAATTAACAATGTCCTTATTTACCTTATATGTATTATTCGCAGATGATATAAAATGTATATGTACAAAAAAAGAAGCAGATCCACCATTTTCAATAATAGTAATAATATTAATGAGTATATTTTTCGTAGAATTAGTAATATCTGCTGTTTGTTTAGAAGATTATTTCCTTGGATTTTACTATTGGTTAGATTTTGTTTCTCTTGTTTCAATGTTATTAGATATTCATTGGTTCTATGATTGGATGATTAATACAATTTCAGGTGCTGGAAGTGGTGTTAAAAAAGCTAAAACTATTGGAGCCATTGCTAAAGCTGGTAAAAGTGCTAAAATTGCTGCAAGGGCTATTAGAATTCTTAGAGTTCTAAGAATTATCAGATTAGTCAGAGTCAGTAAATTGTATAAAGCTAGGGAAAAAATAATAAAAATGGATTTAAAAAGAAAAGAAGCTGCTAGGAAAAAAGAAGCTCAGGAAAAAGAAAAGAAAAAACAAGAAGAATTAAAAAAAAAACAAGAGGAAGAATTAAAAAAACAAGAAGAAGAAAATAAAAAAATGGAAGAAGATAAAAAAGATAATGGAGATAATAACAATAATAAAGATAAAGGAGATATAATGACATTAAATAAAAATAATGTGAATGAAAATAAGAATGGTTACGAAAAATTAAATATAGATGAAGAAAAAAAGAAAAATGAAGAAAATAAAGAAAAAGAAAATAATGAAGAAAATAAAGAGGAAAAAAAAGAAGATGATGAAAATGAAGAAAATGAAGAAAACGATGAAGCATCTCAAACAAATTCAGAATCAAAAGGAAATGAAAATGGAGAAGTTCCAGAAGAATCAAAAGTAGGAAAATTATTAGCAGATAAAACAACAAAGAAAGTAATAATATTAATATTAAGTATGATGATAGGAATAATATTATTTAATACATCATTTTATTTAGAAAAAAAGACAGGAATGGAAATGGGATTAAAAATATTTTCAAATTTTGAATCAATGAATGATCCAGATTTAAATTTAACATTTTCAATATATGTATCAGAAAATTTAGGAACATCATCTCCATTAGTTTATGCAAAAGTAGGATATTTACAATATCAAAATAAATCAGATGCAGATCATTTAAGAGAACAAGAAAGAAATGCATATTCTGAAGATTGTTCTCAATTATTAATTACTGATGGTGGGAATTCTATTTGTGAAGCTACTTTTGATGTTACTGCTGCTAATAGATTAAGTGCTATTTTAAATATTATTAAAACTTGCTTTATTTGTGTTGTTCTCACTGTCAGCTCTTATTGCTTTAGTAAAGATACTTCTGAAATGGTTTTAGATCCAATTGAAACTATGATTTCTAAAGTAAAAGAAATTACAAAAAATCCTATTGAAGCTCTTCAAAAAAATGAAAAGGAAGAAATTACAAAAGCACTTTTACAAGAAGAAGAAGAAAAAAATGCATTATGTACATGTGATAAAAATCAAAAGAATAAAAATTCATATAATAGAAAGAAAAAACAAGCTCCTTTAGAAACAGAAGTATTAGAAAATACAATAACAAAAATAGGAGCACTATTAGCTTTATCATTTGGAGATGCAGGATCAGAAATAATAGCGAAAAATATGCAGAAAAATTCATCAGGTGAAGTAAATCCTATGATTCCAGGTAAAAAAGTTTGTGCAATATATGGTTTTTGTGATATTAGAAATTTTACAGATACTACAGAAATTTTACAAGAAAAAGTTATGGTTTTTGTAAATGAAATTGCAGAAGTAGTTCATGAATTAACAAGTGAATATGGTGGAAGTGCAAATAAAAATATTGGAGATGCATTTTTATTAGTATGGAAATTCCAAGAGAGATTTTGTTTCACGAGTAAAAAAACAAATGAATTAATGGTATATAATTGTGATCAAGTGAATCAATTATGTGATATGGCATTAATATCTATAATATTAGTATTAGCAAAAATATATAAATCAAAAACATTTGATAAATATAGAACCAATGAGAAATTGATAAAAAAATTTAATGGATATTCAGTAAAATTAGGATTTGGACTTCATTTAGGATGGTCAATTGAAGGAGCAATAGGATCAGCATTTAAAATAGATGCTTCTTATTTATCTCCTAATGCAAATATGGCAAATACTTGTGAAGAAAAAACTAAAGATTATGGTGCTTTAATGATTATGACTGATAAATTTGTAGAAAATTTAAGTTTAGATGCTCAAAAAAGATGTAGAATTGTTGATATTATTAATGGAGATGAACCTGTTGGTTTTTATACTATGGATTTAGATTTAAGTGCTTTAACTATTGATGAAGAAGAAAGTGATTCTCAAAACTTTTTCAATATCGATGAAGTTACTAGAAAAATGACTAAATATCAAAAAAGAATGAAAAGAAAAAAAAATTTAGATGATGCTATGGCTATTCCTCAAAAAAAAAAATTTTGGCTTGATTTTGAAGAAAGTTCTGAAGATTTTGCTACTATGAGAAATATTTATACTGATGAATTTTATAATTATTATAATGAAGGTTTTGATGAATTTAATTTTGGAAATTGGAATAAGGCTAAAAGACTTTTTGAAGAAGTTTTAAAAATTAAACCTGATGATAAACCTACTATTAGAATGATGGAAAAAATGAAAAGTTTTAATTTTAAAAAACCACAAGGATGGATTGGTAATACTGAATAAATATTTTTATTTTGGATTTTTTTAGTTTTTTTTTATTCAATTTTTGCCAAATTTGTATAAAAAAAGTAATCACAATTTAAATCTTTTTTTTTCTATTTCATAATTAATATTTTTTATTATATTTAATATCTTAATTTTGACATTTATTATTATTTTTGTAGTTCATAATTTTTTCTTTTTTTTTTAACAATTTTTTTTTATTTTGATTTTTTTTCATAGTCATTTTTGTTTTTTATATTCTTGACTTAAAACAGTTTATTTATTGAATAAGATGTTTTTGCTTATTTTTTAAAATATTATCTGATATTCTTTTTATTATATTTATTATTCTTTTAAGATTATATTAAAATTATTTTTTGTAATATCTTTTCTATAAATCAAGTATTTCATAATAGATTTCAATTTCATTTTAATTTGTAGAAATATTATTATTATTTCTACTTTATTTTATTTTTTATTAAAGTTGAATTTTGGGTATTTAATAAATTTTTTGATAAATTTTCTTCTTGGTTTTTTAATTATTTTCAAATATAATGATGGAAGTCTTTGGTTTAATTATTAACTTTTATATTCTTTTTATTGTGTCAAAATTTGAAATTATTGATAATATTGTTTTTTTTATAATAAATTCTCAAAAATATAATAAATTAAAATTAAATAGAAAATAAATTAAAAAAAATATTCTATTTCCTTTTTCTTTTATAATTATAAATAGAAATTTAACTACTTATTCATCTATTATAAAGTCTGGATTTACAATTTTATTTAAAAAAATTTTCATTGAATTATTATTATAATTTTTTTTTATTGAACATTTCCATTAAAACTTTATTCTTTTATTTTTATTTCAAAGATTTTAACTCTTTTACTTTTATTCCATATGCTTTATTTTCGTATATTTTATTCTATCATTATAAATAGTTTTATAATATATTAATAAAAAAGAGTATTTATTTATTTTTTTTTCCTATTGAATAAAACTATTGATTTATCTAACATTTTAATAATATTATCTTTAATAAAATCTTCTTTAAAAATTTCTTTTTGAAATTTCAATTTATTTTCTCTTATTTTTTCTAAAATAAGACATCTATTTTTTCTTATCATAAATTTTGGTTTAATTTTATTATTTATAATACTTTTATTCTTAAAATTAAATTTTAAATTAATATTTTTTTTTTCTTTCAAAAGATTTATAAATTTGTGAATGAGTAAAATATTCATTTAATTTCTTATTTCTATTTTTATTAGGAAATTTAATATTACCAGGAAAATTAATTTGAGTTAAACTCATACTTCTTTTATTTAAATTAAAAAAAGAATTATTTTTACTTCTTACACTATTTATTGGAGAAACATTTTGAAAATAATTTGTTGAATTAAAAGAATCTGAAGAAAAATAAGAATTCGGATTTAAATTTTTTTCAGAATTTTCATTTGAATAATTTGTTTTAAAAAATATATTTGTTTTAAATATATTTTTATTTGAAAAACCAGAACTTGAAGTTTTTAACATTTTTAAAGAATTTAAATTTATTAAATTAGAATATGTATTTCTGCTTTTAATATTATGATTATAATAATAATTTCTAATTTTATTATTATTTAATATATTTTTATTAATTATATTATTATCGTTTTTTATTTTATTTTTTGGGAAAAAATCTTTTTGAGTTAATTCAATAAAAAAATTTTGAAAATTTTTATTATTATTTATATCATCTTCATCAATAGTTTCTAAAGTACTTCCTCTATCTTTTTTCATTTCTTTTAAATATTCTTTAAATATTGGAGAATTATTTGATAATTGATCTATTGAAATTACTTTATTATACATATCATTGTCCTTTTCTTTTGATATTTCTTCATCTATTTCTGTTCCTTTTTCTATATATTTTTGTTCTTCCAAATTTTCTATTAATGTTTTTTTTAATGTATTGGGCTTTATTATATTTTTTTCATTATCTTTTTCAAGTGATGTTTTAAATATATTATTCTTATTTTTGAAAGTTATTCCTATTCCTTTTAAAGCTAATTTCTTTTTGAGATTTATCATTTTAAGTTTTGGAAAAGATAATTGTCTCATTATAATTTTTTTAAAATTAATTAATTGTTTAAGTTTTTAATTAAATTTTAAATTATAAATTTTATATTAATATGTATTTGAGATTTAAACATTTTTTTATTAATAAATTTTTTATTTAATATATATATCAAAGCTCATAAATATTAATTGAATTTCAATTTACATGTTTATTATTTTATGAATTAAAAATAAAGCTAAATATCATTAATCTAAATATAATCCTTTAAAAGTTAATAAAAAATAAAACATATTTTTCTAACCTTTAATTATATTGTTCCAATTAAAATTAAAAGAATAATTAAAAATCACACTATCATCATTATTATCGTTAATTATATTTTTAATACAATACAAAGCTAAATTCTTATCTAGGAAATCCAGAATAAATTCTGGAATTTTTACACTAAAGTTATTATCTATTTTATTTTTTTGAACAAAATCAAATCTTGAAGTGTTTTTTCTTTTAAAATAATTAAGATAAACATAATCATTTAATTTTTCATCACTTTCTTCAGAAGTTGAAATTTTTTCATTGTTTGAATCAGAAGAATTAAATGAATCTCTTTTTGAAATTATATTATAATTATTATCACTTTTTTTTTTTTGATTGCTATCACATTTTTTTCTTGATTTTTTTTTATAATAATCTTTTCTTCCGAATTTAAAATTTTCTTTAATAAGAGGATATAAACTACAAATAAATTCTTTATTTTTTAATTTTTTCATACTCATTTTTGGAAATTTTTTATGTTGTTCATAATAATTTTCTCCTATTAATTTCATATAAATAACATCAAAAATAGGTTTTGGAATATTTAAAACATCTAAAGCAAATTTATAACTATCAATAGATTTAATGTTTTGTAAATCTAAAAGTAAATAATTGTTAACTTTAATATTATGTAAAAACAAACAATTTAGATTTGGACAATCTTTATTATTTAAAAAATAATAACAATATTTATTAATAAAATAAGTTGCTTTTAATTTAATATTTTCATCGATTTTAAAATTTTGAAGAGATAAAATTGCTAAAGCAGCTTGATTTACAGTATCAAATTGGACAATTACACTTTTTTCGCTTTTATGATTATTTAGTAATATCATTTGATTTATATGACCATATTGACCTAAAAATTTTTTTTGGTATAATAAATCCTTTGAAAATAAATTTTCTGGAATGTTAGAAATTGAAATTATATTTTTAGATAAATAATTTAGTTTAGATAAGTTATAGCTTTGTTCTGATAATAATGGAGGAAGAGATTTGTGTGATGACATTTTTTTCCTAAATTATTTTTTTAAGGGTGAACCTTATATCTCAAAGGAATAGTTGAAACAAATTCGAAAATGTTTAATCCAAAAAATTTTATTTCTATATTATTATTATTATTATTAATTATATAAAATAATATTAAAAAATAATATTAAAACTACAAAAAAAAAATATTTAATTTAAATTGATATATTTAATTGAGAAAATTAAATTTAAAAAAACAAAATTTATTACTTAAAAAACTTTTAAAAAAATGACAGAACAAGGAAAAAAAAATTCATTTCAAAATATAAAACGCAATCCTGAACAAGACCAATGTCGAGTATTTTTAGAATCAAGTTTAAACATTGGAATTCCAAATTTTAAACTAGACGATACATTAATAGGAAAAGGGAATAAATTAGGAGAAGGAATAAAAAATAGAGTATTCTTATCATCATTAGGGAATTCTCAATATCAATTTTATTTAGGTAATTTCAATATAGAACAATTAACTCCATCAAAGGTAGCATATTCACAAGAAGAAAATGAAAATATTAAAAATCAAGATATAAAAAATTTAAAAAATAATAAAACAATATATACTTATTCTTTAAATTATGGACAAGCAAATTTAACAAAATCATTTGATATGTCGGATGTCAGAGAAGAAATAAATTCACATACAATAGAAATAAATCCTTTTAAAAATAAGAAAACTTCATTTAAATATATTATAAGTGCTAATAATTCAACTTCAAATAATAAATTATCTGCTTTAAAACATATTGAATTTGATATAATTAAACCAAATAAATGTTGTGATTGTGGTGTTGAAAATTCAACAGAAAATCCTTTAATTTTTTGTCAAAATGATAATTGTTTTTTTTGTAGTCAATGTGATAAAAATTGGCATGAGCAAAAAGAGAAAAAAGCTCTTTCTTTACATTTTAGAACTAATAAATTTAAATATACTTTATCTTATTTTGGTAATTGTCCTTTATTAGGTCATTTAAATAAACCTTTCTTATATTTTGATGTAAAAAATAAAACTTGTTTATGTGTTAAATGTGTTGAAAGTTTAAATTCTGAAGAAAGAGTAGAAGAAGATATTTCATATATAGAAGATTATTTAAATTTAAAAGAAAAAAAAGAAGATTTTTTAAATTCAAGAATTGATTCAGTTTGTAATGATATTAAAAAAAGAATCAAATATGCTGAAAATATTTGGAAAGAAATTGATGATTATGAAAAAAAATATTATAATGAATTAGAAGATAAAAGAATTGAAAGTATTAAATTAATGTGTGATGAAGGGTATGCAAGACAAACTTTTTTATCTTGTGTTTTTATGGAAATTCAAAGAATTATTAAAGAAATTGATTCTAAAGCCATTTTTAATAAAAATCTAAGAAATAATGTTGATGTTAGTACTTTTTTATATATGAATCAAATTTATTTAAATTATATGCACAAAGAATTAAGTTCAAATTTGGAATTATTAGCTTCTACTAATTTAGAATCTTTTGTTAAACCTATTATTAGTTTAAATGAGAATAATACTATTGAGTATCCAAAGATTAATTTAGAAGAATTTAAATTGAATGATTCTTATGAAAATGAATTATAAATTTTTTTTGTACTTTATAAAAAATATTAAATAAAAAAATTTAAACAAGATATTCGATTCTTAATGTTAAATATATTAATTTTAAACTATCTAATTTATAACTAGATTTTTTTAATATTTTAAACTTAAATATTACACATTAAAAAAATAAATAAGCTTTAAAGATAAACTAATTTTTTATTATGAGAAGAGCAATAAAAATAGAATGGACATAATTTCTATTTTCAAAAAAATCATTCATTTTTCAATATCACAAGAAATATGAAAATAACATTTAAATATAGGATTATTATATTTTAAATCAGCTTTTTCTTTATTAGATAAGGAGAATTATAAGTTTTTAATAGACTCTATTTTTATAATTAAATAAATTTTATTGATTAATCAATTTTGATTTTGGTTTTTGTGTTTGAGCTAAAATGTTTTTATTTTTTTTGAACCCTTTTTTTAAATATTAGTTTTAAATTGTTGAGAGTTTATTTTTATATAAGTTTAATTATTTTATAATCAACTAAAATTTATTATTTATAAATAAATTAATTAATTATTATTTATGGAAAACTCAGTAAAAAAATGTGTAAATAATCAAATTAAAATTGACGTTCATCTATCAAGAATAAAATTAGTTAAATTAAAAGATTTAATGTTGTTCATTAATAAAAAATAGCAAAAATTAAATTATAAGATATATAAAGGAAAAGAAAAAGAAAATAAAATTCAAAAAGTAACTTCAAAGAAGAACAAAACATATAAAATAAAAAAAAGAAACATAAAAAAATAACGGAAAGTAAAAATATATTATATTTTGAAAGATAGAAAAAAATAGAATTACATTTATATATGTTTTAATGACAAAAAAATGAAATGAAAATGGAAAAATTATTTAAAGAAGAAATATACAAATTTTTCTGATTTTAGAAAATAATTGGATGAACTACTGAATCAAGTAAATTAAATATTTATAATAATACTAATTCTAATATTGATGGTGATGGAAATTTTGAAAATAATAATAATAAAAATGAAGTGAAGAAATTAATAAAATTGAAAAAAAGAAAAGGTGAAGAATTTAAATTAAATAGAAAAAATCTAAAAAAAAATATTTTATTGTATTTTTGATTTATTTATAATAATTAAAAGAATTATAAAATATAATAAAAAAAAACTTTTAAAATAAATAATCGATGTAAAAATAATATTCTTTTTAGATAATCTTTAATAAATTATATTTTATATTTTATTTTTTTTTTGAAATTTAACTCTTTTAACTTCTCCGAAATTTCTAAAACTTTTAATTAATCTATGTTTATCATCTCCAGTTCTAAATTTAATAGGAAGATTTTGAATAGAATGAATTTTTAAATTTTCTTCAACAACAATTAAATTATCTTTTATATTATTATTAATTTGAGTTTTAAAAACTTCATCTTCTTTATTATTATTTTCAATATTTTCGAAATTTTCTTGATTTTCATTATTCTTATTATTTACTTTAGATACATTATTACTTCTATAACTTTTTGACTTTTTCATAAAAGAATTTTCATTTATTTCATATAATACTTTTATATCTTTTCTTAATTTTTCATTTTTTTTTTGTGGAACAAAAGAAATATCTTTTTTTCTTGTTTCTTTCTCATATTCTGGAATATCATTGTCTGGATATTTAACTTCAATTTTCCTATTTTTAATTCTTAATAAATTTTTCATATATCTTTCTTGATCTTCATTTTTACTCATTAATTTATTTTTTATTACAATTTTTATTATAATTTCTAAAAACTATTTAATTTATTATTAATACACATTAATATTTTTGTTTTTATGTATACTTAAAAAAATGAATTTTTGAGAAAAAATTAATATTTTTTTAATTCAAATTTTAAAAGAATTTACTTTTTGAAGAATATAAAATTATTTTAATTTTGATGTTTCTGAATTTCTTTTAATTTATTTAATTTGAAAACTTCATTTTTAAATTAACATTTATTTTTAAACAGTTAATTTATCAGTTTTTAAATTGCTTATTTTTTATTGAAGGAAATTATTAATTAAATTATTATATTTATGTTTAAAACTTGGAAAAAAATTAGAAGAAAAATAAAAAATAAAGAAAACATAAAAGAAAAAACTCAAAAACAAAAAAATTAATTAAATTAAAAGAAACAAGAAAAGATAAAAAATTTGATTATCTGATTTATTCTTTAAAAATACATTAAAAAAAGTTTCAGTTTTTTATGATGAAGGCTCTCAAACTTTTTGTTTTGGATTTATTAAAACTTAATTATTTAAAGACAGTAATTTTTAAAAAATATTTTTTAAGGGAAAATAAAAATTCAGTTAAAAAAAGAATTTTAATTATTAATCCTTTAAATAAAAACATTTAATTTTTATTAAAAGATTTTATATTTAATAAAATAATATTTTTTATTTCTGAAAATAAAACATTGTATTACAAATGAAGATTTAATAATTTAAATTAATCAACGATATAATTATTTTTAATTGAATTGACATTTTAATATTTAAAAAAACCTTTTTTTCTCTATAATAATTAAAGAATAGTTTATAAAATATAATTGTTAAATATTTAATTTTTCTGATGTTAGATAATTAAAAGAATTTATTAAAAAAAAAATTATGAATAAATTAAATAATCATAATAAGAAATAATTAATTGTTTATATTGTAAGTGTATTAAAGAATCCAAATACACAAAATGGAACTTTTTAATAAAATAAAGCCTAATTGAACTAATCACAAAAAATAGAGTTCTAATCCGCTTTTTTGAAAAGTAAAAATCTCATAAATAACAAATGTTTGAACTTCTCTTTAATAAATACCAAAAAAATAAAATTTAATGGATATTTATAATTAACAGTTTAAACAAAAATATTCTAAAATTTTTTTCATAAAAATCAATAAAATAAGAAAAAAAAATGCTTTTCTTTTCCACAAGAATTTCAAAGAAAAAGGAGAATAAATAAATTTTTTTGTCTTTGAAAAAAAAAATTTTTTTTTAAATATTCAAAATATAATATAACTTCTGATAAGATATAAATACTTCAATTCTTTATTTTCATCAAATAAAATGTCATTTAATCGTAAACTTTTAAATCACATTTCTCCTGAAGAAAAGAATGTATTATCCAAAAAAATGTTTATTTTCAAAAACACAGTTTTTATATCAAATATACCTAAAGAAATATTTTCTAAAGAAATTCTTTATCAAAAAAAATTTTTAGGACAATACGGTCATATAAATCAACTTTTTTTAATAAATAACAATAAAATAGAAAATAGTTTAATTGTTCAATTTGATACTATTAATCAAGCTGCTTTATGTATTATTTCTTTAGAAAATTTTGAAATGGGAGAAAAAAAACATTTAAAAGCTAATTATTATAATACAAAATTTTGTCATTTTTTTTTGAATAATAAAGAATGTAAAAATTCAAATTGTCTTTTTATTCATTCTTTAAAAATTAATAATTATTTATATAAAGAATTTCAAGAAGGAGATTATATTAATAGCTTTCAATTTGCTTTAAATATTTTAGATGTTTCTTTAAATTCGTTTAAATTAATTTCTGATAAATTTATAGGAGAAAAATTCTTTGAAAAAAAAGGAAAATTTCCAAAAATGACAATGAAGAAATTAAAAAAAGAAGAGTTAATTAAAAATTTATCTGATCAAAATGAAAAGAATAATCAAAAATCAATTATTAAAAATTTTTCTTTAAACGACATTAAAATTTATGAAAATTATTTAAAAACTTTGGATAATATAAATAAAAAAAAATATCTTAATGATATGAGAAGTATCTCAAATAAAAGATTAATTGACAAACAATTAAATAAATCAAGATTTTTTGTTGAAGAAAAAAAAGAAAACGAAAATTATAAAGTAAATATCCCTGAATCCGTTTTTCAATATATTGACAAAATAATTGATATTTATATGAAAGATAAAATTAATAATAATAATAGTAAAAAAATTATAATTAATGATGTAAATATTGATAATTTTAATATTAATTGGTCTGAATTAATGTTAAACATACTTTATGGTATTAACCATAAAAATTAATTAGTTATTCTCTTTTTATCTTCCACATTAATTAATGTGAATTTTTTAATCAAGTTTATATATAAAATTGTAAAAATGTAAATGTTGTATCAATTAATTTTATTTAATTAATCATAATTAGATATAGATTTAAATTTTAAAAATATGAAATTTAAAAAAGATGTAATTTTAATTATTATTATTTTTTTTAATTATATATTTTTTTTGAAAAAGAGTAAAAAAGTGGAAAAAATTAAATTTTTAAATTTAAAATAAAAATTAATATCTTAATTTAAAACTTTAATAAAAAAATAAATTATAACCAATGGAGAATGATACAGAAAAAAAGCAAAAATTTTTAAGAAAAGAAATATTAGATAAAGGATACGATGCGGATGAATTTTATTCATATCTAATAGAAAACAAAGGAGAAGAAGCAGGAGATGTAAATTTTTGGTTAATGAGTGATTTAGAAAAAATTGTAAAAGAATATCAAAAGAAATATAATCCAAAAAAAAAGAATGATAATTTAAATGAAAATGAGCAATTAAATAATAATTATAATCAATATCCAATTCTTTCCAAAAGAAATAGTAATTTATTTCAAAATATTTCAAATGAAAATACTGCAGTTCCTCCAGCAATAAATAAAGAAAAAAATAATATTGAAGATAATATTGATGATTATTATAATATTTTTTCAACAAATCCAAATGATAATTTTATAAATAATAAAAATCAAGTTCATTTAGATGATATGAAATTAAATGAATTAAGAATAAATTATAATCAAGATACCTCACATTCAATAAAAAGTGAATTAATTGGAGAAGGAAATGAAAATTTTTTAGAAATAAGTTGTAAAAAAGATGATAATGGTGCTTTAACAAATATAAATAATATAAAAATAAAAATATGTTTTCCTGAAAAGAAAGTAACATCAGGAATATTCAAAAAAACAACAACATTAACATTTAATATTTATACTTTACCTTTAAAATTTTCTGTAAGAAGAGAATATTCTGATTTTGAATGGTTAAGAAAAATATTTTTAAAATTATATCCTGGTTCTTTTATTCCTCCAATTCCTTTAAAAACTTTAAGTGAAAATTCAGATGATAAAAAAATAGAAAAAAGAATGAGAGCTTTAGAAAAATTTTTAAATGATGTAATTAATTATCCTTTATTAAAAAATAGTAATTTAATTTATGATTTTTTATCAATTGAAAAAGAAAATGATTTTAAAGAATGTAAAATAAAATATGATAATATTAATATGCCAAATTCTTTTTATGATATGCAAAATAATTTAGGAAAAATTTTAATTGAAAAAGATATTATGAAAAATCTAAAATATTTTGATGAAATAAAAAATAATATTTCATCAAATAAAGAATTATTAAATAAATTAATTACTTCTTATAAAAATTTATTTAAAGAAATGAAAATTGTAAGTAATAGAATGTTAGAAATATCAGATTTATATAAAAATATTTATGATTTATCTACTAAATTTAATGAAAATGAAAATATGTTAAAAAGTTATAATTTAATGGAATTTTTAATGCAAAATTGGGGTTATTCAGAATTACAAAGTACTTTGAATATTGATTTAGAAGTTAAAGAATATTTTAAATTTGTTAATTTACAATATAATGCCATAAATGAATTATATGATAAATATGAAAGTCAAAAAAATTTATATTATAAAAGTAAACAAAAGTTATTAAATAAAAAAGAAGAGTTATTTAAAAAGAAAGATATTAATAAATGGGAATTACCTAATCAAACTATTGATATAAATAATAAAGAAGAAGTTTTTAAATTTATGTTGCCTAATGAAGCTAAAAATGTTGAAAAAGATAAGATTTTGCTTTTTTATTTTGCTACTTGTCTCAAAAATGAATTTTATATTTTA